>Ga0187894_10001081_pt1 | contig 36164 bp, 30 predicted proteins | sample GBC1701081metaG_FD_136650 | JGI IMG/M metagenome (GOLD analysis project Ga0187894, IMG submission 136650) | White microbial mat communities from a lava cave in the Kipuka Kanohina Cave System on the Island of Hawaii, USA - GBC170108-1 metaG ...
CGATGAAGAACTCATAGCGGGCCCAGAGCGTGGCGATACCGGTGTCGTCGACGCGGACCTCCGCCTCCTTCAGACGGTCGTCCCAGTTGCCCGGGCTGAGGCGCTTCACCATCGATATGAGGCGATCGGGCGTATCGGTCTGCAGGTCTTCAGGATTGGCGCGCAGGGTCACGAAGCGCGCCTGGGGGTGCAGGATCTGCTCGACCTTCGCGGCATCGGCCTCGCGCCAGCCGTCGATCAGCGTCTGCACGGCCGCGCGGACGTCCTTCTCCGTCGCGCCCTTCGTGGTCGCGTGCGCCAGCGGCAGGAACGCCATGAGCCCCAACGCGAGTCCCGGTATGAAACGCCCTTCAGACCTACTCATCTATATGTCCCCCTGGCCGTACGTCGGCGCCCAGCCTCTGACGGCGGCACCGGGGGAATAGTTCGCGCTGCGTCGCCGGCAGCAGCCTGTCGGGTCGGCCCGGCGCTATCGGGTCGGGTCAGCGCTACCGCGTCGACAGCATCGCCGGTCGTTCAGCCGAAGCAACCGCCCCGCCGCGATAAACGAGCGCGATGAGCGGCGAGATCACCGCGAAGTGCACGACGGTGAAGCCGGCCTCGAGCGCGAGGAAGTCCGGGACGGAGGCCATCTGATACTTCGCCGCGGCGGGCAACACCGCGAACGAAATGGCCAGCGGTGCGAACGTGGCGGCGAATCCGAACGCGCCACGCAGCCATGCATCACGCGCCGTGCTGAAGAGGCGAGGATACGCCCAGGCTCTTCCCCTCCGCGACCAGCGCCTTCACCCGATCGAGTATCCCCGCGAGCATGCCGCGCCATTCGCCAAGCTCGCGTTCGTTCGACACGGCACCATGTCCCGGGATGATGCGCGTCGCTGCGTCGGCCATCTCGATCGCCGTGTCGGCTGCAGCGATCGTCCCCGTGTAGGTACCGCCGTTGTTGTAGTCGATTACCGGGTAGCTGTCCTTCAGGTAGCAATCGCCCATGTGCAGCGCGTTCGCCTTGCGAAAGCGCACGAACGAGTCGCCGTCGGTGTGCGCCGCCGCCACGTGCACCATTGAGATCTCCTCGTCGCCGAGGTGCAGGGCCACATCGCGCGCGAACGTCACTATCGGCAACGCCTGCGGTTTCGACGCCGGCTGCGGACTCGCGAAGACAGCGACGAATCCGTCGACGCTCATGCGGCGGCGCACGTTCTCGTGCGCGACGATGACCGCGTCCTCGCCCGCGACGTGCCGCGGGGATGCGCCGCAGCCGCCGCAGAGGGAAGTGCTCAGCCGGGCGGCGGCGCTGTGAAGTTCACCGTGGTGATGAGATTCGACTGCACGGTCGCGTTCTGCGTGCCTTCGAACTCCAGCGTATCGTCTGCCGTCGGGTCGTCGTCGCCGCAGGTGAATGCGGCCGTGTATTGGCCAGCGGGAACGAACGCGGCGCGATAGTCGAACGCGGCCGCACCGTTGACGACGGGCACGCTCACCACCAGCAGTGGATCGACGTCCGGCGTGGTTGCGCTCGTCTCCTCGACGTCGTCCGGCGTCGCGCCGCTGCCGTCGAATACGTACACCTTCGGCATGCAGCCTTCTGTCACCAGCGCCGCATCGACGCGGCCGGCAATCGCGCCGACGTTGGCGTTGTCGACCAGTCGCAGCGTCGGGCGCATCAGGTAGCCCTGCGAGCAATTCAGGCCCGAGCCGCCCTGGCCGGGCGGCGCGTGAATCGACTTGCGAAGATCGAAATCGACGGTGAGCGCGACGCTGCCGTCGGCAGGCAGCGTGAAGCCGCGGTTGAGCTTGAGGCCCGACTCCGCACCGCTCGGCACGCGTAGCTCGCATTCCGCGCCGGAATCCAGGACCAGGTACGAATCGCGCACGTTGGGCTGGTTGTCGACGATGAGCCGCACCCACTCGTACCTGCCGGCCGGCAACGTGGCACCGTCGATCAATACCGCCGCGCGCCCCTGCTGAAATTGCAGGAGGTCGATCTGTCGCGGCGAGGGCGAGAGATTCTCCACCCGTTCGGGATCGGAGCCTTCGCGCTTGAAGGCAACGCCGCTGAACTGCACGACGACGCTGCGCGCATCGTCCAGCGGTGCATCAGTCACCGCGAGGCTGATGCGGCCCGTGTCGCCACCGCCGCCGCTGCCTCCGCCGCACGCGGCGATCAGCATGCACAGACCGACGACCAGCGCCGGGCGTGTGGCCGAGAACTCCGTTGTCGTGTTTCGCATGAACATGCTCCTTCGTTCGATCGCGGGGGATCGCTGCGTGCGCCAACGCTGGAGTCTGCTGCAGGTTTACCGGACGAGGGGTGCGAGGGTGGTCCGGGAAGCCCATTGCCAGCCGCATACCCGGTGGACCGAAATGCCCACTTTTCCGTCGCAGTTCGCAGACAGTTTTCACGCCCGAGACATGGCAGCGGCGCACCCCACGGGCGCGCTGCAGTGGCGGGCGGATACGCCTGCGGCAACAAAACTTTACACACGCCTGATCGTGCCGAAACGCGCGGAGCTCAAAGTGGCGACCGTAGCGATAGTCACCCCAACCCCGGGGATTCAGAGAGGACTGTTATGAGCGAACAGGACAGCAAGACGCCCGCCTCCGCGGCGGGCACGCCGGAAACGCCGAAACGCAGGCGCCGCGGCTGGATCATCGCCGCCGCCGTCGTCGGCGCCCTGGTGATCGTCGGTGCCGGCAAGGCGCTGGTGTACGCGAAGGGCGGCTGGGACGGGCACATGAGCCCCGAGGAAATGGCGGACCGCATCGAGCTGGGCGTGAAATACGCGCTCAAGGAGACGGGCGCCACGGACGAACAGCGCACACGCGTCACCGCCATCCTGCAGGCCACCGCCGCCGACGTGCACGCGCTGGCACAGGAACACAAGGGCTTCCACAAGCAGTTGCACGAGATCCTCGCCGCGGAAACCGTCGATCGCGCACGCCTCGAGGCGGTGCGGGCCGAGGGGGTCAGCGTCGCGGACCAGGCCACGAAGCGCCTGGCACAGGGTGTCGCCGACGCGGCCGATGTCCTTACGCCGGAACAGCGTGCGCAACTGGCCGAGCGCCTGCACAAGCGCCGGCGCTGGCATCACGACGGCGAGTGAAGGCAGGATAGCGACGAGGATCGCCACCGCGAGCCTGTCGCCCTGACTACACTCACCGCATGACCGCCCGGGTACTGCTGGTCGAAGACGACGCCCGCCTCGCCGCCATGGTCGCCGACTATCTCGGCGCGGCGGGCTTTCGCGCCACGGTCGCCGGCAACGGCGCCGAGGCGCAACGGCTCCTGCGGCACGACACCTTCGACGCCGTGATCCTCGATCTCATGCTGCCCGACACGGACGGCCTCGATCTCTGCAAGCGCATCCGCGCGGAATCGGCGATTCCGCTGCTGATGCTCACGGCGCGCGGCGATCCCCTCGACCGCGTCGTGGGCCTCGAGCTCGGCGCCGACGATTATCTACCCAAGCCCTTCGAGCCGCGCGAGCTGCTGGCGCGCCTGCGCGCGATACTGCGACGGCAGCGCGCGCCCGGCCCGACGGACGTCCTGCACTTCGGTCGCCTCGACATCGATCGCGGCGCGCGCCAGGTGCGCATCGACGGCCAGGAAAAGCCGCTCACCGCGTATCAGTACACCCTGCTGCTCGCGCTCGCCGAACGGGCCGGCCGCGTGTTGTCGCGCGAAGCGTTGATGGATCTGACGAAGGGCAGCGAGCTCGAGGAATTCGACCGCTCGATCGACGTGCAGATCTCGCGCATCCGCGCCGCGATCGAGGACGACCCGAAGAAGCCGCGACGGATCCTCACCGTGCGCGGTGCCGGCTACGTGTTTGCGAAGGAACAGGACCGCGGCCGCTGAGCCGCACCGCCCTGCCCGCTCCATGCGCCGCCTGCACGTACAGTTCTATCTCGCGATCGTCGCCGCGCTCCTCGTGCTGACGGCCGCGAGCGGCATGTTCTGGTCGCTTTCCGGCGAGGGGCGCCACGAGCGCTGGGGCACGGGCGCAGCCGCGCAGCTGGCCGAAGGGCTGCTCGCGCCAGCTACCGCACCCACCGAGCAACAGCAGGCGGCACTCGATGCGTTGCACACGCGTCTGCGCCTGAATCTCGCGCTCTACAGCGGCGACGGCCGCCTGCTCGCCGCCACGCCCGAAGCACCGCGCCTCACGCCGCGACGCGTGTCGCGCACCGGCTGGGTGATCACCAAACGCGGTCCGGTGTGGGTGCTGCCGCTCGACGACGGCCGCCGCCTGGCCGTACATCACCCTGATTCCCGGACGCGCGTCCGCCTGCACCTGTTCATCGTTCCCGTGTCGATCGTGCTCGCGTTCGCGCTCGGCGCCTACCCGATCGCGCGCCGCCTCACGCGCAGGCTCGAGCGGCTGCAGAGCGGAGTCGAGCAGCTCGGCCGCGGCGACCTGGCAACGCGCGTTGCAGTCGAGGGCAAGGACGAAGTCGCGGCGCTGGCGCGCAGCTTCAACCAGTCGGCCGAGCGCATCGAGGAGCTGGTGAAGGCGCACAAGATGCTGCTCGCCAATTGCTCTCACGAGTTGCGCACGCCGCTCGCGCGCATTCGCCTCGGCATCGAACGGCTGGCAACAGGGCCGGACGCGGCGACGCAGGCGGAACTGGAACGCAGCATCGGCGAGCTGAACGTGCTGATCGAAGAGATGCTGCTCGCGAGCCGCCTCGACGCGCTCGGCACCCTCGAGCGGACCGAAGGCGTCGACCTCCTGGCGCTGGCCGCCGAGGAAGCTGCGCACTTCGATCGCACCGTCGAAGGCGAGCCGGTCACGGTGCGCGGCGATCCGTCGCTGCTGCGGCGGATGATCCGCAACCTGCTCGAGAACGCCCGCCACCACGGCGGGGGGGCAACGCGCGTGCGCGTCGTGGCAGCAGGCAACGCCGCCGAGCTTGCCGTCGCAGATCGCGGCCCGGGAATCCCGGAAAGCGAGCGCGAGCGGATATTCGAGCCTTTCTATCGAATTGCAGGCGGGACCGGCGCAGCCGCCGGCGCCGCCCAACGCGGGTTCGGCCTGGGCCTGGCGATCGTGCGTCAGATCGCGCGCGCGCACGGAGGTGATGTCGCGTATTCCGTGCCCGAAGGCGGCGGCAGTCTGTTCACCGTGAGCATTGCGCGCGGCTGAGCGCGCGAATCTCTATCTTCCCTATCGAGGTGTCGGCGATGCTCCGTAACGCGCTTCTCGTATTCGTCGCTCTCCTCGCGGCCGCTTGCGCTCGGCAACCGCGTCCAAGTGCGCCGCTCGCCGACGTCTCGGGACGGTGGGACTTCTCCATCGACATCGGTACCGGTCTCGCCCGCGGCGAGATGTGGCTGTTCAGGCGAGGAGGCCCGGCAGCTGGTCAGTCGGGCAGCGAGTTCACGGGCACGCTGACGCCGAGCGGCACGAACACGCTGCCCGTCCGCGTGCTCACGGTGGCGGGGCAACAGGTGCGCATGACCGTCGACTCGGCCGACGGTCCCGTCACGTTCGACGGAACGCTCGCGGGGGATGCACAGTCCATGGAAGGTATCGTCGTTTACCACCAGGGTCAGCGCTTCGCGCTGACTGCTCGCAAGCGCGGCTGAGGTCGGCATGAGATCGTTGGGCAAGAGGTCCGAAGGTGCCCGCCTGGAGCGCATCCAGGCGTCGCCGCGCTGGGCGGGCGACCACTTTCGCAATCTGCATCCGATTCTGCCGGGCCTGCGCGACCCGGACGAGCCGATGCCTTACCTGCTGCATTTCATCTTCGGCGGCGAACGGCGTGCTCCGCAGGGTCCGCTGCCCGCGCTGAATCCGCTCGACACCTGGCGCAGGCCGGCCGGCAGCGGCCTGCGCGCTACCTGGCTCGGGCACTCCACCGTCCTGATCGAGATCGACGGCGTTCGCGTGCTGACCGATCCGGTCTGGGGGCCGCGCGCCTCACCGTCGCGGCTCGCAGGCCCGAAGCGCTTCCAGGCCGTGCCCGTGCCGTTGCGCGCGATGCCACCGGTCGATGCGGTGGTCGTCTCGCACGATCACTACGACCATCTCGATTATCCGACCATTCGCGAGCTGGCGAAGCGCGACGTGCCGTTCGTGACGTCACTGGGCGTCGGCGCGCACCTGGAAGCGTGGGGCGTGAGGCCCGAGCGCATCACGGAGCTCGACTGGTGGGAAACGCATCGCCTCCCCGGCACCGAGGTCACCGTCAGCGCGGCGCCCTCGCAGCACTTCTCGGGACGCGGGCTCAAGGATCGCAACGCGACGCTGTGGTCGTCGATGGTGATCCGCTCGCCGCGCCACACCGTGTTCTTCAGCGGCGATACCGGGCTCACGACCGAGTATCGCGACATCCGCGAACGCTTCGGTCCGTTCGACCTGGTGATGCTCGAAGTGGGCGCGTTCCATCCCGCGTGGGGCGAGATCCACCTCGGTCCGAAGAACGCGCTCGCGGCGCTGAAACTGCTGGGCGGCGGCCCGTTCCTGCCGATTCACTGGGGAACGTTCAGCCTCGGCCTGCACGCGTGGGACGATCCGGCGGAAACGCTGCTGGAGCTCGCGCCGCAAACAGGCGCGGAGCTATTGATGCCGCGCCTCGGAGAGGCGATCGAGCCCGCGCGCGGTCTACAGTTGCAGCCGTGGTGGCGCGCTGCCGATCTCCTCAGCGCGGGTTCACGCCGCCATGCCCCGGCGACGCGATTCCCGGTATCCCAGGATCAACGGCACGAGGAGCACAGTGGCGTAGGCTAGCCACGGCCCGGCCCACGAATAGAAGTCCGCGGTCTGGAACACGCCGACGACGACGATACGGTCCAGAACCACGTTGACTGCTGCGAAGACGGCGCCGAAGCGCAGACCCTCAGTCTGCGGCGCGGGCGCCGCGACGATGCGCGACCGGGCGAGTACGTACGCCAGAAACGCCAAGTCGGCCTGCAGCGTCAGGGCTCGGACCTCGCCCTGATCGATCGCAGCTCTTTGAGAGCCAGCAGATCCTTCTCGCGACCGAGCGATTCCTTGGCGCGAATCAGATCGTCCAGTGAAATTACCCGGCAGCGCCGTCCGAAGAGCTCGATTTCGATGGCGGACGCCCGCACCCGGTCGTAGTCACCGACCCCCTTGATGGATCCGAGGATGTCGACTGCTCCGAGCTCGGTCTCGAGATACAGGTTTTGCAGCGAGGCGCCGGGCGAGGGGTTGTCGATGAAGGAGAGCTTCTGCGGCGTCATCCTGTGGACCGGCCTGAGGTCGCGCAGGGTCGCACGCAACTTCCCGACATTCTTCTCCGAGAGCACGGCGCACACGTCGAGATCCCGCGTGAGCAGAGAGGAGCCGTGCAGCATGGCCGCGAATCCGCCGACGATGACGAAGTCGACGTCGGCGTCGCACAGGCGCTCAATCAGTCGATTGAGATTCGCCACGGATTCGACGACCGATGCGCTCCAGCTCCAGCGCCAGGTCGAGTGCAGCCTGGTGCTGAACTGCGCGCTGTTCGTGCGTGTACCCCAGGCTTACATCGTTGAGACTCGTGTCGAAGCCTGCGCGCTTCGCTTTGTCTGTCGCAGGTGATTGCTTCGGCATGCGTGGTTCTCGGGGAAGGCCCGGTTGCCAGCCGACCTTAAGCCACGGCCGACGCTGCTGCAAGCGAGCGTTGCAGCAGCGGGCCCGCTACAGAACGGCGCCCTTCCCTCGCAGCTTCTTCACGTCTTCCGGGGACACGCCGTTTTCTTCCAGCACCGCGTCGCTGTGCTGCCCGAACGTGGGCGCAGCGAACGGCGTGGGACCGGGCGTGCGGCCGAACGTGATCGACCGCGTGAGGCCCTGATAGCGCCCGACCAGCGGGTGCTCCGTGGTGGTGACCATGTTCTCCGCGACCACCTGCACGTTGTCGAAAACGTCTTCGACAGCACGGGCGGCGGCGCAGGGAACGTCGTCGCCGAAGTGCGCTTCCCATTCGAGAGCGGTGCGCGCATGCAACGCCTCGTGCAGGCGCGGCACGATCTCGGACGCATGCTGCGCACGCTTGCGCACCGAGTCGTAGCGTTCGTTGTGCGCCAGGTCGTCGAGCCCGGCCTTCTCGCACAGCGCGCGCCAGAAGCGGGCGGTGTTGGCCGATATATAGATGTATCCGTCCCTGGTCGGGTGCAGGCCCGTGATGCCGCCGGAACGGAAATCGCGCCCGATGTCGCGCGGTTCGCCTTCGGCCCACACGAGTCGCGCGGATTGCATCGTCAGGGCGCTGCGCAGCAGCGACACCCCGACGTATTGCCCGCGGCCGCTGCGCTCGCGCTCGTACAACGCTGACGACACGCCGCCTGCAACCAGTGCCGCGGCGTAGTAATCGATGACGGAGCCGTACACGATCTCCGGTGCGCCGCCGCGCTTGCCCTGCAGCACGCACATGCCGGTGACCGTCTGCAGCACCTGATCGTAGCCTGCCTTGTCTTTCCACGGCCCGCTCTCGCCGTAGCCGGTGACGGCGCAATAGATCAACCGCGGGTTGATCTGGCTCAGGCTCTCGTAGTCGATGCCGAGTCGCTTCGGCACGCTCGGCCGGAAGTTGTGAACCAGCACGTCGGCGTCGCGCACCAGCCGCAACAGCGTCGCCAGGCCCTCGGGTTTCTTCAGGTCGAGTGCGAGTCCCAGCTTGCTGCGATTGATGCCGATGAACGCGCGGCTCTCGGCCTGCAGCGTCGAGGGATACTTGCGCAGGTTGTCGCCGTCCGGCGGCTCCACCTTGACGACTTCCGCGCCCTGGTCGGCGAGCAGCGTGCACCCGTAGGGACCCGCGATGTACGCGCTCAGATCGAGCACGCGCACGCCGCTCAGCGGGCCGTCCGGCCCCTGGCGCTCGGGCATGCGGTGATCGGAAGTGGTCGCCACGACTCTTGTTGTCCCTTGGAGGGCTGTGCGGTTGTCCCGTGGAGCTATGCGTGGGGCGCGCGGTCAGCGCACTGCAACCAGTCTGGCCGACTGCCGGGTGAAGAAGAAGGCATGTTGACTATCCTCAGACATTACAAATTCTCACTTTCCCGCGACACGCCCTTGGGCCTGCTACTTCGCGCCGGGAACGCGCGTCGCCGGAGCGAGCGCCATCCAGGTGAGCCGCCAGGCGCCGTCGTTGCGCCCGCCAGCCTCGAAATAAGGGGTGAACGTGAGCGGCGGCCGTTCCGCGACATTCATCCGGATCGCCGGCCCCTCGCTGCCCGCCGGCGTTGCGATCAGCTCCAGCAACGGCGCGCCTCCCTTTCCAGACAGACGCTCGCCCGAGGTGATTCTGTCCGGCAGACAAAGGGTTTCTTCGACCTTGTATCCATCGACGAGGCCGGTCGCATACACGAGCGGCCCGCGCGTGATCGCCACGTAGTCGTAGTGCATCACTTCCTGGCTGATCGGCTCGCCGCCAGGTCCTTTCGATTCCTGCACGTTGCGGCTCGTCTGCGCGTGCAGGACCGGCGGCATCGCGAAAGCGATCACGATTTCGTCGCCTTTCGTCCAGGTTCGATCCAGCGCGAGGTAGCCGCGTGGGGCAGCGCCATGCGCGCCGGCGTCGCCGCCGTTGACACGAACGGACAGAGCATCCGCCCACGCCGGAACGCGGAGCAGGATGGAAAACTGCGCGGTACGTTCGGGCGCGACCACGATGCGAATATCGCCGTCGAACGGATAGTGCGTGATCTGCGTCAGGCGCACCGTTCCGGCCTGTGCCGTCTGTACCCTGGCGTCAGCGTCGCCGTAAAGATTCACTGCGATGCCGTCGCGAGTCACGCCACAGGCGATCGCGGGCAGCTCTTCGAGTGCGAGCGCGCCGCTGGACTTGCAGCAGCGCCAGTAGGTCGTGAACACACGCTTGCCGTTCGGGAACGAGTAGTAGCACCAGTCCTCGCCGTTCGGCGCCTGCGCGCCGAGCAGATCGTTGTACGCGGTGCGCTCGATCTCTTCCGCGTAGCGCGCCTCGCCGGTGATCGCCAGCAACTCGCGGTTGAGCAGGATCCAGGCGTACGTCGAGCAGGTTTCGACGTAGCCGTACGGACTGAAGACGCCCGGGTGGTTGAACACTTCGCGCGAGCGATGCGCGACGCCGCCCCAGGGGCCGCCCCCGAGCGTGAGATGAAACCGGCGGATGCTCTCCCAGACGTTGCGCGTCGCCGCCAGCAGATGCGCGTCGCCGGTGGCGCGGCAGAGCTTGGCGATGCCGACGAAATTCCAGCAGAGCTGATACGCCTTGCCCGTGCCGATCTCCGCGACATCCGCGCCGGCCAGCGCCGCCGCGAGCAGTTGCAGCTCGGGCCGGCGGTCCGCCTGCTCGAGCACGAGGTGCGCAAGGTCGAGGTACTTGCGCTCGCCGGTCGCGAAGAACAACTCCACTGCCGGGTCGACGAGCACGGTCGCGGACATGCCGTGATGGTTGCCGAGCGTGGTGACGTCGATGCCGCCCTCGGTGAAAGTGCGCCAGCACAGATCGGCGACCCTGCGTGCGCACGCGACGTAGCGCGCGCCCGCTCGCGCGGGACCGCGGTTGCCGTCGTCGAGCAGCGCGCCGGCTTCGAGCAAACCGAGGATCAGATAGCTGTGCGTCCAGATGTCCCAGGTGCGAACAGGCGGCGCGCCGTCCCAGGTACGCGGGGCCGGTGACCGCGGACGCATGAAGCGGTGCGATGGCGCGTACGTACCGAGATAGCCGTCCGCGTCCTGTCGGCCGACCAGGTAGTCGGCCACGCGCTGCACGCGCTGGCGAAGCGTTTCGTCGCCCGTGCGACGCGCCGCTCTTGCCGCCGCGCACAGCCACTTGCCGGCGTGCTCGCCGTACCAGTCGCCCTGCACGTTCTGTCGGACGTGCGCTTCGCTGAAGAGCGCGATCGCCGGACTGTTCTCGTCCACGACGAAGTGCGCAAGCCGGCCCGAACGATTCGCCGCCAGCGCGCGCCCGAGCAGCCCGCCGAGCTCGATGCCCCGCGTCGGCGCGAATTCCATGGCGGCGTTCACCGGGCGCTACCGGGCTGGGCGAGATGACGCGCCACCGCACGAACCTGCGCGGCCGTGAGTCCTTGCGCGAACTCGCGCATCACGCCGTCGGTGAGCACGCCGACGATGTCCTGAACCGGTCGTTCCGCGAACAGCGCCTTCGGTGGGATGCGTCCCTGTGGATTGTCGTGACAGGCCGCGCAGCGTTGAGTGTAGATATTTGCGCCATCGAGGGTATCGAGCGGTTTCCCGGGCGGTGAGCTTCCGGCACCGTGCATTCCGACACTGTCCGTAGCGGCACGGTCCGTAGTGGCACGGTCCGTAGCGGTGCGATCCGTAGCGGTACGGTCCGTAGCGGTGCGGTCCGTAGCTGCACCGCCCGTATCGGCGCCGCCGCTCTCACGCTGTGCCACACCCGCGGCCCGGCGCTTCGGGCCGATCGCCTGGATGCGGTCGGTCCCGACGAAAACGCTGCCGCGCGCGAACGCGGGTTCGTTGTACTTGCCGCTGGTGTGCAGCTCGCCCGCGCCGCTCTTCCAGAGCAGCCTGAGGTCGCGCGCATCGAATGCGTAGAGCACGGGGCGCGGAGCCGCATCGCCCGCAAGCGCCGCCGTGCGGCGCGCGTTCTCGTCGAGCACCCAGACGATAGCGTCCCGCGATCCGTTGCTCGTGACCACGGGCGAGCCAGGATTCTCGAGCACCAGTGTCTGCTCGAGCCGATCGACGCGCAGCCACGCGGCCTCGCCCGGCTTTGCCACGATCTGCAGGCGCGCAAGCGATGGCGCGACGCTCGCGGGCGAACCGTGGCCGGACTTCGTGTTGCCCGTCACGAACAGGTAGTTCACGCCGTCGTCGGCCCGGAAATATGCCGGCACCGAGCGCCCGCGCGCCAGGTCGAGCGCGGCATCCTTCTCGGAATACGGCCCGAAAACGTTGAGCGGTCCACGCTTGCCGAACTGCGGCTGGCTCTCGGACGCCAGCAGAGAAGCATCGGTAGAGGAATCGCCGCTGCACGGCGGCCTGCGATCCAGGCGGCCCGGCATGTTCGCGCGATCGAGCAGGTAGACATTCCCCTGTTTCCCGCCGACCGTCATCAGCTGCGGCGTGAGCGTGTTCGCAATTTCCGGAAGCAGTGTAATGCCGCCGGAACCCAGGTCGATATCCATCTTCGCCGTTTCGCAGTAGTTGAACGGCGTGTACGTGCCGCGCAGCGTGAGCCCCTCGCCCGCGGCGTACGAGAGTTTCAGGACCGATTGCGTCCAGTCGTGCGGCTGATCGACAAAGCCCGAGAACGACGTCCCGGTGACGACGAAGACGTCGCCCGCCGCGTCCAGCGCCGGGCCACCCGCGCCCCAGATGCCGCCGCTGCTGTGATGAGGCTCGGCGACGGTCGCGAACGCACTGCCGATGCCGGGTCGCACGGTGTCGACCGCGACCAGCCAGCCGGTGATCGTTTCGCCGAAGGTCACGTAGAGCGTGGCGCCGTCCGGGCTGAGCGCGAGCGCACCGCGTTGCACGCGATAGTCGAACTTCTTCGGCGGCGGCCGCGGTCCCGAGCCGGCGTTGCGGTTCTTCCCGGGCGCGTTCAGCGCGTCCTCGTCGAGCCGCACGGGCCAGCCCGGCGCAATCGCACCGCTCGAGAGATCGAGCGCGTACGCCTGCCAGCGCTGTTGCCTGTCGCAACTCGCCACGTAGATACGTCCGGCCGCGCGATCGATGACCGGTGTGCTGAGTACGCCCGTGAGAACACCGTCGAGCGGCGTCGGCTCCAGTCTGCAGGGCTCGCCGAGCGCAGTGCGCCACAGGATCGTACCGGCTGGCACAGGCCCGGCATCGGATGCGTTTATCGCGTAGACGAAGCCGTTGCTGGTCGCGGCGAAGATGGTCGCGAAAGTGCGGCCGGCGTGGGGACCGGCCGAGAGTTTCAGGGCATCGACGTAGAGCGGCGAAGCGTAGACGCGCGGCGGGTGCCCGCCGACGGCATCGAAGCGCGACGATTCCCAGGCGAGACCGAACTGCGGGCCCGTGACGGCGGCGTGCGTCAGCTCCGCCTCCGCCGATCGCCAGCCGGTTCGCTGCGGGTCGCCGTGGAACGTCAACGTGTCGCGCGGCGAGGCGACCGCAAGCGCCGGCCGCTTCGCCGATCTGCGCGCCGCGTCCGCCGGCAGCGCGTCGCGCACGCCGTCGCGCGGCACTTCCAGCCGCGCCGTCCAGAAAATCGCGTTCAGCAGCAGCCTGCGCAACGCCGGCTCGTCCAGCGAGGCGAGGTAGTGCGCGCCGCTGAAACCCACGGATCGGCCGCCGTCGCCGCGCTCGTACGCCCACGCGACGGTGCTGGCCGTGGGCCGATCCAGCACGAGATGGCGCCCCTCGCGAAACTCGACGTGCAGTTTGCCGGTGAGCAGCGGAACCGGCGCGCGCGCGGTGTCGAAGCGAATGGTCGGGTAGAACTCGTCGCGATAGGTGAACGCTGCGACGCCACGCGTCACAGCGTGCCGGCGCGGCTCGAGCCTCACCATCTCGGTCGCGCGATCGAACATTCCATAGCGCGCGCCACCCAGCCACTGCTGCAGTCTGCTGTTCGTATCGTCGGCGGGCACCGTGGTCGCCTGATGCAGGGCCACCAGACCCGCGCCCTGTTGCATGGCTCGCTCGAACTGCGCGCGGCGCGACGCGTCGACCAGCGGATGCTTTTCGAGACCGTCGTGATAGAGAACGACAGTGGATGCATCGTCGAACGCGGCGGGGTCCGAGGGCCAGCCGTCCGGATGCGCCGTGACGGACATCCCGGCGATTGCGCGCACGTCCGGTGACGCCGCGAGCATCGCTTCGAGCACGCGAACCCCGTTGGGATAGTCGTGTTGCGCCGGCCCTTCGCTCTTCTCGCCGCCGATGATCACGATGCGGCTCGCGGCGAAGGCGGGAGTCGTCGCAGCCGGAGCGGCGGCGACGAACAGGCAGGTGAGGAGCGAACCGACGCCGCGGATCGAATGCAAACCAGCGCCGCGGATCGAATGCGAACCAGCGCCGCGGATCGAATGCGAACCGGCGCCATGGATCGAGGGTGCTGCCATGCCTGCGCCGCCGGGCTCGAGCCGATCAGGCGCTCGCGTCGACGACGCAGCGGAATCCGAGGCCGGCCGAGCGATCCTTGCACGGCGCCATCAGCAGGTACTTGCCGTGCTGGTCGAGCTGGTACGCCTGCGGGAAGTACCAGTGCGAAGTCTGGGGCAGGTATGCGCTCCCGCCGCGCAACGCCGCCGCGCGCGTGTGTTCGTCGTGAAACTCGCTGGTCCATTGCCACACGTTGCCGACCAGGTCCATCACTCCGAACGGACTGGCGCCGCCGGGATGCGCGTCCACGTCGGCTGGCGGCGGCATTTCTCGCGCCTTGCTCTGCGGCGGCATGTTGGCCGTGTTCCAGTCGTTGCCCCATGGATACAGCCGGCCGTCGCCGCCTTGCGCCGCGTATTGCCACTCCCACTCGTGAGGCAGGCGTTTGCCGGCCCACGCCGCGTACGCACGCGCGTCCTCGATCGACACCCAGGTCACGGGCTTTTTCTCCCATCCCTTCGGCGCCGCCCCGCCGTGCCAGTGACGCAGGAAATTGTCCGCGTCCGCCGGTCGATAGCCGGAGGCGTCGACGAACTCCTTGTACTGCGCGTTCGTGACCGGATAGCGATCGATGTGGAACGCTTTCATCTCGAGGCGGTGCAGATGGCTGCGCCGGGCCGAGCTCTCCCACGGATACTGCAGGTCCAGGCCCTTCCACATGTAGCCCTCGATCTCGATGCCGGCGACCTTGAACTCGAACTCGCCGGCAGGAATCGTCACCATACCCGGCGGTGCGGCCGCGACCGGCTTCGTCGGCGCGATCTCGACGATCTTCTGCGGCAGCGCTTCCCACTTGCTCGACAGCGACTGCAGCGGCACGCCGTTCAACTCGCGCATGCGCGCCAGGAATGCGTCCAGGCCTTCGCCCTTCGCGCCGCGATCGAGGCCCAGCACGGCGCCGTAGCCGCGGGTCTCGAGCGTGAGCGCGAGGAACGCCCGTGCGCCGGCGATGCGCGGCTCGAGCTTCGTGCCGTTCCAGAGATCGTAGTAGGCGCGCCCGTCGACGTGATCGACGGCGAGCTGCTCGCCCGCCATCTCGTACTCGTTGCGGTTGACGATGGTCCAGAGCACCGAACCAGCGCTCGGAAAGCGGCTCGCGAATACGCCCTGCTGCAGGGCCAGCGCGTACGGCTCCCAGTCGAGGCTCACGAAATGCGCGGCGAACTTGCGCTGCAGCGTCGCGAGCCGGCGCAGTGCCTCGGCGTCGCGCGGCGTGAACTGATTCCACACGCCCCAGACGTTCTCCCAGGCCACGTATCCGATGCCGTTGAAAAACATGTAGTGGAAATCGTCGGTGCGGTCCCTGGCCCAGCGGTTCTCGATGTTGATCAGGTGGCGCGGCTCGAGCCACTTGAGCTTGCTCACCGCGGGCACGACTTCGGTCGAGGCCTTGCCCCAGCTCTGGTTGTTCCACATGAGCTGCTCGTCGGCGTACGGCACCGATTCCGGCTGGAAGACCACCGGATGTCCCGTGGCGTCGGAGGCCACGCGAAACGCGCGCGGCACGCCGTTGTAGGTATCGCCGTTGATGCCGTCGGCGCCGACGCTGGCCGCGAGCCGCGCGGCCGCCTCCCAGTCGGGCACGCCCTCACTCTTCGACCCGTTGTCCCACGCCATGGTCGGCAGGAAGACCTTCACGCCGCGGCGGTGAAAGTCGGCGATCGCCTGCTTGAGGCCGTCGAGACCTCCGGGCAGGTCGCTCGCCAGCGCTGTCTGGTTGCGATCGTCGATGCCGATGTTCGGGTACACGTACCAGACCAGCACGCTGTCGATGCCGCCGAAGCGCTGCTCGAGATCGTCGAGATAGCGATCGACGGTGTAGCGGCGCGCTTGCTGGTCGTAGAAGTAACGATCCTCCACCATCATCTGCGTGTGCACGAAGTTGCGCTGCGTCCAGAGGAACGCCTCACGCCGGTACTCCGCGTCGTCGTAACCCATGCGCACCAGGTGCTCGTGGCGCCAGACCTTCATCTCCGCGAGCCAGGTCGCCACGCTGCCGTTCACCTCGACGCGCCATTGCCCGATGTTGGCCATCGGCCATCCCGGCGCCTTGCCCGGAGTGGGCAGGTGCGCGCCGATGGTGTGGGGCAAAGCGTACTCGCCCACTTGCGTGACGGGAGCGCGTTCGGGTTTCTTCATTGGGGTGTTTTCACGGAATGGATGCGCAGGAACGCCTGGACTTCGGCGCGTGTCGGAATGCTGTCCTGCGCGCCCGGGCGCGTGCAGGCGAGCGCGCCCGCCGCATTGGCCTCGCGCAGCGCTTCGGCGATCGGCAGCCCGAGCGCCAGGCCGGCAACGAAGACGCCGCAGAACGTGTCGCCTGCTGCGGTCGTATCCACTGCGTCGACTGCGAAGCCGTCCTGCGTGATGACTTCACCGCCGACGCGCGCGCACGAGCCGCGTTCGCCCAGCGTCACCACCACGCACGGCACGTCGATGCGCTGCAAACCTTCGGCAATGCTGCCGCGATGCCCTGCGACCGTGGTCAGCTCGCCCTCGTTCACGACGAGCACGTCGACGAGCGAAAGCACCTCGCGCGAGAGGGCGCGCGCCGGCGCAGCGTTGAGAACGACCTTCACGCCGCGCGAACGGGCGGCCCAGGCGTACGCGGTCACGGCCTCGATCGGCGTTTCGAGCTGGAGAAGCAGGTGCGTGCAGCCCGAAAGGGCAGGCAGGTGCGCGGCGCGCAGCGCGTTGTTGGCGCCCGGCGCGACTGTGATGGCGTTCTGTGCGTCGTCCGACACCACGATGAACGCAGTGCCGGTGGCGACGTCGGTGATTCGCACGACATGCGTGCGTACGCCCGCGTCCTGCAACGAGCGCTCGATCGGCACGGCGAACGCGTCGTCGCCGATTGCGAGCAGCATCTCGGTGGCGGCGCCGCCGGCCCGTGCGCAGGCGATGGCCTGGTTGGCGCCCTTGCCGCCGGGAAACGTCCGGAACTCGCTGCCCAGCACTGTCTCGCCCGGCGCCGGAATGTGCGGCGCGCGCACTACGAAATCCAGATTGGCCGAGCCGGCGACCAGGATCATCGGATTCACTTCACCAGCGACTGGTAGACGAGATTGTAGAACTTGAAACTGATCTTGGGTGGATCGCGCGGCAGCCCCTGCGGCAGGTGCTGCGTCATCAGGATCGCGATCAGCTCTTCCTGGCGATCGAGCGTGTAGTAGGTGCCGGCCGCGCCCGACCAGCCGAACTGGCCGACGGAACCGGGGCGCCCGCGCCTGGCGACGTCGAGCACCACGTAGCCGCCGAGACCGAAGCCTTCACCGTCGCTGTACTCGTTCACCGGCGGGTCGAGGTGCGTGAGGTGGTTGGACATCATCAGCTCGACCGTCTTGCGCCCGAGGATCGAGGCTCCCTCGAGCTCGCCGCCGTTCATCAGCATCTGGCAGAAGCGCACGTAGTCCGCTGCCGTCGAATAGAGACCGCCCGCGCCGCTCGGCCAGCTGTTCAGCATCTCGCCTGCCGCCTGGCCAGGATAGTTCGGCGACCGGATCAGGCGCCCTTCCGCGTCGGTGGAGGTCATCTCGACGATGCGTCCACGCTGCTCGCCCGGCACGCGGAAAGCCGTGTCCTTCAGTCCGAGCGGCGCAAACAACCGCTGTTGCAGGAAGGCATCGAACGGCACCTGTGCGACGACTTCGATCAGCCGGCTGAGCACGTCGGTGGACACGCCGTCGTAGGCGAAGCGATCGCCCGGATCGGCGCCGAGCGGCACGCGCGCCATCCTTTCGGCGTAGGTCCTCAGGTCCGGCGAACGCCACGTTTCCGCGCGCTGCAGGAGCTTCAGGGCTTCGGGTGGATCCTTGCGGCCGGTCGCGAAGCCGGAGACGTGCGTGAGCAGGTGGCGAACGGTGAGCGGGCGCGCCGGCGCGCGCAGCTGCGGCGCGTCGGCAGTGCCGCCGGCGAATACCTGGATCGTCGCGAATTCCGGCAGGTATTTCGCCACCGGATCGTCGAGCAGGATCTTCCCCTCCTCCATCAGGATCAGGGCAGCGACGCTCGCCATGGTCTTGGTCATCGAGAAGATCTGGAAGATCGAATCGCGCTCCATCGGCAGCGTCTTCGCAACGTCGCGATGGCCGTAGGCGCGCCAGTCGACGATCTTCCCGTGGCGCGCGATCAGCACCACCGCGCCGCGATACTGGCCGGTGGCGACGGCCTCGCGCAGAAAACCGTCGAGACGCCCGAGGCGGTCGGGAGAAAAACCCTGGGACTGGGGAGTGGCCAGGGGCAACGGTTGCGGCGTGGAGGGGGCAGCTGCAGCCGTGCCAGCCTGGCCAAGAGCCAGAAGGGTCGCGATCGCGAAGCAGGTCGTCCGCCGCATCCCGCGTAGCCTGTCCGGACTCCCGTCGTCGGGCAAAAAGATCAGCTGTTCCTCTGGCGAGGAACAGCTGCAGGGGGGACAGGAGGAGGAAAACTGTTCAAGTCGATCGCACCCTCGTGCGTCGGAAACTCAACGCTCAGAAGTTCATCGTGTAGGTCAGCGAGGTCACGCGACCGCGGCCCGACCAGAAGTTGCGGAAGCCCACGACCTGCGACCAGCTCAGGATGTAGAACTTGTCGGTGACGTTCTCGATGCCGAGCGTGACGAGGCCGTTGCCGATGCGGTAGTTCGCGCCCAGGTCGAACAGCGTGTAGCCGTCCGTGTGCTCCTCGCCGGCCGCGCCTTCGTTGAGATCGCGCGACAGCAGCGTGGTCGAACCCAGCGTGACGTCGCCCTCCGGATTGAACTGCCAGCGGATCGACGTGCCGATCTTGTCCGGGTTGATGTCGAGCACGCCCATCTCGCGGGTGAGTGGCCCGGTTTCGGTGGTGCGCGTCTTGCCTTCCGTGTGCGAGAACAGCGCCGTGACCCGCAGCGTCGGCAGGATGTTGAACTCGCCCTGCATCTCGTAGCCTTCGATTTCCACCGGCCGGCGCTGCAGGACGAAGTCGTTGGTCAACGGATCGACCGTGAGCGTCTGGCCGAAATCCGAATCGGACATGTAGTACGAAGCGCCGAAGCTGCCGCGGTCGCCGCGCCAGTTGAACCCGAACTCGGTGTTGTCGACGACCACGGCCTGCAGGTCGAGGATGCCCGCGACCGACTGCTGCGGATCGTTCGGGCAACCGTCGGGCTGCGTGCCGCCGAACGGAATGCCGACCTCGCTGGTGTCGTTGAAGCACTGCTGGTTGCGCAGCGGGATGCCGACGTTCGGCAGCGTGAAGCCCTTGCTGTAGGAGCCGAACGCTGAGAAGCCGGCCGGCATGCGCACCACGGCGCCGAAGTTCGGCAGGTCTTCCTGGTAGTCGAGCGTGCCGCCCTCGATGAACTTGCGGTCGCGGAACCAGGTGGTGGTGTAGTCGTCGACCTCCAGCTCGCCGTCCTCGCGCCGGATGCCGGCGCTCAGCGTCACCGGGCCGACGTCGTACGAGGCCTGCAGGTACGGCGCCGTGCTCGTGTATTTCATCGGTGGGACCCAGACGCGATCCGTGAGCGCCAGCTCCTGCTGCGCGATGTCTTCCACGAGGTCGAGACCGACGTTGATCTCCAGCGCGTCGAAGAACGTGTGAACGTAGGAGGTGCGGATGCCTTCCTTCTCGGCGTGCACTTCCGACTGGTCGATCAGCGGGAAGGGCTCGAGCACCTGACCGCTGCTGTCGAAGATGAAGTTGTTGTTGATGAGCGGGTCCTGGCGGTCGGAACCGGCCTCGCTGACGAAGCGCATCGCCTGGTCGGCCCGGTAGACGTTGACCGAGAGCGAGCCGCCGAACAGGTTGCCGTGCGAGTACTGCAGGGTTTCCTGGTTGAAATCGTTGAACTCGGTCTTCGAGCCCAGCGGCTGGCCGCGCTCGGAGGTGTTGGTGACTCCCGTGGCGCGATCGCCGTCCACCAGGATGTAGTTGCCCTTGCCGGTGATGTTGAAGCGGCTGATCGAAGCCTGCAGGCGCTGGTTGTCGTCGGCGCCGAAGTTGAACCCGGCCTTGACGAACAGGTTCTCGGCCTCCGAGTCGGCGACGCTGCCGCTGGTGTTCAGGCCGATGCGCCGGCCGTTGCCGTCGTACGTCATGCCGCGATCGATGAAGGACGTGCCGAGCAGCAGGTCGAAGGTGTCGTTCTTGTGCGTGACGTTGACGCCGATCTTCCAGCCCTCGCTGTCGTCCTCCCACTGCGAGGTGTAGCGCGCGGTGGCCTGCACGTTCGTTCCCGGCTGTGTCGGCGACGCCGAGATGTAGTTGATAATGCCGCCGGTCGCGCCGATGCCCTCCGAGGCGGACGGGCCGTTGATCACCTCGATGCGCGACACGACGCCCATGTCCGTGAACGTGCCGTTGCGCGTGCCTTCGCGCAGCGGCGAGCCCTGCGGTACACCGTCGAACAGGCGCAGCGCGATGCGGCCGCGCAGGTTCTCACCGGTGTTGCTCATGGCCTGCGAGGACTCGGAGTAACCGGGAATGGTGCGCGCCAGCACGGCGGTCGCGTCGAGCGTGACCGCGGCGGTGCGCGCCAGCTCTTCCTTGCCGATGACGTTGATCGCGCCGGGGATCTTGTCCACCGACTTCGGCACGCGCGTGCCGGTGACGATCACCTCTCCCTGCACCTCGTCGTTGTCGGCGACGTCGTCGGCCGGCGCGTCCTGCGCCAGTGCGGGCGTGTGCGCCGCAGCGAGCAACAGTGAGCCGAGGAAGGTGTACAGGCGGTACTTGGTCATGTTCCCCCCGAAATTCGCGTCCGGCGCCGCAGCAGGAACGGGCCGGAGAATGGTGACGCTTGCTCGACGGCAACGAATATTCTTATTCGCGAGAGCGATTCTTAGCGATCCCACCCGCGCGGGAAATCAGGGGAAGCTATTTTCAGACACTACTTTTTGTTACTTGTGGCCCGGGCCGCTTCCAGGAAAGCATTCACCAGCCGGATGCGGATGGTCGCGCGCGACCACACCACGCCGATCCGCCGCGGTTCGCTGTCGAGCGGCAGCGCAATGCGGACGACGCGCAAGCCTTCCGGCCACGGGCGCGACCAGTCCGGCACCAGCGACACCCCGAGTCCGCGATCCACCATGACGGCGATGGCGTTGAGCGCGTTGATCTCGAAGCGCTCGCGCGGCTCGATGCGGGCGCGCCGCAGGTATTCGTCCGCTTTGCGCCCGCCCCACTGGTTGCGGTCGTAGCGGATCAGCGGCTCTGTGGCCAGGAGCTCGTGCGGATCGCGCTTGGCCATGCTATCCGGCGCGAGCACCACCATGGGCTCTTCGCGCAGCAGTTGCCAGCCGCAGGTCTTGTGCAAGGGGAACGGGGCTTGCAGGGCGATCGCCGCGTCGAGCTCGCCGCTTTCGACGGCGCGATGCAGGTCGACGGAGTAGCCGGGCTTGATGAAGACGCTGATGCGCGGGAAGCGCGCGACGGTACGCACCAGGATGTCCGGCAGGATGCCGGTGAGCGCGGTGGTGCTGGCTCCGAGGCGCAATTCGCCCGCGGTGCCGTCGTCGTTCGCCACGGTGCGCAGGTCGTTCACTTCGCGCAGCAGCGCCCGCGCGCGTTCCAGGATGCGGGTGCCCGCTTCCGTGACCGTCACGGTGCGTCCCGCTCGCGCGATCAGCGGCGCACCGATCTGGCGCTCGAGTGTGCGGATCTGCTGTGCCACCGCAGCCGGGGTGATGTTCAGAAGGCGCGCGGCCGCGGCCATCGAACCGTTGTCGACGACCGAGACGAACGTGGCTAGGAACTGAGTATCCACCGCCCGCTCATTCTAGCGTCCCGCGGGTCCGTCCTTGCGGATCGTCAGGCCGGCCAGGGCTTCGTCGCTGGGTGCCGGGAACAGCCAGCTCGCGAGCCAGCCGACGACGATGCACAGCATGATCGAGACGCCGAGGTAGAAGTACGGGTGCACGAGATCGAACCACCAGGCGATCGTCGTGAGCGTGATGGCGACCGCCACGCCGATCATGACGCCCTGCCAGTTGGCGCGCCGTGTGAACATGCCGAGGGTATAGGCGCCGGCGAAACCGCCGCCGAGCAGGCCCGCCAGCTCGATCGACACGTCGAACAGCGAGTGCACGTCGTAGCGCGACAGCAGCAGCGCGACGCCCATGCCGAGAAGGCCGGTAACAATAGTCATGCCCTCGGCGAAGCGCACGCTCACCTTGGGATCGGGTTTCCTGACGATCTTCTCGTAGAAATCCACGGACGCGAGCGTCGCCACGCTGTTCATGATGCTCGAGAGCGTCGCCATCGCCGCCGCGAGGATGCCCGCGATAATGAGGCCCTTGATCCCGAGCGGCAGCTCGGCGGCGATGAACAGCGGGAAGGTCGCATCGATGGTGAGCAGCGGGTCGAGCCGCTCCGGATGCGTCTTGTAGTACGCGTACAGCGCGGTGCCGGTGAAGTAGAACATGAAGCCGCCGGGAATCATCACGGCCGCGAACGTCCAGATCGAGCGGCCCGCGTCGCGGTCGTTCTTCGTCGACAGCACGCGCTGCATCAGAACCTGGTCCTTCGGAAACGTGAGTACCACGTCGAACAGCACCAGGAAGACGAATCCCCAGACCGTGGCTTTGGTCAGGTCGAAGCTGAAATCGAGCAGCTTCATCTTGTCCTCGGCCCTGGCGATCTGCAGCAGCTCGCCGCTGCCGCCGTCGAGCATCAGGACGATGAAGCCGATCGCGAACGCTATGCCGCCCATCTTGACGATGAGCTGCACGAAGTCCGTCCACACCACCGCCTTCATGCCGCCGAGCGCGGTGTAGATCATCGTGAACACCGCCATGATGACGATGCTCCAGGTCACGTCGATCCCCGTGATCGTGGCGATGGCCAGCGACGGCAGGAACAGGATGACGCTCATGCGGCTGCCGATCTGCACTGCCATGAAGAGCGCGCTCGAGAGCGAGCGGATCAGCGGATGGAAGCGCGTTTCGAGATACGTGAACACCGACATGAGGTTCAGCCGGCGCAGCAGCGGCACGATCCACACGGCGACGAAGGTGAGGCCGAGCACCGCCGTGAGGTTGTTCATCAGGTACTGCCAGTTCGTCTCGAACGCCTTGGCGGGAATCGCGATGTAGCTGATCGAACTGGTATTGGCCGCATACAGGCTGATGCCCGCGGCCCAGAACGGAATGCTGCGCCCGCCGACGAAGAAATCCGCGGTCGAGTTGCGCTTCTCGCGCAGGTAGAAGTACAGGCCCATGCCCAGCATGGACACGAGGTAGACGACGATGATGACCCAGTCGAGCCAGTGCAGGAGGTGGCCGCGGGAGCTGAGCTGGGCGGACCCGAACTCAGCCGCGGCGCCGTCTGGCGGGACGCGCAGCCAGACCATGCCCTGCTTCCACGCCGCACCCACGCGCACCCCGGCGAGCGGCGCATCGTCGAGCGTCGCCCACGACCCGGTGATCGTGTGGAACGAGACCAGCTTCGCCGTCGACGTCGCATCCGGCGGCTCGGCGCCGACCGGCGGCTGCGCAATGGCCGGCTCGTTCACGAGATAGAGCACATGCGCCTGACCGAGCGCCGCCGGCGAACCGCGCGCGACAGTGCCGCCGAGTGGCGCCCTCTCCACCCAGCCTTCTTCCGCTTTCCAGCGCCACATCCGGTCGCGTGCGCCGTCGGACACGGTGACGAACAATGCGAACGTCTGACCGATAGCCGAGGAAACCCGTCCGCCGCCGCTCCATCCGTCGTGCACCGACCAGGTGTCCGCTGGCGCCGCCAGCCCGATCTCGAAGAGTCGCGCACGTTCGCCGTCCGCGCCGTCTTCGCTGCCGACGACATAGAGCCTGCCGTTGAGGATCGCGCCTCGAGCGCTGCGCAGAGCCTGCGGCAGCCTTGGCAGCGAGCGGGCGACGAGCGAATCGCCCGAAGGGCCGTCCGAACTGTCGCCTGAAGTGGTGCCCGAAATCGACAGCAGCGCCGCGCGATCGGCGTGCTGACCGTCCGCGGCGAAGAGAACGAACGCGTAACCTTCGTCGCTGCCCGCGGCGACGACGCTGCCGGGGCGCCAGGAGGTTTCGGCCCAGCGGCTCTCGTCGCGATCGAGCAGCCAGGCCGCTTGCGCTCCGATCGCCAGCAACCGACCGTCGACGGCGAGCAGATGCTCGACGGTTTCGGCGCCGGCGAGGGATGGCAGCGTGCCGCGTTCGACCGACACCAGGACGTCCAGCCGCTCGGTGCCCTTTGCTTCGGGCCGCTCGGCGCCTTCTGCGCCCGCCGCGACGAAGGGAGCGAGTGCGAGCCACGCGCCCCAGGCAACGAATCGCAATGCTTCCCTGCGCGCTGTGCGGCGAGCAGCCACCGTCAGGAAGTCACGGCGCCGAGACGGCGGCCGATCTCGACGATGGCTTCGGCGCGACGGATGGCCGGCGCGTCGATCATCCGGCCGTCGACGGTGAACGCGCCGAGACCCTGCGCGACGGCCTGCCGCGCCGCTTCGACGACACGCTGCGCAGACGCGATCTCCTCCGGGCTCGGACTGAAGACTTCGTTCGCCACCGGCACCTGCTTCGGGTGGATGCAGCTCTTGCCCCAGAAACCGAGGCGGCGCGCCATCTGCGCCTCGGCACGAAATCCCTTCTGGTCCTGCACGTCGGGATACGCGCCGTCATACGCGGGCACGCCCCCTTCGGCTGCCGCCATGCGTACGGCGAACATCACGGCGTGCACGCTGGTCGGATCGCGTCGCTCGACGCCGTGTGCCACGAGCAGGTCCGCGTAGCCGATCTGCAATCCCGCGACGCGCGCGTGCGCCGCAGCGATCTCCGCGGCACGACGCAGCCCCTTCGGGGTTTCGATGTTGGCGAGGACGCGAGTCTTCTGGCGCGCGCCGCTCGCAGCGCTCGCGCGGCCCAGCGCCGCGATGCAGGCGAGCACGTCGTCGGCCGACTCGACCTTCGGCAGATTCACGATCGCAATCCCGCGCTGCGCCACCGCGTCGAGGTCCGCCTCGAAATGCGGCGTGCCGAGCGCGTTGACCCGCACGATGATGGTCTTGTCCCCGGAGAGTGCAGCCTTCGACTGCAGGAATTCCGCGACCAGCGCGCGGGCCTCGGCCTTGCGGCTCTCGATCACCGAGTCCTCGAGGTCGATCGACAGCGAATCGGCGTCGCCCGCCAGCGCCTTGGCGAACAACTCGGGACGCGAACCGGGCACGAAGAGCTTGCTGCGCATGAGGGCGGCCGGTGGATGACGGCGCAACTCTACCCCATTCTCCCGGCCGATTTCTCCCGCTCAGATTCCGCGTGCCGCGCCCATGCGCAGGACAATAAGAGCGAGCGGCATCCCGAGCAGGCCGCCGCACCACATCAGCGTGCTCATGCCGAGCACCGGCTCGAGCACGCCGAGCAACGCCATCACCAGCATGGTGGTGCCGGACTGAAACACCTTGCCGATCGTGAAGGCCGCCGCGTCGCCCGGCCCCTGCGCCGCGCCTTCCCTGGCGACGCGGCTCGACCAGATCGACAGCGGCACCGAACAGGTCGCCTGGATCGGGACGAAAAGCGCGTAGGCCACCGTGACCGCCACGACCGAATCGCTGATCCCCATGACGATCGCGGCGAGGCCGCAGCCGAGCCATGCAACGGCGAGAGCACGGCTCGGACGCAACCGGTCGACGAGCCAGCCTGCGCAGAGCACGGCGCACAGGTTGCCGATCGCAATCATGCTGCACAGGGCACCGAACGCGGTTTCGCTCATGTGCAGCTCGCGCGTGAAGCGCAACGCGGCGAAGGCGCTGACGGCGGCGATCGCGATACCGAAAGCGCGCGAAACCGCGATGAGCGCGAGCAGGGGTTGCAGCGTGAAGGCCTGGCGATAGCCGGCGAGCACTTCGCGCAGCGTGCGAGCCCGCGCTTCTTCGGGCGGCTCCGCGAAGCGCAGGATGAGTAACCCGGCGATCCCGAGCAGCACCGCCGCGCCCATCAGCACCGGCCGATAGCCGTCCGCCGCATGCGCAAGCTGCGTGGCGAGCGCCGGACCGGCGATGGCAGCGCTGGCACCCGCCGCACGATAGAGCGAGTTGGCGAGACTCTGCCGGCGCAACGAGACGCGCTGCGTGAGCACGTTGAAGTTGACGTAGGTGGCGCTGATGAACGCGCCGAGCAGCGTCATCAGGAGGACGGCCATGAGCCAGGCGTTGCCGAGCAGTGACAGCGCACCGAGCGTGACGCCCGCACCGGCGAGCGTCAGGGCGGACATGCGACGGGTGCCGATGCGCGCGCTGAGAATTCCGAAGCCGAGCGCGCTGACGAAGCCGCCCAGTTCGGCGGCGGAGCGCAGATACGCCCAGCCGGCGTTGTCCAACCCCAGGTCGCGAGTCGCCCAGAGCGGACCGATGACGTTGAACGCGGCTTCGACCAGGAGCCAGAGCCCGCCGCTGGCGACGAGAATGGCCATGCGCTGGCGCGCCGGGCTGGCAAAAACGTTCGCGGGAGTCACTGCGGCGACGGCACGCCTTGAGGGGCGAGGTGCCGCAGGTTACCTCAACTCGTGCGACGCTGAGCCATGGCGACGCTGCCCAGGATCATCGCGCCGGCGATCGCCATGGTCCCGGTCACTGCTTCGCCCAGCAACAGCCATGCCCAGAAGACGCCGAACAGCGGGATGAGATAGGTGACGGTCGAGGTGCGGCTCGCACCGATGCGCGCGATCAGCCGGTAGTAACCGACGAACGAAAGCCCGGTGCAGAGAACGCCGAGCGTCGCCGCCGACGCCCACGACATCGCCGGAATCGGCCCGGCCGGCCATTGCGCGATCGCGAACGGCAACGTGAGGAGCGCGGCGCAACCGAGCGTCGCCGCCGCCAGCGCCGCGGGCGGCAGGCCGGTGAGGTGATGGCGAGCGAGATTGATGCCGACGCCGTAGAAGAACGAAGCGAGCGTGCCGGCCGCGGCCGCCCAACCGATGCTGGCGCCGGCCGTCTTGCCGCTGGCGAGGACGACGACGCCGGCGAACCCGACGAGCAGCGCGACCGCGCGGCGCGCACCGATCTTCTCGCCGAAGAACAGGAACGCCACCAGTGCCGTGAACAGCACGGTCAGCGCGTTCGCGATCGCGCCGATGCCCGCGGGCGCGCGCTGCGCCGCCCAGGCGAACAGGATGAACGGAATCGCCGAGTTGATCGCGCCGATCAGCGCGAGCTTCGGCCACAGCTTCAGCGGGAACTGGCTGCGCGCGCCCCACAGGAACGGCAGCAGGACCAGCGCGCCGAGGCCGAGGCGGACTTCGACGAGCGGCACCGCGCCGAAGTGGTTCGCGGAGATGCGCATGAACAGGAACGATGCACCCCACACCGCGCCGAGCAGCAGCAGTTCGACGGGTGTGAGCCAGGCGCGTTCGCGCGGTGCGGGAGCGGCGGCGGATTCGGAATTCTGCACTCTTTGGATTTTGCTCTAGCTCGCCAGCGGTATCCAGAGTGTCAGACCGCCCTCGCCGGTTCCAGGGTCGAAAGTCAGATTGTGGCGTTCGAGAATAGGCGCGTCAGCGACCCTGTGGCCGCCGGCCGGCAGCATTTCGTTCCAGATCGCCCAGTAGCTCTCGAACAGCGTCGACACGTGACGCCGGTGCTCGAACACCGCGTAGCGCCGCGGCGCGATTTCGATCTGCATCAGCTCTTTCGGCAGCTCGCCGAAGCGCGAGACCGCGATCGCGCAGACGTACTCGAAACGCCCTTCGTCGTCGGCGACCTGCGTGATGCCGACGGGAATTTCCTCCGCCTTGGGCTGGATGGAATCGTAGTACGGCATGAAACGCTGCCAGAGCGCCGGAATCCGGATGGTCGTTTCGAACGTGACGGTTTCTGCGAGACCGACTATGCGCAGCAGCCCCTGCTCCACCAGGCGCGGCGGGTCGAGGTGCCCCTGCCCTTTGGCGGTGAGCTCGAGCGGCCTCACCACCGCCACGCCGTCGAGGCTGCGCCGGTCGCGCACGCTTTCCGGCGTCGTGCCGAATTGCTCGCGAAACGCGCGCGTGAACGCCTCGTGCGAGCCGTAGCCGGCCTCGAGTGCCACCGCGAGAATGTCCGGAGCACCGCCGGCCAGTGCGCGCGCCGCCTCGCTCAGGCGGCGTGCTCGCAGGTATTTCACTACCGAGAGTCCTGTCGCCGTGCCGAATGCATTGGCCAGGTGCGAGCGGGAAACGCCGCACGCTTCCGCGATGCCGTTGAGCGTGAGGTCGCGCGCCGAATTGCGTTCGATTACCCAGAGCGCCTTGTCTGCCAGCGACATGTTCCTGATCTCCGTGCGGGCCTCGAGTTCACGCTCAGGCTAGCAGCGCGCGCCAGGTGCGATTTGATCGATCGTCCACGGCCGGCACGCAAGAAAATCGCGCGCCGCACCCGCGGAACGCGGCAAAAGTTCGCTGCCGCTTCCCTAGGATGCTCTGCGGAGGCCGAGCTCGTGAAGTTAATCATGCAACTGCTCTACCAGACGCATTCGCCCTACGCGCGCAAGGCGCTGGTGTTCGCGCACGAGGCCGGACTCGCAGGGCGCATCGAGGTGGTGCACCACGAAACGAGTCCGACGCAGCGCAACGAGGAAGTGTTCGCGCGCAATCCGCTGGGCAAGGTGCCGGTGCTGATCCGCCCCGGATTGTCCGCGTTGTTCGACTCCGACGTAATCTGCGCGTACCTGGACAGCTTGCACGACGGACGCAAGCTGATCCCGCCGGAAAACGAGCCACGCTGGCGGGCGCTGCGGTTGCAGGCGCTGGCGCAGGGCATCGCGGATGCCGGCATCGCCCTGCGCTGGGAAACGGTGCGCCGGCCGCAGCAGCACCGCTACGCGCAGTTACAGAACGGTTACACCTCGAAGCTCACGTCGAGCTACGACTGGCTGGAACGGGAACTGGACGACGACACCCCGGTCCATGTGGGGCACGTCGCGCTGGCGACCGCACTCAGCTGGCTCGCATTCCGCGAGCTGCCCGACTTCCGGCCCGGACGGCCCCGGCTCGCAGCATGGTTCGACGAGTTCCAGTCCAGGCCGTCGATGCGCGCCACGCCGCTCTCCGGCGAGACACACGACTAGAATCGTTCGTCACAGGGCGCGCGGACGCGGCCGCCAGCGTCTTCGAGCCGGATGCCGTGGTATGTTTCGGGCCCGCGTTGCAGGGCCCCGTGCCGCACTTGAACGAAGGTGTTGCAATTCTCGAACGCGAGCGCGAGCGGCAAGAGCTGCTCGCTGCGTTGCGCGCAGCACAGGACGAGCACGGCTGCGTCGCCCTGATCGAGGGTCCGGCGGGAATCGGCAAGAGCACGCTGCTCTGGGCTGCGCTCTCGGAAGCTTCCGGCCTGGGGTTCACCTGCCTGCGGGCACGCGCCAGCGAGCTCGAACGCGACTTTCCCTATGGCTGCATGCGCCAGCTGCTCGAACCGGCGATCGTGAAAGTCGGACAGCCAGAGCGCGAACGGCTGTTCGAGGACGCCGCTGCGCTGTCGATGCCGTTGTTCGTCCATGCTGGCGCAACTGCCCCGCGCGCGCCGGCGCAGGCGGATTCGGCAGATGGCGCCTTCGCGATGCTGCACGGCCTGTACTGGCTGCTCAACAAGCTCGCCCGCGACCAGGCTTTGCTCCTGTGCATCGACGACCTGCAATGGTCCGACGCAGAGACGTTGCGCTTCCTCGCCTATCTCGCTCCGCGCATGGACGGCCTGCCACTCGTCGTGCTCGCCAGCGTGCGCTCGCGCGAGAACGTGACGGCGGACCTGGCCCGCCTGTCCGCAGCTCCCGAGACGAAGGTCCTGCGGCCCGCGCCGCTCAGCGTTTCTGCCACGGCACTGCTGTGCGAACGCGATCTCGGTACGAAGGTCGAACCGGACTTCGCGGCCGCCTGCCACGGAGCGACCGGCGGCAATCCCTTCTTCCTGCAGATCCTCCTGCGCGAGGCGAAGGAACTGCGTTTCCTCACACAGGCCAGTGAAGCGGCGCGCGTACGCCGCATCGGCCCGGCCGCGGTCGCGCGCGCGGTTCTGCTGCGCCTCTCCACCGCGCCGCCGTCGGCTGCCGCGCTGGTGCGCGCGATCGCGGTGCTGGGCGAGGGAGCGAGCGTCGTCGACGCGGCGCGACTCGCCGGGCTCTCCGAAGACGAAGCGGCGCGCGCCGCGGACCTCCTGGCCGGCCTCGCCATCCTGCAGCCCACGCGCAGCCTGGAGTTTGCGCACCCGATCGTGCGCCACGCGATCTACGAGGACATCGGCACGCACGAACGCGCCCGCGCGCACGCTCGCGCCGCGCTCCTGCTCGCAGAGCGCGGCGCCGACGACGAACGCATCGCGGCGCAGATGGTCAAGGCGGAACCGGTCGGCGATCCGGCACGCGTCGAGCTGTTGCGACGCGTGGCGGGCCGGGCGCTGACGCAAGGGGCGCCGGCAGCCGCAGTGGTGTGGCTCGCCCGTGCGCTCGCCGAGCCGCCACCGCCAGCCTCGCGACCCGAGGTTCTGCTGGAGCTCGGGTCCGCCGAGCTGCGGGCCGGTGTGCCCGGAGCTGGCGCTCATCTCACCGCCGCCGTCGCCGAGATCCGGCAACCGGCACAGCGTGCGATTGGTGCGCGCCAGCTGGCCAACGCGCTGAGCATGGAAGGCAAGGCCGACGAAGCGGTCGCCGTCCTCGAAGCGGCGATCGCCGCCATCGAGAGCGACGCTCGCGGATCCTCCGCCGACGATCGCGAACAGGCGTTGATCCTGGAAGCCGAGCTGGCGGCGAAGTCGCAGCAGGCCGGACACGACGCACGCGTGAAAGCGCAGCAGCGTCTCGCCCGACACGGCGGGCTGGCCGGAACGACGGCCGGCGAGCGCCTGGTGCTCGCGTGCCTCGCGTTCGAGCATGCACGCGCCGGCGCGACCGAGCGCGAGGCTGTGCAACTCATCGAATCGGCTCTCGCGCGCGGCGGGCTGCTCGGCCAGGTACCCGATGTCGTGGGTCCGTTCTACACGCTGGTGATCTGCCTGCTCGCGACGGACGCGCTCGACCTCGGTCGTTCCCATCTGGACCGCGCGCTCGCGGAAGCGCGTGCGCGCAGCTCCATCCCGGCCACGGCATTTCTCACGGTTCATCGCGGATGGTTCTTCCTGCGCGCGGGCGCCGTCGACCAGGCCGAAGCCGACGCGCGCACCGCACTCGAGCTGCTCACCGCGCACGACATCGAGCTCGGGCAGCGCTTCGCGCTGGCCCTACTCGTCGAAGCCCTCGTCGAAAACGGCCAGAGCGACGCCGCGCAGGAAGCACTGAGCTCCGGCGGCGCGGACTCGGAGATTCCGCCGGGCCTCGCGAGCAACGAGCTGGTCCAGGCACGCGGCTTGCTCAGACTGGCGCGCGGCGATGCCCGCGGCGCGCTGGACGACTTCACGGATTTCGCGCGGCGGGACGTGCTCTGGGGTGCCGCAAATCCCGTCGCCACGCGGTGGCGCTCACACGCCTGCCTGGCGTTGCGCGCGCTCGGCGAGCATGAAGCTGCGCGCCGCATGGCGGCCGAAGATGTCGAGCTCGCGAGGCGCTGGGGCGCAGCCAGCGGTATCGGCATGGCGCTGCGTGCCGCGGCGCTGGTCGATGAAGACGCTGCCTCGATCGACAAGCTGGTCGAGGCCGTGAGCATTCTCGAACGATCGCCCGCGCGCCTCGAGCACGCGCGCGCACTGACGGACCTGGGCGCCGCGCAACGACGCGCCAACCGTCGCGCGGAAGCGCGTGCTGCTCTGGAAGAGGGTCTGAAGATCGCCCGGCGTTGCACAGCCGGCGGACTCGCGGATCGCGCCGCCACTGAGCTGCGTGCCGCCGGAGGCAGATCGAGCGACCCGACGGGCAGCGCCCTGGAGCAGCTCACCGTCTCCGAGCGGCGGGTGGCCGAGCTCGCCGCGCGCGGTCTCAACAATCCCCGCATCGCGCAGACGCTGTTCGTTACCCGGAAAACCGTCGAAACCCACCTCGGCAGGGTCTATTCCAAGCTCGGCATCGCAGGCCGTGCGCAGTTGGCTCAGGCCCTGAATCAGCCGCCTGACAGCTGAGGCTCGCAGGCCGACCCCGCCTAACGGCCGAAGACCAGCAACCGGCACCGCTCGTCACGCTGGCGGCGTGCCTTTGCTGCGCGCCGCCGACCGCTCGCGCGTCGACTATTCCGGGTTCGCTGCCGGCCTCGACGACAGCGACCCGGGCGCGGCGTCGATTCCGCAAGTCGACAACGACGAGCATGCTTCGCTCGACCATGCGTTCCTGATCCTGCTCGAGCGCCTCACCGCGAAGGAACGCGCGGCTTACGTCCTGCACGAGATATTCGAGCAGCCGTTCCGGCAGATCGCCGCGACGCTGCAGATGAAGGAAGCGGCCTGCAACAAGCTGGTCGAGCGGGCCCGGACGCACCTCGCGCGGCCCAGGGTGCGCTGCGCGTCGGACGCCGCGACGCGCGAGCGCATGCTGCGCGCCTTCCGCTCGGCGGTTGCCAGCGGCAATGCCGCGCAGCTCGCCGTGCTCCTCGCGCACGACGTTCGCACGCGCGGACGCAACGGTGCCACTACCACAGCCGCGCTTCGTATCCTGGACGGAGGACATTCGCGTGACGACTCCCGTGCTGATCATCGGCGGATCGGGCAAGACCGGCGGGAGAGTCAACGCGCTGCTTGAGAAGCGTGGCATCGCCACGCGCCCGGTGTCGCGCTCGGCGCGCGTGCCGTTCGACTGGACGCGCCCCGAACAGTGGCGCGCGGCCCTGGACGGCGTCACGAAGGCATACGTCACGTACCAACCCGATCTGGCGGTCGCAGGCGCAACCGAGGCAATCGCCGAGCTCAGCCGCCTCGCGCGCGAGCTTGGCCTGGAACGCGTCGTACTGCTGTCCGGTCGCGGCGAGCCCGGTGCGCAGCGCGCGGAGGCCGTGCTGCGCGAATCAGGCGTGCCATGGACGATCGTGCGTGCGAGCTGGTTCAACCAGAACTTCAGCGAGGGGTACCTGCTGGACGGCGTGCTCGCGGGCGAGATCGCCCTGCCGGCGAGCGACGTCCCCGAGCCTTTCATCGACGCGGACGACATCGCCGACGTGGTCGTGGCGGCGCTGTCTGGGGAGCGTCACGCCGACCGACTGTACGAAGTAACCGGGCCGCGTGCCTTGTCGTTTGCCGAAGCCGTCGGTGAGATCGCCGCGGGCGTCGGCCGGGCGATCCGCTACGTGCGCATCCCGGCCGAGGATTTCGTCGTGAGCATGCGCGCGTACGCACCCGAGGACATCGTGCAGCTCCTGCACGAGCTCTACACGGTCGTGCTCGACGGTCGCAACGCCCGGGTGATGAACGGCGTGCAAGAGGCGCTCGGCCGACCGCCGCGCGACTTCTCCGACTATGTGCGCCGGACCGCGGCGACGGGCGTGTGGAACGCCTGAGGATCAGCGCGAAGGCGCGGCACGCGGGGTCTGTCAGGCATGTCCGTCAGGTATCGCTGCTCGGGCACGCGGGTGACGCCAGCGGCGATGTCCCTTGGGGCATGGATCTCGGGTCGCCGCGCCCGCGCCAGGCCGCGCAACACGGCCGGTGCATCGCGTCGAACCTGCCGCGCTCCCGGGCTGTCATAGCTCATGTTACCCGCCCAAGTCAGCGAAAAATCTGGAAGGTTTTCATGGAGGAAGGCCGAGACGACCGCTGCCGCGGTGTGCAAAAAACGCCGGTTTTGACGCTCCCCGACAGGGTCGCTACTCTTTGAGTCCGACCCCGCCGAGCGATTTCATGCCACTGGGCCCTGCATTCGCTCCCCGCGACCATTCCGCGCCGTCGCTCGCGGATCGTTTTCGCTCGACCCGCGCCCTCACGCTCGACCTCGTGGCGCCGCTCGCCGCGGAGGACTTCGTCGTCCAGAGCATGCCGGAGGCGAGCCCGGCCAAGTGGCATCTCGCACACACCGCCTGGTTCTTCGAGCAGTTCGTGCTCGTGCCGCACGTGCCGGGCTATCACGCGTTCGACGAACGCTTCAGCTATCTCTTCAATTCCTACTACGACAGCGTCGGTCCGCGCCACCGGCGCCCCGATCGCGGCTTGCTGACGCGCCCCACCATCGACGAGGTGCTGGCGTTCCGCGCGCATATAGATGAGTCACTGGGCCGTTGGCTCGCGCGGCCGCGCGTGGCCGGGGCCGTCGACGTCGAGGCCATCGTCGAGCTCGGCATTCACCATGAACAGCAGCACCAGGAGCTGCTGCTCACCGACATCAAGCACCTGTTCTCGTGCAATCCGGTCTGGCCGGCGTATGCGCAACTGCCTGCTGCGCGCGAGGAGTCCGGCGCGGGCGCCGCGTCGCTGGCGTTCGAGCGCTTCACCGACGGCATCTACGAAATCGGCCAGCCGGCGCCGGGTTCGCCGGAAGCCGCCGAGTTCTGCTTCGACAACGAGACGCCGCGCCATCGCGTCTACCTGAATGCGTTCGCCCTCGCGGATCGCCTCGTCACGAACTCCGAGTATCTCGATTTCATCCGCGGTCGCGGCTACGAGCGGCCGGAATTGTGGCTCTCGGACGGCTGGGCGACGGTGCAGGCGCAGGGCTGGGCCCGACCGATCTACTGGTCGGAGTCGCTCGAGAGCGAATTCACGCTGGGCGCAGAGCGCAGCCTGCAACCGGCCGCGCCGGTCTGTCATTTGAGCTACTACGAAGCCGAGGCGTTCGCGCGCTGGGCGCAGATGCGCCTGCCTTCGGAAGCCGAGTGGGAAGTGGCAGCGCGCTACCAGCCGGTTCGCGGCAACCTGCTGAGGGGCGACGCCCGTGGCGGCGAGCGGCGCACCTCGCTGGTTGCCAACGCGCTGCATCCGCGGCCGGCACCGGCCGCCGCCGCGCACACGCACTCGCTGCACCAGCTCTTCGGCGATGTCTGGGAATGGACCAGCTCGCCCTATTCGCCCTACCCCGGTTTCGAGCCGCTCGCCGGCGGGCTCGGCGAGTACAACGGCAAGTTCATGGCCAACCAGTTCGTGCTGCGCGGCGGCTCGTGCGCGACGCCCGCCGCGCACATCCGCGCAACCTATCGCAACTTCTTCTACCCGCAGGCGCGCTGGCAATTCAGCGGCATCCGGCTTGCGAAAGGTGCGGCTGCGTGAGCCCGCACGGCGCCGTTGCACGGATCGTCCGCGCGGCGCCGGCTGGCGAAAGCACGGTGCTGCGCGAGGTCCTCGCCGGCCTGCGCGAGAGTCGCAAGCGCCTCGACCCGAAGTACTTCTACGACGAGCGCGGCTCGAAGCTCTTCGACCGCATCTGCCGCCAGCCCGAGTACTACCTCACGCGCACCGAGGTCGCAATCCTGAAGGCGCGGCTGCCGGCGTTCGCGCGCAACCTCGGATACCACGCGCGCGTGATCGAACCGGGCAGCGGTTCGAGTGCCAAGACCCGCATCCTGCTCGATGCGCTGCTGGCACCGGCGTGCTACGTGCCCGTCGACATCTCGCCCACGCACCTCGACAAGGCCGCAGTGGCGCTGCACAAGCGCTATCCCGCGCTCGAGGTCCTGCCCGTGGTTGCCGACTTCACCGGGTCGTTCGAGCTGCCGCTCGGCGAGCGACCCTTCGATCGCACCATGGTGTTTTTTCCCGGCTCGACGATCGGCAATCTCGAGCCGAAAGAGGCGGTGCGCCTGCTCGCGGCCATGGGGCGCATGGCGGGACGCTACGGCACCGTGGTGGTCGGCGCGGATCTCAGGAAGGATCCGCGCGTGCTCGAGAGCGCGTACAACGACGCCGCCGGCGTCACTGCCGCGTTCAACCTCAACATCCTCGCGCACCTGAACAAGCGCTTCGGCGCCGATTTCGATCCCGACGCGTTCGCGCACTGCGCCTACTGGAACCCGCGGGCCGGGCGCATCGAGATGCACCTGGTGAGCGGGCGCGAGCAGACCGTGAGCATCGGCGGCGCGCGCATCTTCTTCGCGCGCGACGAGAGCATCTGGACCGAGAGCTGCCACAAGTACGAGCCGGCGCAGCTCAAGGCGATGGCGCGCCAGGCGAGCCTCAAGGTCGACGACGTGTGGCTGGATCCGGAAAAGAAGTTCAGCGTGCAGATCCTCTCGTGCGCCTGAAACATAAATCCGGTACCGGACTTTAGATATTCACACTTCAGATATTCGCACTTCAGATTTCCAGACTTCAGAACAGGCGGGGGAGTGGCA
>Ga0187894_10001082_pt1 | contig 36141 bp, 34 predicted proteins | sample GBC1701081metaG_FD_136650 | JGI IMG/M metagenome (GOLD analysis project Ga0187894, IMG submission 136650) | White microbial mat communities from a lava cave in the Kipuka Kanohina Cave System on the Island of Hawaii, USA - GBC170108-1 metaG ...
CGGCGGGCGTGGGCGCGGGAGAGCTTGAGCGGAGCGGCGGGCACGGGGATGTGGGGCATGAAACCTCGACCACGGAGGAAAGCGCGTCCGGAGGCCGCGCTCCACCTGAAAAGCAAAAGGCCGCCCCGCGGTGGCGAGGCGGCCTTGGCAAAGCGATGATGGGCAGGCGAGGGATTATTTCTTCGGGACGGAGGCGTCGAGCTCGGCGAGGCGCTGGTTGAGGGTGTTCATCTCGCTGACGAGGCGCTCCTCGACCTTTTTGCGTTCGCCGCTGTTGACGATGCTCATGTTGGCGGCGTCGCGCACGACGTTGGCGGGGAGGGAGAGGATACGGGTGATGAGCGACTGGTCCTTGAAGCTGCTGAGGTAGAGCGCGGTCAGCTCCTGCGAGAGCTTCATGGAGTCGCGGGCGATGGCCTGCGAGGTCAGGAGCTGGCTGTTGAGCTGCTGGTTGCGGGACATCTCGGAGGTGAGGACACCGCTGATCTGGTCGGAGATGCGCTGGCTGTATTGGGCGATGGATTCGCGGGTGAGGTTTTGGTCCTTGGACATCTCGGCGAGGATGGGGTTGATGCGCTCGGCGAGGCGGCCGGAGACTTTGTCGATCTGCTCGTTCTGGAGCTTCTCGGCCTCCTCGGCGGTTTTCGGGATGTTGGGGCCGTAGGGCATGACCTTGGCGGCGATGGCTTCGGCGAGCTGGTTCATGCGCTCCTGGTTGAGCTTCTGGACCTCCTCCTCGGTCATGAAGACGTCGGCGGAGCGCTTGGAGATGGCGTCCTTGAGGAGCTGGTTGACCGACTCGATGTGCCGGCGGGTTTCCTCGGTGTTGGCCTTCATCTCGGCGGCGGTCTGGTCGCGGAGGGCCATCATCTCGGACTGCTGCTTGGCGGTGAGGTCGGAGACGGTTTTCTGGTAGAACCAGAAGCCGGCGCCGACGAGGATGAGAGCGGTCAGGATGACCGCGGGGAGTTGTTCTTTAAATTTCTGCCACATGTGCGTGTATGGTTCGTGTGCAACGACACGCCTAACATGTTAAGGTTCAAAAGCAATGCCGCCGTGATGGCACTTATCCCGCAAACCGATCCCGCCAGATGAGCCTAAACCGTTACGAGCAAGCCCTCTTCGACTACTGGGAGCGCCAGCCGGACGAAAAGCGGCACTGGCAGGTGAAGCTTGCGAGCATGACTGCCGCGGGACCGGGTGCTGCCCCGGCACTGGAACGCGAACTCTGGCAGCACTTCGAGGAGCGTTGCGGGCAGGTGCCGCAGTTGCGGGAATTGTGTGGCGGGGGAGTGCGACGGGTGAGTCTACTCAACCTTGCGGAGCATTTGCTGCGTTTATGGAGCCCGCCTCCGAAACCAAAGCCGGCAGCCCGGTTGGTGTGATGGGCGCTTTGGCGTCATCGGGATTTTTCACAAAACGCCAATTCTTGTATTTACAAACCCGCCAAGAAGATGCATTTGTTATTCACAAGTTCTCCACAGAGATGGACACCATCACTCGTGGCACGGGCCACCACCAATCACTGCAGCAGGTCGGGGTAAGAGTAAAAACCTACGTTCTGGATACGAACGTCCTGCTGCACGACCCCCAATCGCCGGACAAGTTCGAGGACAACAACCTCGCCATCCCTGTCGAGGTGCTCGAGGAGCTCGACGCCATCAAAAGCGAGCAGTCCACCGAACGCGGCCGCAATGCCCGCCGCATCCACCGCGTCCTGCAGGAGATGCTGCCCGATTCGCGCTCGATGCACGAGGGCGTGAAGCTGCCCAACGGCGGCACGCTCTCCGTCATCATCAACCGCTACCTCGTCGAGAACAACTGGTCCTCGCCCGCCATGCAGCGGTTGCGCGCCGTGCTGCCCGATCTCACGAAGAAGGACAACCGCATCATCGCCAGCGCGCTGTTCGTGCAGGAGACCTTCCCGCCGCCGGTCATCCTCGTCACGAAGGATGTCAACGTGCAGCTCAAGGCCCGCGCGGTCGGCCTCGAGGCGGAGGACTACCTCAACGACAAGGTGCCCGAAGCGCCCGACTCCGAGGATCCCTACCAGACTGTCGCGCTCGACATGTATGAGCTGCAGCGCTTCGCCTCCGAGGGGCAGTTCGAGCTCAGCCATGACCAGACCGACCGGCTCTACCTCAACGAATACGTCCTGCTGCGGACTTCCGAGGGCAAGACGATGCCGGGGCGCTACCACGGCCACGGCATGGCGCGCCGGCTGCGCCAGCCGGAGTTCGTCAAGGCGCCCGGCGGCATCCCGATCCGCGCGCGCAACCTCGAGCAGCAGTTCCTGATGGACGCGCTCCTCGACGACTCCATTTCGCTCGTCACCTGCTTCGGCAAGGCCGGCACGGGCAAGACGCTCCTCACCACCGCCTGCGCGCTGCACCAGACCACCGACGAGCACTCGCGCTACGACGGTGTCTCCATCTCGCGGCCGGTCATCGCGCTGGGCAAAGACATCGGATTCCTGCCCGGCACGCTCGAGGAAAAGATGAAGCCTTGGCTCCAGCCCTATCACGACGCGCTGGAGGTTCTGATGCCCTCGAAGACGCCGAAGGAGCCGCAGTTCGCCGCCAAGAAAGTCGGCAAGAAGAAGAAGAAGCACGGCGACATCCTTTCGGGCCTGACCCAGGCCCAGCCGGCGCACGGTGGCGGGCATGGCGGCAACGGCCTCCCCCCGATGAAGCCCTACGAGCGCCTCATCAAAAACGGCATCGTGGAGATCGAGGCGCTGGCCTTCATCCGCGGGCGCTCGATCGCGCGGCGCTTCTTCATCCTCGACGAGGCGCAGCAGCTCACGCCGCACGAGGTCAAGACCGTCATCACCCGCATCTCCGAAAGCTCGAAGCTCGTGCTCCTCGGCGACCCGGCGCAGATCGACAACCCCTACGTGGACTCGCGCAGCAACGGCCTCGTCTACTGCCACAACCGGATGAAGGGCCAGTCGCTGCACGCGCATGTCCGCCTGTCCAAGGGCGAACGCTCCCGGCTCGCCGAGCTGGCCGCCGACCTGCTCTGAGGACGGGGTGATTCGGCTTGCGACGGCCCGGCGCGCGGCGGAAGCTCGATCGCCGTGCAGAAGGCGATGCTTGCAACCAGTCCCGACCTCCCGCCCGCGCGCGACGAGCTGCTGGAGGCGCAGCGCCAGATCCGGCAGTTGAAGGACACCATTGCCGCCCTGCGCGCGCAATTGGAGCAAGCCGAGACCGTCCGCCGCGAGGCCGTGCAGGCCACGGCCGCGGGCGGGCAGGACGAGATCCGGCAGTTGCAGAACACGGTGGCCTCGCTGCGCGACGAGCTGTCGGCGCTGGCGGCGGCCAAGACCGATGCCGTGCAGGCCGCCGTCGCGGCGGGACAGGACGAGGCCAAGCAACTGCACACCACCATCCAGGCGCTGCGCGACGAGACGGACCGGCTGAACTTCGCGCACGCCGCGGAGCGCGACCGGCTGCAGCAGGCGGCGAACGACGAGCTCAAGCAGCTCCGCGAGACCATCGCCACGCTGCGTTCCCACTTGGAGGCCAAACATGGCCGCTAAGCGCAACGGGGCGGCGGCGGCGGCTCCCGAGACACGCGAGTCGCTCCCGCTCGTGCGCGCCCGCCTGCGCCGCGCGGAGATGCTCGTCAAGCTCACGCAGAAAGTCTCGGCCATCGAGAGCCTCGACGAGCTGCTGGCCACGCTGGTCGAGCTGGTGGCCAACGAGACCAACGCCGAGCGCGGCACGCTCTTCCTCAACGACGCCGCCACCGGCGAGCTCTACTCGCGCGTGGCGCAGGGCACCTTCAACCGCGAGATCCGCATCCTCAACAACTCCGGCATCGCCGGCGCCGTCTTCCAGAGCGGGGAGGGCGAGATCGTCCACGACGCCTACGAGGACAAGCGGTTCAACCGCGAGGTGGACGAGGAGACGGGCTTCAAGACCCACTCCATCCTGTGCGCCCCGGTGAAGACCGCGCGCGGCGAGGTCATCGGCGTCGTCCAGACCCTCAACAAGCGCGGCGGCAAGTTCACGTCCGCCGACCTCGAGCTGCTCGCGGCCATGGCGCTGCAGGCGGCCTCGGCCCTGCAGAGCACTCAGTTCATCGAGCGGATGAAGAAGACGCGGCAGCAGGAGATGGAATTCCTCGACCTCGTGTCGGACATCACCAGCTCGCTCGATCTCTCCGTCCTGCTGCGGCGCGTCATGAGCGAGGCCACGCGCATGCTCAAGGCCGACCGCTCCACGCTCTTTCTCGACAACGCGAAGACCAACGAGCTGTGGTCCGAGGTGGGCGAGGGGCTCAGCGCGGTGCAGATCCGGCTGCCCAACACCGCCGGCATCGCCGGCGCGGTCTTCCAGTCGGGCAAGACCATCAACATCCCGCATGCCTACGCCGACCTGCGATTCAACCCCGCCTTCGACAAGAAGACCGGCTACTTCACCCGCTCCATCCTCTGCGTGCCAGTGGTGAACAAGAACGGCAAGGTCATCGGCGTCACCCAGTCGCTGAACAAGCGCGGCGGCCCGTTCTCCGCCGAGGACGAGGCCCGGCTGAAGGCCTTCACCGCCCAGGTCTCCATCGCGCTCGAGAACGCCAAGCTGTTCGACGACGTGCAGACGATGAAGAACTACAACCAGTCCATGCTGGAGAGCATGTCGAACGGCGTCATCACCCTCAACGAGGAGGGCCGCATCCAGACGTGCAACGCGGCCGGCTTCCGCATCCTCAAGGTCCGCGAGGCCGACATCGTGGGCAAGCCCGCCGCGGAGTTTTTCACCGGGCCGAACGCGTGGATCGTCGAGCGCGTCAAGGCCGTGGGCGAGGGCAGCAAAAGCGACGTGCTGATGGACGCCGGGCTCGAGGCGCGCGGCGAGAAGCTCAGCGTCAACCTCACCGTCCAGCCGCTCATCAGCCTGAAGGGCGGCCGCGCCGGCACGCTGCTGATGATCGAGAACATCAGCAATGAGAAGCGCATGAAGTCCACCATGGCGCGCTACATGGACCCCGGCCTCGCCGACCGGCTGCTCGCCGCGGGCGGCGAGATCCTCGGTGGCGCGAGCGTCGAGGCCACCGTGCTCTTCTCCGACATCCGCTCCTTCACCACCCTCACCGAGGAGCTGGGGGCGCAGGGCACCGTCGCGCTGCTCAACGAGTATTTCACCATCATGGTGAACTGCATCACGCAGGAAGGCGGCATGCTCGACAAGTTCATCGGAGACGCGATCATGGCCGAGTTCGGCATCCCGGTCTCGCACGGCGACGACACCGACCGCGCGATGCGCGCCGCCATCGCCATGATCACCGAGCTGCGCGCGCTGAACAAGACCCGCCAGGACCGGGGGCAGAAACCCATCCAGATGGGCATCGGGCTCAACACCGACAACATCGTCTCCGGCAACATCGGCTCGCCGAAGCGGATGGACTACACCGTCATCGGCGACGGCGTGAACCTTGCCTCGCGGCTCGAGAGCGCGTGCAAGGAGTATTCGGCGCAGATCCTCATCAGCGAGTTCACCTACCGGAAACTCAAGGGCACCTATCGCACCCGCGAGATCGACAAGGTCATCGTCAAGGGCAAGACCGAGCCGGTCGGGGTCTACGAGGTGCTCGACTACCACAGCGAGGAGACCTTCCCGAACCTGCCGGAGACGCTGAATCAGTTCCGCGGCGGCCTCGCGCACTACCGCAAGGGCGACTTCGACAAGGCCATCGCGCAGTTCCAGGAGGCGCTCAAGCTGCACCCCGGCGACAAGCTCAGCACGACCTACATCGGCCGCTGCGAATACCTCAAGGCCCACCCGCCGGAGAATTGGGAAGGCGTCTGGGTGATGAAGTCGAAATAAATACTTAACGCGAGGGGCAGGCCCCTCGAACTTACTTCAGCGACTTGAAGATAACAGCCAACTGCTGAGATTCTGATTCCGCCATGTTGCCGTCAGAATTATAGAGATCTTTGCAGAGATCGCGGGCGAGCTTTCGCGCCTCGGATGAGCCTAGCCGTTGAACGATTCCTTTCATGAAGTTCTCTCTGAATGCTTGGCTCTCTTTCGCCTTACGGGCGTTACCTATCGAACCTCCTTCGTAGCTTTCAAAGGATATATTGTTATCCCAAGACAGCGTAGCCGCTACCGAATTGACAAATCTGTCCTCAGCCAACGCGACGAAGTTGTCAGTGAACATGCAGAAATGGAGGAGGTCCACAATGGCCTCCCGTTGAGGCTGCGTTAGACCGTCGTTCTTCTTCGTCGGATCAGCCGAAAAGACCTTTTGGAGGGAAGTAGACATGGAGGGATATGTTCGTATCGGGAGCTTTGCGCGAAAGTGACCGGGGTCAACCTTCTGCCGATTCCACTTTTTCGGGCTCTTTCTCTGCCTCTTCCTCCTCGCCGTCGTCCAGCAGGCTCGGCTCGCCCTTGGCGCGGGCGATCCACTCCATGATGCCGGCGAAGAAGCCGGTGAACATCAGGTCGCCGAAGAGGGTATTGCGGAAGAAATAGACGGTCGGCGGATACTCGGGGTGCCCGATGGTCAGCGCCTGCCACCAACCGGCGAGGGTCTTGGCGTAATACGGATCGGCGAGCCAGGACTGGGTGTTGGTGACGAGGTAGAAGAGCATGGCGCCGAGCAGACTGCCGTTGAGCAGCCAGAGCCAGGACTTGCGCCGGGCCACCCACGCGCCGAGCGCGATGGCCGCGGCGAAGCACGCCGTGCGGGCGATGAATCCGCTGAGGTTCCAAGTATGGCCGTATTCGCGGGCGTAGAACCAGTTGATGTAAAGGTCGGACAGGCTCAGCGCGGCGAACGGCACCAGCCACATCCAGCGGTTGCGGAAATACACCGCGCCGCAGAAAGCGATCGCCATCACCGGCGAGAAGTTCGCCAGGTTGAAATCCATCGTCGGCAGCAGCCGGTAGAACGTGGCAAGGACGATGAGGACGAGGGCGACGCGCATGACGGGATGAAAACGGGGCTACTGCTTTGAGAGGCAGTTTCTAAGCCCCAAGCTCCAACATCCAAGCTCCAAAGAATCCCCGACACACCGGACTTCCAACCCTTGTGGTTTGTCTCCTTGGATTTTCTCTGGAGGTTGGAGCTTGGGGTTTGGAGCTTTGCGCCTCAGGCGCTTTCCGCTTCCCGGGCCATCAACCAGAGCAGGTCAGACAGCCGGTTGAGGTATTGCAGGAGCAGCGGGCGAAGGCGGCGGCTGTGCCGGCGCAGGCCGACGAGCCGGCGCTCGGCGCGGCGGGCGGCCGTGCGGGCGGCATCGAGCGCGGCGGCCCGGGCATTGGCGCCGGGTGTCGCCCAGCCGTCAAACCGCGGCTGCCGCGCCTCGACCGCTGTCACCTCCGAGTCGAGCCGCGCGAGCGCGGCGTCGTCCACCTTGGCGAATTTCGATCTGGCAAACCGCGCCACATCCTTCTGTGCGCAGGCGACCTCGCCCATGAGCGCGACGAGTTCGCGCTGGATCCGCTCGAGTCCGGCGTGCCGCGACCGGCCGCGACCGGCGGCCTTGGCCGCGCCGAGCGCGGCGTTCAGTTCGTCGAGCGCGCCGACGGCTTCGACCTGCGGATGATCCTTCGGCACACGCTGGCCGTAGAGCAGGGAGGTCGTGCCGTCGTCGCCCGTGCGGGTGGCGATGGAGCGGCGGGCTTTCATGTCGGTGGCTGGTGGAGGTTGAGGCCAGGGATGCGCAGAAAGTCGTTGTCCTCGGCATAGAGCGGCACGGCGGCGCGCAGCGCGACCGCGGCCACGAGGCAATCCGAGGCTGGCACGGTGTCACCCGCCCAGCGCAACCTTGCATACAGCCGCGCGGCGGCCACAAAATCGTCCTCCGTCTCCACGATGCGGTGCCAGAGCCTCATCTCGCGCTCGAAGCGGCTGAACTGCGCCTGGGTCCGGCTGCCGCGCAGCACTTCATGGAGAATCATGCCGCTGACGGCGAGCGGCTCCCGCCCGGCAGCAGCACGCAAGCGGCAGGCAGTCCGCTCATCGCCGCGTAGAAAGTCCACCCAGACCGAGCTGTCCACGAGGATCACGACGTGTCAGCGGCGCCGGCGTTTTTCCTGGGCGGTTTCACGATCCTCGGCCACGCGCCAGTCTTCCATGTCCGGTGCGGCGCCGGCCAGGTTCATGAACTTTTCGATGCGCTGCCGGTGGATCTTATCCTCGATGGCGCGGCGAACCGCCTCGGACACGGTGGCGTCCGGGTTGATCGCCATCAGTTCCTTCAATTGGTCGTCATTAATTGTGATGGTGGTTCGCATCACTTGCCGGTAACCTTGCGCATCACATCTGTCAACGTGTTGGTGCGGCCCGGAATCAGGACTTCGCGGCCTCGCGGGTGCGTTTCTTGAGCGCCTTCAGGTCCGGCTCGATGGCCGCGAGCGATTCCGTTTCCATCCGGTCGATGAAGAGGATGCCGTTCAGGTGATCGGTCTCGTGCTGGATGCAGCGGGCGAGCAACCCGGTGCAGCGCAGCACATGCGGCACGCCGGCGGCGTCCTGGAACTTCACGGTGATCTCGTCCGGCCGGGTGACGTCGCCGCGGATGCCGGGGAACGACAGGCAGCCCTCTTCGTAGGCGGTCCGGGGCTCCGGCACGGCGGTGACGTCGGGGTTCACCAAGGTGAGGGGCATGAACAGTTCCAGCGGCGGGCGGGCGCCGTCGAATTCCCAGTCGAACTTGCTGTCCGCCATCCGGAGGTCCACGACACAGAGCTGGATGGCCCGGCCGACCTGCTGGGCGGCCAGCCCGATGCCCTCGGCGGCGTGCATGGTCTCCACCATGTCGTCCGCGAGCTTCCGGAGCGCGGCGTCGAAGGCGGTCACTTTCGCGCCCTTTTTGCGCAGCAGGGGGTCGTTGAAGTGAACAATTCGCAGCGGCATGGGTCGGAAACTGCGCAGGGTATTTGCCCGCGCGACCGCCCGGCAAATAAAATTGTTCCGGCGCGGTCCGCCTGCTATGTCTTTCTCCATGTCCACCTCCGAACCGGCGTCCGGCGAGCGCTCCCATGGCTGGCTGGGCTGGCTGCTGCTCGGGGTCGGGCTGTTTGGCGCGGCGTTCCTGCTGCCGGTGAACGTCAAGTCCCTGAACACGGCCCTTCTGCGCGAAGCCGGCCGCGGGACCCCGGCGGTGTCGGGCCTCGGCCGCAACCTGCTCGAGCTGGACAAGCCCGGCCCGGCCGTGCTCGTGCTCGAGGCCGCCAACGCGGTCGGCGACACCGGCGCCGCCGCGCTCAAAGTGGTGTTCGATGATTATGCGCTCCGGCATCCCGACATGATGACGCTGGGCGGTGGCGACAGGGCGTTGGTGCCGCTGTTGCAGGGCGAGGGGCGGGGCGGAGACGGCAAGTCGCGTCCCGTGCTGACCCTGCTCGCCCAGCAGCGGGAGCGGGAGAATCTGCGCGCCTATCTGTCGGTCTCGCGCCTGCCCGGCGTCCAGGCTTTGCTCAAGACCGCCGACCTGACCACCACCACGCGTTTCGTCCCGGCCCGCCGGCCGGGAGGCCAGCCGCTCGACGCGGTCATCCTGCTCAGCGCCTACCTGTGGCAGGGCGGGAATCTCGCCGCGCCCTTGCAACGCGAGGTGCGGGCGCTTGCCGAGGCCGCCGTGACCAGCGGCCACATGGGCGAGCTGGAGGACTTTTACCTGGATATCCTGACGCTCGGCAAACGGCTCGACTGGGTGCAGTTGTCTGAACTGCTCCTCACCGCCACCAGCACGGGCACCGTCGGGCAGTTCGCGCACCTGGCGCGCGTGGCGCCCGAGCACCTGCCGGTCACCTATACCGCCGCGCTGATGACGCGCTCGGCGGACCTGGTCGCGCGCTACCTCATCGCCTTCGGCCAGCCCGGCGCGGAGAACCTGCGGCTCGCCCTCTCGCACGGACAGGGCGCGATCAAGCAGCTCGTCGAGCAGCAGGCGCCGGTGAGCACCGCGCCCGGGCCGGAGTTCGAGATGGGCGCCGGTTTCGCGCTGCGCCATCCGGACCTCGCGCTGTTCCTGAAATACGCCGCGTTCCTCGCCGGCGCGTTCCTGCTGCTGCGGGCGGTGGATCTTAGGTTCTTCCGGCTGATCGAGACGACCCTGCGCAGCGGCTTTCCGCGCATGGGCAGCGGCATCCTGGCGCTCATCCTCACGTTCATCTTCTTCGTGTTCTCCGAGCCCTACCTCCTCAAGGCGGCGCCGGTCTCGGATTACCAGATCAAGCTCGTCATCCCCCTCCTCGGCGATGCGGCCACCGCCGCGGCCGCGACCACACCTTCAACCAACAATACCACCATGAGCAACTCCACCATCCTCTCCGTCGTCGTGTTCGCCGTCATCCAGGTCGTCATGTATGTCATCTGCCTGCTCAAGATCTCCGAGGTGGACCGGCAGACCCTGCCCGTCTCCACCAAGCTCAAGCTGATGGAAAACGAAGAGAACCTCTTCGACGGCGGCCTCTACATCGGCATCGCCGGCACCGCCACCGCGCTCGTGCTGCAGGTGCTCGGCCTCATCGAGGCCAACCTGCTCGCGGCCTACTCCTCGAACCTCTTCGGCATCGTCTGCGTGGCCCTCGTGAAGATCCGCCACGTCCGCCCCTACAAGCGCAAGCTCATCCTCGACCTCCCGGTCCCCGCCGCCGTCACCGCCTGACCGGCCATGAACAAGACCCTCCTGCTCATCATCTGCGATTTCCTGCTGCTCAACCTTCTCGCGCTCACGCGCTGGGAGAAGGCGGAGCCGCCGCGCGAGGCGGCCGTCACCGCCGCGCAGCGGGCCGCCGCCACCGCGCCGCAGGTCAACGCCGACATGGTCGAGCTGATGCGCATCTCGCTCGAGGACGAGCGCACGACCCGCGAGCAGCTCGCGCAGCAGCTTTCCACCACCCAGGGCACCCTCGAGCAGCGGGAGCAGAACGTGGCCGCCTTGCAGCAGCAACGCGCCCAGCTCGAGACCTCGCTCACCGCCTCGCAGGGCAACGTCCGGGCGCTCGAGCAGAGATACAGCACCGCCGTGCAGGAATCGGCCCTGACCAAGGAGCAGCTCGCCAAGATGCAGCGCGACCTCGAGGAGCAGAAGGCCGAGTTGGAGCGCCAGCGCCAGCAGGCCGCCGCCCTCGAGCGCCAGAACGCCGAGGCCCGCCAGCGCATCGAGAACCTCAACGTCGCCGTGCGCGTGGCCGAGCAGGAGAAGCAGATCATCGCCCGGAACCTCACCGAGGCGAAGCAGCAGATCGAGGTCGAGCGCCAGGAGCGCGCCCGGGTGCAGGAGCAGACCACGCAGCTCGCGCAGGGCGTCGGCCAGCTCGCGGAACAGTCGGGCGCGCTCACGCAGGAGATCCGCGACAACCGCCCGGTGAACCCGAACCTCATCTTCACCGAGTTCCTCGCCAACCGCGTGCAGACCGCCATCACCGCGCAGCGGCCGGGCTTCTTCAGCCCGAACGTGCGCGACCGTGACGCGCAGACCATCCTCGTGAGCGACGGGCAGCAGGTCTACGCGCTCATGCACCTGTCGGACACGCCGTTCAGCTTCACCTTCGACTCGCCGCCGAACTTCGAGCGCATCAGCGGCCGGCTTTCGCGCGGCGGCTCGGGCATGGACATCCGCGAACTCGGCTTCCTCGCGCTCGACCCGCGCATCATCGTGGTGCCGTTGGACGGCGCGCAGGCGGCGCGGTTCGGCGCGAAGATCTACAAGCTGGCGGCCGAGCCGTTCAAATTCCCCGAGGCCGTGCTCGTGCGCGCCGAGGACGGCAAATACGGCGAGACGCCCTTCCGCATCGACGCGCAGAACTCCGGCTACGTGAAGGTGGACAACCGGATCGTCACGCGCCTGTTCGGCGAGTTCTCGCCGAAGCGCGGCGACCTGATGTTCAGCAAGAGCGGCGACCTCATCGGCATCATGGTGAACAACGACTATTGCGCCGTCCTCGGCAGCTTCCGGGCGGCGCACACCCTCCAGGCCGGTCCGGAGGTCGCGCAGACGGGCACCGGGGCGGTGTTCGCCGACCTCGCCGCCCGCTGGTCGCGGCTGCCCTACCGGCTGCAGTGAACACGAACACGGCGGCCACGCCGGGATTTACACGCGTCGGGCGGCCGTCCATGTAGGGGCGAGTGGACCTGCTCCCCGACTTCATCGACGCGCTCGGCCTCACCCATCCGCTGACCTACACGGCGCTGTTTCTCGCGGCGTCGCTGCTGATGATCTGGCGGCTCGAGGCGATGCTCGACCACGGCCTCGAAGGCACGGCCCTCGGCACCATCGTCATGCCCTACTGCTCGGGCCTGCCGAACCTCATCTTCATCTGGCTGATGGTGGGCCGACGGGGCGCGGGCAAGGAGGTGCTGACCAATTGCCTGGTCAACAACGTCACCAATCTCACGCTGCTGCTCGGCCTGCCGGCGATCTTCTGGGGGCTGAGCGTGGTGGACCCGACGGGCGGGGGCGGGGCCAAGGCGAAGAAAGGCGGCGGCGCGGCCGGCTCCGCGCAGCAGATCAACCGGCTCACGCTCATCTTCACGCTGGTGGCCGTCATGTTCTTCAGCGGGGCGGTCTGGGCCCTCGGGCAGGACGGCCGGCTGACGCAGTCGGACGGGTTCATGCTCATCGGCCTGTTTCTCTTCTGGCAGAGTTTCCAGGTCCACGATGTGCTGAAGCACAATCTCCGGCACCGGGTCTCGATCAAGTGGATGTTCTATGTGGACCTCGTGCTGGTCCTCCTCGGGGCCTGCGGCATCTACGTGAGCATCGACTGGCTCGTCGAATGGCTCGAGGCGCAGCGCGGCGGGTTTTTCCGGGCGGACAATCTCGGCTGGCTGAGCGGCTGGCTGATGGTCCTGCCGAACGCGCTCCTGGCGCTGTATTGGGGCCGGAAGCGGCGCGCCGACGTGGTCTATACTTCTCAGGTCGGCGACGGGCACATCTGCATTCCGCTCTGTCTCGGCCTGTTTGCCATCTTCAAGCCGCTGCCGGTCTCGGAATTCGCCACGCACGGGATGTGGCTGCTCCTCGGCACGGCGGGTGCCCACATCCTCTTCCTGCTGTCGCTCGGCGGGCTGCCGCGCTGGACGGGCGGCGTGCTCGTGGCCGCGTATGGCTGGTTCCTGTGGACCGGCCTGGCCTGACCGGCCTGGCTTAGATCATCGGGTCGGCCCGCAGCGTGTCGCTCAGCTCCACGAAGGCCTGCTGGGCCTTGAGCCAGAGCTGGCCCCGGCGAATCTCGTCCATGGTCTTCGCCGTGTTGTTGCAGAACAAGTAGCCGCTGTCGCCGATCCGCATGACGGCATCATGCTGCGTGCCGGTGGCGGTGTGGACGAAGGCGAAGTCGCCGACCCCCAGCTTCTGGCCTTCCATCTCCCGGCTGAGGGGCAGCGCGTCGGTGGCGAAGTGCTTCTTGTAGCTGTCGACCCGGGGACCGGAGTAGGCGAGGATGGCGCCGCGGCCCGGCTTGAGCGATACCAGCACCCATTCGTCGAACACCGTCGTGCGGTAGAGCGCGTTCATGCGGTCGAGGGCGGCGATGATGGCGGAGCGGGCGTCGTGCAGATTCATGTGTGAACGGCGGCGCCGATGGTGCGCGCCGATGCCCGGCGGGCCAGACTATTTCCGTTCCGCGGCCGCTTCTGACATTTCATTCAAAGTCCGCAGGGCCTTGCGAATTTGCGGGCCGGCGCGGCGCAGCTCCTCGCGGTGGGTCGCCGCGAGTTGGGCGATGACGGTCTCCCCCTTGCTCGTGAGCTGCAAATCCACCCGGCGCCCGTCCTCGGCCGAATCCACGCGCCGGACCAGGCCCCGTTCCGCCAGCCGGTCGACGAGTTCGACGCAACTGTGGTGCTCGAGGAGCAGCTCGCGCGCAAGTTCACCGATGGAAACGGGTTTGTCCGGCATCGCGGCCTTGAGGACGAGCATGGCCTGGTAATGCTGGGTGGTGAGCCCGGCCTCCCGGGCGGCCCGGGCGCTGAAATCGAGGAAGCGGCGGAGGGTGTGGCGGAACGACGCGAGCGAACGATACTCCGCAGCGGTGGGGAGGCGAATGGTCTGTCTGGGCACGCGTTTCACCCTAGGTGGAGGGGGCTGGCAGCGTCAATGGGGCAAAAAAACCATCGCACAACGATAAAAAATGCTTGCCAGCGCGCCGCCGGGCCGTCTTTCTGGGTGCATAGGCCGTCACTCCTGTTTGTCTGGGAAAGCATCCCGGCCGCAATTCACTGGTGTTACTGTGTGTTGCAGCGGCCGGAATGCTTTTGGGGGTGGCGGTCTTATTTTTGCCCGGTTGGCGCGGCGGCCGGCCACGACCCCTTGGAGGATGGGATGGCCTGTCGGTGCGGCCGGATGCGCCGGGATGGGAGGGGGAAGCGCTGACGGCTTCTATTTCAGTGGCATCCGGGCCATTACATTGCTCAATTTCACGCATCCACCTTGGGCGCGAAGCCGTCATCCATCGCACTTCTCTTCACGACGTTCCCGAAGACCTCGGAGACGTTCCTCCAGCGCGAGGTGGCGGCGCTGCTGTCACATGGGCTGGATCTTCGGCTTTATTCGCTGTGGGGCGGGGGCGGGGAATTCCGCGGCCTGCCGGTGCGGACATTCAACAAGTGGCTGCTCGTGCCGCTGTTCCTGTTCATCATTCCCTGGAACTGCCTGCGCCGGCCGCGCATCGTGCGCGATCTGTTCGAGGGGCTGTGCCGGCGGCGTCCGCCGTCCTGGCTCAACTTCTGGGAGAACATGCTCGGGGCCGGCTTCGCGGGGTGCTTCTACCGGGAGTTTCGCCGCGATCCGCCGGCGCTGATCTACGGGGCCTGGGCCGGGGCGCCGGCGACGGCTGGCTGGCTGCTCTGGCGCATTCTCGGCCTGCCTTATGGCTGTGGCGCGCACGCCTACGACCTCTACGAGCACGGCGGCGACTGGTGGCTGGCGGAGAAACTCCATCATGCCCGGTTCGTGCATACCTCGACCGAGGGTGGCCGGCGCGAACTTGTCGCGCGTGGCGTTGCACCGGGCAAAATTCGCGTCATCCGGCGGGGGCTGGTGGAGTTTCCCAAGCTCAAGCCTCTGCGCCGCGAGCGCCGCCCGCTGCGGCTGGTGTGCGTCGCGCGGCTCGTGCCGAAGAAGGGCCTGGACCGGCAGATGGCGGTCTATGCCGCGCTGCGGGAGGCGGGAGTGCCGTTCGAGGCGCGGATCGCCGGCGCCGGCCCCCTGCGCACCAGCCTGGAGGTATTGATTGCACAGTTTGGCATCGGGACGGAGGTCCGTTTGCTGGGCGAATTGCCGCAGGAGGAGGTCTGGCGGCAGCTCGAGTGGGCCGACGTGCTGCTGCACACCGGAGTGGTCGCACCGAGTGGCGACCGCGACGGCCTGCCGAATGTCATCCCCGAGGCGATGGCCGCAGGTGTGATGGTCGTGACCTCGCCGGTCTCCGCCGCCACCGAGGCGGTCCGGCATGAGCAGACCGGCTTGGTGGCGGAGGCGCATGATCCCGGGGCCTGGGTGGCGGTGTTGCAGCGGCTGGCATCGGATGATGCGCTGGCCGGCCGGCTGCGGGAGAACGCCCGGCGGTGGACGGAGGGCAACTACGAGGCGCGACGTAACACCGCGCAGCTTGTGAAGTGTTTTGAGGAGGTCTTGCGGCAGTCATGATTCATTACGACATCACGAAAATGGGCGGAAAGGCGCCGCGCTCCGGGCTCACGCGGCTCAGCGCGCGCTTGCAGCAGGAGCTGGCCGGGCGGGCGACGCCCGTGGCCTGGGATGTGCGCCGCCGCGCCTGGGTGGATGCGGCCCGGCGGCTTCCAGCGGAGCTGACGAAGGACGACTGGCTGCTGACGGTGGAGTTGTTCAGCGAGGCGGAGCGGCCGGGGATGCGCGATTTCATCGCCTCGCGTCCGTGCCGGCTGGCGGCGATGTTCCATGACGCGATCCCGCTGCGTTTTCCGCACATCACCTGGCCGCACAGCGTGCAGCGGCATCCGGACTATATGAAACTGCTGGCGGGTTTCGACCGGGTGTTCGCCATCTCGGAGGCGAGCAGCGCCGACCTGACCGGATTCTGGCGCTGGCAGGGCGTGACGCCGCGCGCGGAGGCGACGGCGGTGATGCTGGGGGCGGATTTCGACGGGGCGGCGCGCGTGACCAATTTTCCCGCTCCGGCGGCGCGGCCCTCGCTGTTGTGCGTCGGCATCATCGAGCCGCGGAAGAACCAGCCGTTCCTGCTGGAGGTGACCGGGGTGTTGTGGAAGGAGGGTGTGGATTTCGACCTGCATGTCGTCGGACGCGTGAACCCGCATTTCGGCCCGCCGATCGAGAAGCAGATGCGCGCGCTGCAGAAACGCGAGCCGCGCTTCCGCTATCACGCGTCGGCGCCCGACACGGTCCTGCAAAAGCTCCACGCCGGGGCGCGGGCGGTGGTGTTCCCCACCATCGCCGAGGGGTGCGGGCTGCCGCTGCTCGAGGCGCTCTGGCGGGGCGTGCCGTGCGTGTGCAGCGATCTGCCGGTCCTCCGCGAGAACTCCGACGGTGGCGGGTGTTTGGCCGCGACGGTCAACGATGCCGCGGATTGGCGGGAGAAATTGCGGTCGGTGCTGACGGACTCCGCGCTCCACGCGCGGCTGCAACGCGAGGCAATCGCCCGCCCGCTGCCTCGCTGGGCGGACACGGCCGCGGTGTTGCGGGCCGGCCTGGCCTGAGGCGGGTTACATCTGCTTCACCGCGTAGGCCATGGCGGCGCGGATCTTCTCGAGATCCTCGTCGCTGTGCAGGGCGGACATGGCGGTGCGGATGAGATCTTTGCCAGGCGGCACGGCGGGGGCGATGGACATGACCGTGAACACGCCCTTCTCCAGCAGCGCCTGCCAGAAGCGGTAGACGAGCTCCTTGGAGCCGAGCACGATCGGCACGGCGGGCGTTTCGCTGCCCCAGGTGTCGAGCCCGAGGCCCTTGAGCATTTCGCGATAGCGGCGGGTGTTGCGCCAGAGCCGCTCGAGGTGCTGCGGCTCGTGCTGCATCAGATCGAGGGCGGTCGAGGCGGTGGCGGCCATGCTGGCGCTGAGCGCGGCGCTGAAGATGGTCTGCTTCGAGTGGGTGCGCAGGTATTCGATCAGCTCGCGCGAGCCGGCGACGAACCCGCCCGTGCTGGCGAGGGACTTGGACATGCTGCCGCAATAGACGTCGACCTTCTCGTTGAGCTTGAAGTGGTCCACGGTGCCGCGGCCCTGCCGGCCGAGCACGCCGAAGCCGTGCGCGTCGTCCAGCACGGTGAAGCAGCCGGACTCCTCGCCGATCTCGGTGATCTCGGGCAGCCGGCAGATGTGGCCCTCCATGGAGTAGACGCCTTCGATGGCGAGCAGCTTGGGGGTGTTGTGCGGCACGCCCTTGAGCACCTGGCGCAAATCCTCGGGGTTGTTGTGCGAGAAACGCTCGACCGAGGCCAGGGAGAGGCGGATGCCGTCCCACATGCAGGAGTGGAGGTTCTTGTCGGCGAGGATGAGGTCGCCCTTCTGCGCGAAGGCCGCGATGGCCGAGCAGCAGGAGATGTAGCCCGCCACGCTGATGTGGCAGGCCTCGCGGCCGAGGAACGCCGCCAGTTTTTCCTCCAGCGCGAGATGGAACGCGCGCGAGCCGTTGGAGATGCGGGCGCCGGTGGTGCTGGAGCCCCAGGCTTTCGCCGCCTGGCCGGCGGCCTCGATGACCTTGGGGTGGAACGACAGGCCGAGGTAGTCGTTGCTCGAGAGCATGATCATGTCGCGGCCGTTGAGGCGGACATGCGTGCCCTGCTGCGCCTCCATGGCGTGGTAGTAGGGCTTGTATTTGAGGCGCATCCGCGTCGCGTAATCATCCTGCGCACGCTCGACGATCGCCTTCTTGGTCTTGGTGAAAAGAGAGAGAGCCATTAAAGATCCTGCCGGGACTAGAGGCGGGAAGAGGGGATGTGGCAACCGTAAAGGCCGCGGCGGTGAACTCAGCCCCGGCGGGGCAGGGTTTGCATCCAATCGGCCAGTCCGGTCGCGTAATCGCGCCAGGTCCGGAATGTCCGGGCGCGGGCCGCGGTGGCAAGGGTGGCGACTTCGGCGGGGTTCTGCACAAGGCGGCGCAGGGCGGCGGCCAGGTTGTCCGCATCGGCCGTCTCGAGCATGAGGCACCCGCCGCCGCGGGCCGATTCGCCGAGCGCGCCTCGCCCGGAGCAGATGCATGGCTTGCCGTGCTGGAGGCTTTCGAGCACGGGCAGCCCGAATCCCTCGCACAGCGACGGGTAGACGGTGAAGGTGCAGCGGGCATACGCTTCGCGCAGCGCGTCGTCGCGCACCGCGCCATGATGGACCAAGGGCCGGCCGGCGGATTGCAGGCGCTCGATTTCATCGAGCGCGGCCTGCGCGGTGTCAGCGCGGGCCATGCCGATCAATTCCAGCTCGAAGCGCAAACCCTCGCGCCAGAGTGCTTCGCAGGCCGCGAGCAGGGCCGGATGGTTTTTCCGACCCTCGATGGTGGCGACGCACAGCACGCGCGGCCGGTCCCGCCCCGGTGAAGTGTCACGTATTACGTGACACTCTTCCAAGCCGAGCGGGATGGCCTGCACCGGGGGCGTGGAAGGCACGCCGAGCCAGCGCCAGAAGTCCCGCAGGCTTGCCGCGGAGTCCTCAGAGACGGCGGCGATGCCGTCGAACTGGAGCAGCTCGCGCAAGTAGCCGGGCAGCCGCGCCACGGTGCCGGAGGGTGTGTGCTCGGGATATTTCAGGCCGATGGCATCGTGGAACAGCGCCACCCGCGGGCCGCGGACGCGCGAGAAGAGTTCCGGCAGGCGCGCGTTGACCTTGGGCGAAAACAGCTCGGGACAGACGAGGCCGTCGGCGGGCGGAAGCGCGGCTTTCTTGCCGGCCAGCCGGCGGGCGTGTCCGGAGAGTTTCTGGGCGAGGGTCCACTTCGCACCGCGCGAGCGCGCGGCTTCGCCGCCCGGCCGGAGCAATTCAGCCTCGCGGCGGTCGAGGGAGCGCCACGCGCCGAGGTGCGGGTCGAAGCAGACCGCCACGGCCTTTCCCTCTGCCTCCAAGGCGGTGTGCAGCGAGCGCACGACCCGCTGGATGCCAGTCTGGGCGCGGGTGTGGCTGGTGTGGCTGGCGTCGAGGAGGAGCATGTCCGTCACGGCCGGGGTCCGGCGGCTCACCGGTCGGCGATGGCCGCCAGCCGGCGGCGGTAGCGGGCGCCAATGACCGCTGGCGCGAATTTCTCTTCGATGGTCGCTCGGGCCGCGGTGCCGAGCCGCTCGCGGCTACCTGCATCGGCATGCACGCATTGCATGCACTCCGCCGCGTGGGCAGTGTCGGGCTCGGCCCACGTCGAGCCCTTCGCGTAGGGTCCGTGGTGGCGGTCGAGCGTCACCAGCCGGCACCGGACCGGGAAGCCGTTGGTGGCGTCGAGGTATTCCGCAGTGGCGGACCAGTCGGTGGCGATCACGGGCTTGCCGAGATACATGCACTCCGCCACGGCGAGACCGAAACCCTCGGAGCGGTGCAGCGACACAAAGCAGTCGCAAGCGGACTCGAGCTCGTAAACCTCGGCGCGCTTCAGGGTCTGGGCAAGCAGCACGGTGCCCGGCAGGTCGGCACAGGCCGCGCGCAACCGATCGAGGTCGGCGCCGTTGGTCGCGGCGCCGTGGACCTTGATGACGAGGGCCGCACCGCGGCCCGCGAGTCCCGAGCGCCGGAACGCGTCGAGGACGGCCGCGGGGTTCTTGCGCTCGGAGTAGGAGTTGAGGTCGTAGAGGAACAGGAAGAGAAACTTGTCCGCCGGCAGGCCGAACTTCCCGCGAAAATCGCCCTGCGGCCGGTTGAACGAGATGGCATGGGGCATGGCCAGCACGGGCACGAGGACCTTCTCGGCGATGGCCTCGGCGGCGAAGCGCGAGGGAGCCCACACCTCGTCGAAGAAATCGCCGTAGTGCGCCCAGGCGTCGGGAAATTCGGGCAGCTCCCACGCCCAGTAGCCGATGTTGTATCGGCCGCGACGGAAGCCGTCGCCGTGGTGGTGGTCGAGGTCGAACGCGGCGGGCGCGTCGAGATGAAACACGTTCACCGGATGCGGATTCTCCGGTTGCAGCCGAGCCGCGAAGGTGTCGTCGCCGAGCGGATTCTTGCACGGCAGCTTCAGGTCCACGAGCGCGACTGGCACGCCCGTCGCATCGGCGGCGCGGGCCATGCACCGGGCCGATTCGCCGATGCCGAGGTCGGCGCGGAAGAAACCGGCGATATTCAACCCGACCGCAGCGTGCCGCCGGGCGAAGGCGGTGTTCCACGGCGCCGCCCGATTGGAGAAGTCCACCAGCACTTCGCCGCCAAGGCTGCCGCACTTGTCGCCGCCGGCCTCGATGCGTCGGATGCGCAGCCGACGGTTGCGGGCCTGCGTCCGCCAGGGCTGCCACGGGCCGAAGCCTGTCACACGGCCCAGCCAGGCGAGGAGATTACTCCTGCCCACGCCGAGCAGCTCCAATCCCAGCTCGGACGGGTTGGTGGTCGCGCTTTCCGGCACCGCCAGCTCCAAGCGGAAATCGCCGGCCGGCAGGTTCGCCCGCACAACGGGTGCGCCTTCGCCGAGCGTCGCCCGCAATCCAAGCTCACCCCCCGACCATGGCGCGGCCGGATCCGCCGCCAGCACCGTGCCGGTGACGACCACCGGTCCGGCCGGACCCAAGGGTGGCAGCCGGATCGTGCCCCGCTCGCGGATCCAGTAGGAATCCGTGGCGATCTCGTCATGGAACAGGCCTGAATATTTCGGCGTGCGACGCGGGCGGAGGTTGGGGGCGGCGGTCATGCGTGCAGCCCAGACATGGTGCGTCCCGGGCGGGGGCCGTCGAGAAGGAAAGCCCGGGTGTAATGGCTTGCCGGTTTGCGCTGCTTCGCTCTCACTCGGCGCCCTCAATGGGCCAGACTCCGCTTCCGGAACCGGCGGAATTTTCCACCCCGGCCCCCCGCCGGGTGGAGCTTGCGCGCGCGGTGCTGGTGGCGGTGGCAAGCGCGTTGGTCTGGCTGTGGCATTACGAGCGTTGGTCGGTGGAGAGCTGGAACCTGCCAACGGCCTACCAGGGCGATGCCTATGAGACCCTCGCGCGCTTGAAGGCGGCCTCCGAGGGCGACACCTGGCCGGGGCAATCCCAGGTTATCTCGCGGCTGGGAGCGCCCTTCGGGGCCGATTGGAACGCCTATCCCACGCCGGACAAGCCGCTGATGCTGGCGCTCGGGGGCTTGGCGCGCGTCATCGGCCTGTTTCCCGCCGCCAACGCCGGCCTGCTGCTGGCGCAGGTGAGCGCGGTGTTGGCGTTTTACTGGGTCGCACGGCGGGGTCTGCGCGTCCGCGGAGAGTGGGCGGCGGCCACGGCGCTGCTTTTCGCCTACACCTACTCCGCGTTCCATCGCGGCCTCGTGCATTTTTCGTTCGTGTTCACCTGGACGGTGCCGCTCGGGCTCATGACGTTCTGGCTGGTGGCGCGGAGCCGGCGGTTGCGCTGGCGCGGGCCGGGCGCGTTGGTCTGCCTCGGGTCGGCGGCGGCGATCGGCGCGCACAATCCCTACAATCTCTACTTCTGGCTCCAACTGATGGCGTGGGCGCTGGTGTCGCAGTGGCTGGGAGCGCGGCGCCGGGCGAATCTCCTCATCGGCGGCACGGCCATGGCGCTGGCGCTCGGCCTGTTCGCGCTGATGCACTGGGAGCACTGGTTTCACCAGTCCGATCCCGGCGGCCAGCCGCTGCTGGCCCGCAACTACGGCGGCACGGAGCGCTATGCGTTGAAGCCGGTGGAGATGTTCATCCCGCCCGACTCGCACCGGCTCGCGCCGCTGGCGTTCCTCGGCCAGCGCTACCACCGCTGGTCGGAGTGGCGCGGCGAGGAGTTCCTGCCCTATCTCGGGCTGGCCGGCATCGCCGGCTTGCTGTGGCTCGCCGCCGTGAGCGTGCGGCGGATGGTCGCCGGCCGCGCGCCGCCCGGACAGGCGCTGCTGGCCGGATGGCTTCTGGCCTTCGCCAGCGTCGGCGGCATCACCAATCTGGTGTCGTTCTTCACCGGCCTGCAGATGTTCCGCGCGACGAACCGCGTCGTGATCTTCCTCGCGGCCTTGGCGCTGTTGCATCTGGCGGTGCGCCTGTCGCGCCTGTCCCTGCCGTGGCCGCCGTGGTTGCGCATGGTGGCCGCGTCGGCACTGGCGGTGCTGGGCCTGCTCGACCAGACGCCGCGCGCCGCCGACCCGGCGAGGACCGAGGCCATCCGGACGGCGGTGGAATCCGACCGGAAGCTCGCCCGGGAGATGGAGGAGATGCTGCCGCCCGGCGCGATGGTGTTTCAACTGCCGGTGCAGGGGTTCCCCGAGGTGACTCCGCCCTGGCGGTTGAGCGACTACGAGCTGTTCCGCCCGTATCTGCACACGCGCAGCCTGCGCTTCAGCTACGGCGCGGCCAAATACCGCGCGCGCAGCCGCTGGCAGCGGGATCTGGAGGATGCAGGCCAGGCCGACCTGGTGCGCGCGCTGGAGGGGCACGGCTTTGCCGCGCTCTACCTCAACCGCAAGGGCTATGAAGACAGCGCCGACGCGTTGTTGCAGGAACTGGCTCCGCTGGGCTATCGGCCGCGGTTTGAGGGAGTGCAGGGCCATCAGATGATGATCCCGTTGCATCCGGCGACACGGCCCGTCCTGCCGCTGGCCCGGCAACTGACGTTTGGCCGCGGCTGGCACCCGCGGAGCGAGAACGGTGTCCGTTGGGCCTACGCTGACGCGTTTCTGTCCTACTACAATCCCGGCGCCACAACGCGGGAGTTCGACCTCAGGCTCTGGCTGGCCTCGCCGGACGCCCAGACCGTGTGCTTCTGTCATCAAGACCGGACGCTCGCGACCTTCCGGCTCGATCCCGAACCGAGGCTGCTGGTCCAGCAACGCGTGTTGTTGGAGCCCGGGGTAAACCGGTTCACGCTGATCCCGGAACGGCCCGCCCGGCGCAGCGGGACGGGTCGCTATCAGCTGCGCGCCTTCGGTCTGCATCGTTCGGCCATTGCTCCCTCGAAAGGAGATTTGCCGGGCGATAGGACTTTTGCTTTGACCGGGTATCGGCGATAGTCGGACCCGACACGGATCATGCTTTATTACCTCACGGCCGCCGCTCTGGTGCTGCATGCGTATTTCTGGGGTGCCGGACTCAGCTGGCTGGCGTTACCGCGGCCATGGCGGCCGTTCTGGTGGGTCTTTGCGCCTGGGTTCGGGCTGGCGCTGCAATCCGCGGTGGTGTGGGTGGGTGCGCACACGTCCGCCGCCGGCACCGACTCCTATGCGGCCGCAAGCGAATTGCTGCCCTTGGGGCTGATCGGGCTGGCTTGGAAGTGGCAGGGCGGGGGGCGGACGCTCGCGCTGCTGCGCCATGCGCAAGCTGCGCGCGCCGTCGCCGTGATGATGGTGCTCGCCGGCTGGATGCTGCTATGGCCGATGGCGCAGCGCGGGGGATGGACGCTCACCACTTCGTCGCTGGGCAGCTGCGACCACGCGGATTACGCGGCGGGGGCGCGTGTGTTCCAAGAGTTCTCGAAGGACGATCGCACCGGCTACCTCGGACTGCCTGAAGTCACGCGCGTTCGCTCGTCGGAATACTTCTTCGACTACTTCGTGCGTCAGAATCATTTCACACCGAGTGCCTTGATCGCGCACAGCGGTGCGGTGTTCGGGCTGCGGCCGCACCAGCTGGTCAGTGTGACATCGGCGGTGCTTCTGCTGTTGAACCTGCCGGCAGCGCTCTTCCTGGCCCGTGCCATGGCGGGCCTGCGGGGCGCGGCGTTGCTCGCGGTTGGGGCGCTTTATGCGCTCTCGCCTCTGGGAGCCTACGGTGTGCATCACGGCGCGCTCGGTCAGATGCTCGCGGCGCAGGGCATCGCGCTGCTCACGCTGACGGCTTACGGAGCCGGCCGGGCCCGCGGACCGGCGGGGGCGTGGAGCCATCTGCCCTTGGCGTTGACGGCGGTCTGGCTGCTCGCTGGCAGCTACAACTTCATCCTCGCCATCGCGTTCGCTCCGGCGGCCGCATGGCTGCTCTCTCTGTGCGGGCTCCGACGCGACTGGCGGCCGTCGTTCCGGGTCGCAATGGTGCTGGCGGCGGCGCTCGTCATTTGCGCACTCGTGTTCTGGGGCAGATTTGCCGGCATCGCGGACCGGTTCGCGCTCTTCAAGCAATACAACTTCGGCTGGCCCATCCCGCTGCTGCTGCCGGATGGCTGGCTGGGAATCGGGCGCGACCGGGAGCTGGCGGGTTGGCCGGGCCCGCGGCAGATCGCGTTCTCGGCGGCAGTGGTGGCGCTGTTCATCGCCGGATTGCTCTCCTTGGGGCGGCGGGATCCGTCCCGGGGCCTGGCGGCGCTGGCTTTGGTGGTGCCGATCGTGGCCGGTTGGACGATCCTGGCGTGGGAATCACGGGAGCGCGCCAATGCCGGCTACGATGCCTACAAGCTCATCGTCGTGTTCGCTCCCGGCCTGCTGGCGGGCCTGCTCGGCTGGACGGCCTGGCTGGCGGACCGCCGCCGGCCGGTCCGCGGCCTCGCCACCGCGTTGGTGGTGTCGCTGGTGGTGGCGAACGTGGGGGCCTCCGGCGAGTTCCGGCGCGTGATGGCCAATCCACCCCTGCGTGTCGATGGCACGCTGCTGCAGGTGGCGCGGCTGGAGCGCGAACCGTCCGTGGATTCGGTGAATATGCGCATCGATCAATTCTGGTCGCGCTTGTGGGCCAACGCGTTGTTGCTTCGCAAACCCCAGTATTTCCTGACCCACACCTATGAAGCCCGGCTAAACACGCCGTTGCGGGGCGAGTGGGATCTCAGCGACAGCCTGCTGCGTTCCGTGCCGGAGTCGGAGGAGGACTTTATCGATCTGAACCCATCGTTCCATGCCGTGCGGGTCGGTTCGGCTGGCCGGATCCTGCTGGAGCATGCCGGAGGCTGGCATGAGCGCGAGAGTTTAGCGCAGCAGCGCTGGCGCTGGTGTGATAACGGGGCGGCCATCCAGCTCACCAATTCCTCTTCGGCGCCGATCGGGGTCGAGCTGGATCTCCGGCTGCAGGCCGTCCGTCCGCGCAGGCTCGATCTCCAACTGAACGGCGAGACGGTCGGTCATTGGGACTTGGATCGCGAACCGTGGCGCATCCAGACAGGGCGGATCACGCTGCCGCCCGGGGTGTCCCGCCTGGTCTTCGGCAGCATCTCTCCGTCGGTGCAGCTCCCGAATGATTCCCGCCACCTTTCCTTCGCGCTTTACGGCTTGGAGATCCGGGCGCTGCCCGGCCCGGTGCGAGCGGACCGGGCCGTCCAGAAGCAAGCCGGTCCTCCGGCCAGGCTCCAAACAACCGAGACCACCAGGAACGCCAGTGCGAGCACGGCCACCTCACCCTCCTGCCCGGCGCCGATGCCGAGCAGGGCCAGCACACCGACCAGCGTGCCCTCGCGCACGCCGTGCCCGCCGACACTCACCGGCAGCGCCGCGGCCACGTAGGCGGCGGCGGCGGCCACGGACATCTCCAACGGCCCGGCCATCAGCCCCACTGCGCGGGCCAGCAGCCAGACCGAAACGAAATCCACCAGCCACACCGCCACGCTCAAGCCGATGGCGGCGGCCAGGAGCGCATGCCGCCGGCCGAGGGCGGCGGCCGCGTCGTGCAGCGCCCCGGCGCGGTCGGCGCCGAGCACACGTGCGGTCAACGGTTCCCACCAGCGCGTGCGGACCGCCATCCATCCGCCGCCCAGCAACAGGGCGAACGCGGCGAGGCTCGCGCCCAGCAGCGCCTGCAATTCCGCGCCGCCTCCCGCCATCGCCAGGTGCAGCCCGAGCGCCAGCGCGGCGAGCGCGGAAAGCGCGCCGAGCCCGAGCAGCCGGTCGGCCGCGAGGCTGGCCGCGGCGGCGGCCTTGCGGTCCGGATGCTCGCGCCAGAGCCAGCCGAAACGCACCGCGTCGCCCGCCACGCCGCCGGGCAGGAAGGAATTGTAGAACTGCCCGAGCCAGAACACGCGATGCACCTGCCGTGCGGGCAACACGATCCCCTGGGCACGCAAGAGCAGCTGCCATCGCCACGCCTGCATCGGGTAGGCCAGGCCCGCGAGCAACACCGCCGCCGCCACGAGCGGCGGGTCCATCGTGTCCAGCCGGCGCACCCCGGCCCAATCGACCCGCGTGGCCAGCCAGGCCAGCAGGGCCAGCGTGAGCACATAGCGCAGCGCGGTGCCGGCACGGCTTTGCAGGAAGGCGGGGAATCGCACGCCGCCTTTCTGCCCGCCTGCCGGGGCAAGGCAAGCCAGCCGGAGGCGGGCCGGCCGCGCCACCGGCGGAAATTTTCATCGCCAGCCGCGGGCCCGCCCGGAGACTCGGTCGCGCGTGCAACTGGACGAATATCGCAAGCTCGCCGAGGTGGAGGAGCGCATGTGGTATTTCCGCGCGCTCAACCGCCGGCTGGCGCACTGGCTCGCGCGGCTGCTGCCGGCGGGGCCGGCGCGCATCCTCGACGCCGGCTGCGGCACGGGCGGGCTGATCAAGACGCTGCGGGCGGCGGACCCGGCGTGGCAGCCGGTCGGGCTGGATTTTTCACCGCGCGCGTGCGAACTCGCGCGCGCGCGCACGGGAGCGGACATCGTGCAGGGCTCGATCACGCAGCTGCCGTTCGGCGACGGCGAGTTTGCCGCCGTGGTGTCGGCCGACGTGGTGTGCCAGGTGGAGGACGCGGCGCGGGCGCTGCGGGAGTTCGCCCGCGTGACGCGCCCCGGCGGCGCGGTGCTCGTCAACGTGCCGGCCTTCATGTGGCTGTGGTCGTATCACGACGACACCTGCGAGACGAAACACCGCTACACCCGCGACGAACTGGCGGCGCGGTTCGCCGCCGCGGGGCTGCGGGTGGAGTTCGCCACCTATGCCAACCTGCTCGCGCTGCCGCTGATCGCGGCGCGCCGGAAGCTCTTCCGGCCCGCGAACCCGACCAGCGACGTGCGGCTGTATCCCGCGCCGGTCGAGGCGGCCTTCGGCGCGCTGGCGGCGGCCGAGTTCGCATGGACGCGGCGCGGCTGGCCGCTGCCGGCCGGCAGCTCGGTGTTCGTGGCCGGGCGCAAGCCCGCCTGATCCGGCGGCGGCGTTGACAGGGCGGCGGGGCGGGGCCTTGCTGGGGCCGGCGCCTCCCGTTCATGCCCGCGAATCCCGCGCTCAGCTTCGTCATCCCGCTCTATCACAGCGCCGGGACCATCCGGCCGCTGGTGAAGGAGATCGCGGAGCTGCAGATCGAGGGCGGGCACGAGCTGGTGCTGGTCAACGACGGCAGCCGCGACGACACCGGCGCGGTCTGCCGCGAGTTCCTGCGCGAGGCGCGCATCCCGGTGACGCTGGTCACCCATGCCCGCAACTTCGGCGAGCACAACGCCGTGCTCACCGGCTACCGGCACGCGCGCGGGGCGCACTTGGTCAACCTCGACGACGACGGCCAGAACCCGCCCGCCGAGGCCGTCCGGCTGTGGCGGCATGCGCGGGAGCAGGGCCTCGACGCGGTTTACGGCCGCTACGCGCAGAAGGAGCACTCGTGGTTTCGCAACTTCGGCAGCTGGCTCACCAACCGCATCACCGACTGGGTGCTGGACAAGCCCCGCGGGTTCTATCTCTCCAGCTTCCGTTGCGTCAGCGCGCTGGTGGCGCGCGAGGTGGCGGCGCACGCCGCGCCGTTCCCCTACATCGACGGGCTCATCCTGCAGGTCACCCAGAACATCGGCGCGCTCGAGGTGCGGCACGCCGGGCGGCAGGCGGGGCGGAGCGGCTACACCCCGCGCCGGTTGCTGCGGCTGTGGCTGAGCACATTCGTCAATTTCTCCGTCATGCCGCTGCGGCTGGCCACGCTGCTCGGGCTGCTGATGGCCGGCGCGGGCGTGGCGGGCCTGGGAATCGTCTTCTACTGGCGCATCAAGGGCGTGGGGCCGGAGGCGGGCTGGGGCCTGCTGATGGGCGCGCTGCTCGTGTTCTCCGGCGCGCAGCTCGTCATGCTCGGCCTCATCGGCGAATACATCGGCCGGATGTTCCTCACCGTGAACGGCCGGCCGCAATCCGTGGTGCGGGCGGTGGACCGCGGCGGAGCCGGCTCCTGAGATTGTCAATTAATGAATGACAATCTCCCCGGCGACACTCCCCCAGGAGATTGTCATCCAATAATTGACAAACGTGCCGGCGGGTGGTGCGACGGGATGAGGCCGGGGGCTCTCATCGCACGAGATCGACGACCGGCAGCTCGAAGTCGGTCTCCTTGGCGCCGGAGAGGAAGGTGTAGGTGACCTTCGTGGCGGTGCGCAGGAGCGCGGCGTAGCGCTCGGGATCCCACTTTTCCACGGGCTCGCCGTTGATGCGCACGCAGAGGTCGCCGGGCTGCAGCGCGGTCAGCTCCGTCGGGGTTTCGGGCACGATGCCGAGCACGCGCCAGTAGGCGGGCGAGCGGTCGAAGGACAGGCCGGTGTCGCGCCGCGCGAGCAGCTGCACCGGGCCGGGGGCGTCGCGGGTGAAGGTCACCAGCCCGCGCGGCTGGTCGAAGGTCAGCGCGAAATGCCGGAGCAGCTCGCCGCCGAGGGCGGAGAGCTGCTCGGTGAGGTCGGTGACGGGTTGCGCGACGGTGTGCGTGCCGATGAGCAGGTCCTGCGCGAGCCGGCCGACGAGCTGGCGGCGGTCGCGGCCGATGGCGGTGACGATCTTGCCGGGGCGCGGGCCGGCGACGAAGCGCGGGTGCAGGCCGGCGGGGTTGAGGTTCAGCGCGCCGTCGCTGCCGGAGTCGATCAGCACGATGAACGACTCGCTGCCGAGCTGCACGGGGATGAGCGGCGTGCCTTGCTCGGCGGTGAAGGCCAGCGTGTGGGCGCGCTCGGAGTGCCGCGGGGGCGGGGCCGCCGCCGGGCGCGGGGCAAGCACCAGCTGCTGGCGCGGGTAATCGAGCGTCAGCAGCACATCGCGGAAATGCGGGAAGCCGATGACGCCGTCCACGCGCACGCCGAGGTGGTGCGACAGCTCGGCGAGATCGTAGAGGAGCACGGGCACGCGCTCGAAGCGCACGGCGCCGAGCCAGAGCTTGCGGAGCACGGCGGCCTCGAGGTCGACCCCGGCGCCGTGGGCGCCGCGCACGCGGGCAGTGCGGCGGGCGCCGCGTTTCTCCTTCTCGCGCAGCTCGGCCGCGAAGGCCGGCGAGACGAGCGTGGCGGAGGAGCCCGTGTCCACGAGAAAGCGGCGGACCTGGCCATCGTCCTGCCGCGCCTCGACGAGGAAGAAGTTGGCGATGATCGCCGCGGGCACGAGGACCGGCTCCTTGATCATCACGGTCCGCTCGGGCGTCTCCGGGCGGCGCGGCACCAGCGAGCAGCCGGGCAAGAACCAGAGCACGGAGGTCAGAAGACAGAGGACGGAAACCAGCTGCCGGCGGACGACCGGCATCCGGGCGCGGGGCGGGCGGCTGGAGTCCGGCGTCATTTCGGCGGCGGGGGCAGGGCGAGGGCGAGCACGGCGGGGATGGCGATGATGAACGCCGCCACAGCGTAGGTTTTCGTGCCGTGGATAGTAAAGTAAAGTATGCCGGCCAGGGCGGGGCTGAGCGCCCGGGCGAGGAAGCCGAGGCCGCGATACACTCCCATGACCTTGCCCTGCTCGGCGGGCGCGGCGTAGAGCGAGATGAGCGAGGTCAGCCCGACGTTGGCGAAGCCCGAACCGATCGAGGTCAGCACCAGCGCGGCGTAGAGCAGCGGCGGCGAATGCAGCACGCCGACCGCCACGCCGATGCCGACGAAGCCGACGGCGACGAGCGCCATGCCGCCGACAGCGGCGGCCTTCTCGCCGATCGCGACCGGCACCAGCCGCCGGACGAGGAAGCCCTGGGTGAAGATGGCGGCCACCCCAATGATGACAAACACCATGACCAGTTCGCGCGGGGTGTAGCCGAGTGCGTCGGCGGTGAAGAAGCTGATGGTGGTCTCGAAGAAGCTGAAGCCGAAGGTGACGACGAAGCCGATGAGATTGGTGCGGCGGATGGCGCGATCGGGCAGGGCGAAGAGCGCATGGAAGGGATTGCGGTCGCGGAGGGTGACTGCGATGGCGCCGTCCCGCGCCTGCGGGAGCAGCGTCTCGTTGAAGCTGGTGCGGACCCACAGCAGGTTGACGAGGCTGAGACCGCAGGCGATGGCCGCCGGCACGCTGAACGGATGCACGCCCAGCGCGGCGAGCCCGGGCCAGCGCTCGAGCAGATTCACATGCGCGGTCAGCCCGCCGATGACCGGGCCGGTGAGGAAGCCCAGTCCGAAAGCCGCGCCGACGAGACCCATGCCCTTGGCGCGCGATTCGCGGGTGGTGATGTCGGACACGGCGGCGATGGCGACGGCGAGGTTGCCGCCCATGATGCCGCCGAGGATGCGCCCGGCGAAGAACAGCAGGAACGAGCCGCTGAAGAACAGCAGCAGGTAGCTGAAGGCGCTGCCCGCGATGGTGAACAGCAGCACGGGCCGGCGGCCGGTGCGGTCGGACCGCCCGCCCCACACCGGCGAGAACACGAACTGCATCAGCGCATAGACCGAGCCGAGCGCGCCGCCGAAGAGCGCGCCGGTGGCCAGGTCGGGCGCGTGCATGGTGTGCGCGATGGATTGCAGCCAGCCGACAAGCGACTGCAGCAGGCCGCCGTGCGCCTCGCGGTCCATGTAATAGCCGAGCATCGCCGGGGCCACCGGGAAGAAGATCGAGAACCCGATGAGGTCGAGGTAGAGCGTGAGGAAGATGACGCCGAGCGAGGCTTTCTTCGGAGCGGGAGAGGCGGGGGGTGCGGACACGGGAAGCGGTCAAGTTGAGCCGCAAAACCGCCGCGCGCAAAAGGAAATAGCCTTACGGAAATGACTTTGCCGAAAATAGCTTTGCCGTCGTAAGAGCCGTTGAAAACCGTCTCATCAACTTTGTGTTGCATATGCAACACAAAGTTGATGAGAGAGAGAAAGGGTGGTTGGCGCGGCGAATTTGCGGCGGACGCCGGGGATGATGCGGAACCGGGATTGCACCCGCTGCCGGGGAGCCTACGTTCGTCCGTTCCCATGCCGCTTTTCAGCCTCTTCGACGTTTCCCTGGCCTTCGGCGGTCCCGCTGTGCTCGACCGCCTGAACTTCCAGGTGGATCCGGGCGAGCGCGTCTGCCTCGTCGGCCGCAACGGCGCGGGCAAGTCCACGCTGATGAAGGTCATCGCCGGCGAGATGAAACCCGACGCCGGCGACGTGTTCCGTCCCGCCGGCGCGGTCTGCCGCCGGCTGACGCAGGAGGTGCCGGCCGACGTGACCGGAAGCGTGCATGATATCGTTTACGCGGGGCTGCGACCGAACGACGACCACCACGAGGAGGAATGGGCGCGCGATGTGCGCGTGGAAGACCTCATCGCGGCCGTCGGCTTGAAACCGGGGCAGGAGTTCACGCAGCTTTCCGGCGGACTCAAGCGCCGCACCCTGCTCGCCCGCGCGCTCGCGGCCCAGCCCGACTTGCTCCTGCTGGACGAACCGACCAACCACCTCGATCTGGATTCCATCCTCTGGCTCGAGGAGTTCCTGCTGGCCAAGAAACCCACGCTGTTCTTCGTCACGCACGACCGCGCCTTCCTCAAGAAGCTGGCCACGCGGATCGTCGAGCTCGACCGCGGGGCGCTGACCAACTGGGACTGCGACTACGACACCTTCCTCGTGCGCCGGCAGGAACGGTTGGAGGCGGAGGAGCGGCAGCGCGAGGCCGCGGACAAGAAGCTGGCGCAGGAGGAGGAGTGGTCGCGCCGCAAGCCCTCCGCCCAGCGCAAGCGCGCGGGCGCGCGCCTCAACCAGCTCGCCGCGCTGCGCGCCGAGCGCCGCGCCCGCCGCTCGCAGGCCGGCAACGTCACCCTCCGGCTCAACGAGGCCCTGCCGAGCGGACACAAGGTGATCGCCGTGGAGAACCTTTCGTTTGCATGGCCGGAGGTGGAGCGCGGCCCCGCAACGGCGGGAACACGCTCAGAATCCCTCCAAAGGCCGGGTTCCACCAGTGATGCCGCGAGTCCGGGATGGCTCGTGCGCGATTTCACCACGACCATCGTCCGCGGGGACAAGATCGGGCTCATCGGCCCGAACGGCGCAGGGAAGACCACGCTGATCAAGCTCCTGCTTGGCCGGCTCGCCCCGACCACCGGCACGGTGAACCACGGCACGAACCTCGGGATCGTCTATTTCGACCAGTTCCGCTCCGCGATCGACGACAACAAGACCGTCGCCGACAACATCGCGAACGGCAACACGCACATCACGATCGAGGGCCGGACGAAGCACGTCATCAGCTACCTCCAGGATTTTCTCTTCGAGCCCGAGCGGGCGCGCACGCCGGCGCGGGTGCTCTCCGGCGGCGAGCGCAACCGCCTGCTCTTGGCCCGGCTGTTCCTGCAGCCGGCCAACGTGCTTGTGCTCGATGAGCCGACCAACGATCTCGACGTGGAGACGCTCGACCTGCTCGAGGACCTGCTGGTCGAATTTCCCGGCACGGTCCTGCTCGTCAGCCACGACCGCGCGTTCCTCGACGAGGTCGTGACCAGCACGCTGGTCTTCGAGGGCGACGGGAAGCTCGGCGACTACGTCGGCGGCTACACCCACTGGCAGGAGGAGCTGAAACGGCAGGAGGCGGGCAGGTGGAACGCGCTGCCCTCAACGCGTTCGGATGTGACCAAGCGTCTTGAGGTCAAGCCGCTCCACCCCAAGGCCGCCAAAAAACTCACCAACAAGGAGCGCGACGAACTTGCCGCGCTGCCGGCGCGGATCGAGGCCTTGGAGAAGGAGCAGATGGAACTGACCGCGAAGCTGTCCGATCCCGATTTCTACAAGACACAAGCCGTCGAGTTCGCCGGGGTGAAAGCCCGGCTCGACGCAGTCGAGCGCGAGCACGCCAAGGCCTTCGCCCGGTGGGAGGAACTGGAAGCCCGAAGCCAGGCCTGATCCAAGATCATGCGTTGAGGTGGAGCGCGGTCTCCGGACGCGCTCTGAACCCGTCCGGAGACCGGGTTCCACCATTCGGTGCGCGCGCGGACAGGTGTGATCGACGAGCCAATTGCATGAGTCCGGCTGATCGGCGGAGGAATTTGCGGCCACGGAAAAGCCCCGGCGGTGAAGCCGGGGCTCATCGTGGCGGGGCTCGGGTGGCCGCGCCGGTGTATCAGGTTCTCCTGGCTGTCCACAGGTCCGGGTGCCGGGATCAACCGTGCAGGTTATGCACTCTATGGATGACAGGATGCACAGGATGCGGCGCGTGGCCAGAGTCGATTCCGCCGCCGGGCAGAAAATATCTGCAGGCGATAAAAAAGCCCCGGTTGCGCGACTTGGGTTGCTGGGCGCTTCAACACCTTTCCGCCTTGCCCAGGTGCGTCTGCAGCCGGCGAAGCAACCGGGCGTCGGCCTTTTTGCGCAATTCATGCTCCCAGATCCGAATCACTTTCCAGCCTTTGGCGCGCAGGAGGCGGTTGACCTTCCGGTCGCGGGCCTTGTTGGCCTCGATTTTCCTCTGCCAGAAGGCGGCGCGGGTCTTGGGCCAGGTCGCGTGCCGCGGGCACCCGTGCCAGAAGCAGCCGTCCACGAATACCGCCAGTTTGAGCTTGGGAAAGACAAAGTCCGGTCTGCCCGGCAGCTTGGAGCCTCTCCGCCAGCCGGTGATGCCGTTTGCCCGGAAAATCGTGATCAGTCGCAACTCGGTCCCCTTGTTGCCCGCTCTGCGGATGCGGGACATGACCTCGGAACGCTTCTTCCTGGTGAAGATGTCAGGCATGGTTCAGGGCTGTTTGCCATACACCCGGCCGTCTTCCGTCGATATGCTGCCGTCCGCCCACACGTCCACGGGCAGGATGAAGTCTTCCACGGTCATGGCGTCTTCGAAGTCGCGTTCACCATCGAGGAACTGCTGGATAAGTGTTTGCTGGTGCTCTGCAACTTCACGCTGAGCCTCTCGCTCGGTCTGGTAGACAACCGGGAGGCCGGTTTCTCCATCATGCCATGCAGGCGTGTCGCCCTGATGGAGGGTGGGGATGAATATGGCATAGCCGGAACGGACCGGCTCGGCAGGGCCGCGTCTCATGACCAACCTCCCTGCTGCTGCACCTGCTGCTCAATCTGCCGGAGGATTCTCCGGTATTGCCGGGCAATCGCTTTGGCCTCCCGTGGAGAGCTGCATTCCTCGCAGACGAATGACTCGTCGGCGATGCAGCCCTTTTCCAGGTATTCTGCCGTGGCCTCCCATGTCTCGGCACGGCAGCGGATGCCGTCCACGAGCTGGCCGAGGTCGTGGGCGTGGAGCGTGATGAGGTATTTCTTCTGCATGGCGCCGGCAGACCTAGATGACGCGATTTCCGGGCTTCGCATCACCCCGTGAAGCTGTTTTGCTTGCGCCATGGCCAAAGCTCCGAGTGTTCCGTGGATCCGAGAACATTTTCTGATCGCGCTGAACCTCTACCGGAAACTGGCCTTCGGGAAGCTCCACAAGGGCAATCCCTTGATCATCCAGGTGGCGGCGAAGATGGGACGGTCGCCAAACAGCCTGGCCATGAAACTGTGCAATTTCGCGTCGCTCGATCCCGTGATCAGGAAAAGCGGCAGAACGGGTCTGCCCGGCGCGACGCCGAAGGACAGGAGGATGTGGAATGAGTTTCAGGCGCAGCTCGGCGCGTTGGGCCCCGAGAGCGAGCAGTTGCTGCACGATCTCTTCACGCATGACGACGAGCAGGAGGTTGATTTTCTCTCGCGCAAGCAGGTCGAGCTCGAAACACCGATGCTGAGGGCGCCGCCTGTCGGTCCGACGGAAGCTGTCAAGTGGCGTCGGGAGCGGCGGGGACAGCAGTTTTTCAGGCAGAGCGTGCTGAACGCCTACGGGCTGGCCTGCTGCATCAGCGGCATCGACGTTCCGCGGCTGCTGGTTGCGAGCCATATCAAGCCGTGGCGGAAATCCTCCGACGAGGAGCGGCTGGATCCACGCAACGGGCTTTGCCTTTCGAGCCTGCATGATGCGGCCTTCGACGGTGGCTACATCACTTTGGACGATGGATTCAGGGTTGTCCTGAGCAGACGCTTGAAGGCGCGCTTGCCGCACGCGGCGCTCGAGCAGAATTTCGCCACGTTCGAAGGGAAGGCGATCCGCAGTCCGCAGATGCTCGCCGAGCCGGCCGTGGAGTATTTGGAGTATCACCGGACTTCCGTCTTCAAGGACTGATGCTAGCAGGCGGGAGCGACGTGCTCCATACGGCCCGGCGAGCTCGGCGAGCTGCTCCTCGGAGCGGTTCGGCGCCTCGCGGCGGGTGCAGACGTTTTCTCCGAACTTGCGGAGCGTTCCCGTGCTGTTTCTGGAGCTTCCGGCTGTGCCAGAGCTTCGACGGACAGGGCGGCGGGGCGGGGTTTCGGTGGATGGCATCCCCGAGACTAGCCGAATGTGGACTATCAGACCACGGACGATGAGTCACATTTTCGGCGGGGCCTGCGGCGGCGGATCGGAGGCCGGCTCAAGGCGCAGGAGAGCGGCGCCCCTGCGGACGGGAGGGCGCTGGCTGCAAGACGGAGTGTCCGGCGGCAAAGAACCCCCGGGCTTGCTCCGGGAATTTCTTATGCCCTGCGGCGGTCTGCTGCGATTTCCCGGCCTTCGCGGGCGCGTTCAGCCGCACGGTCTTCCAGCAATTCCTGCACGGCGGACTTTTCTCCGGGCTTGGATTTGAAGATGCCGCGGAAAGAACGGATGTATTCCTTGGTTACAGCTTTGGGTTCATTCACACGGAAGCCACATTCGGTCCGATAGGTCTCGGCGTAGCCGGGCCGTAGCGAATCCTTGAGCTCCTTCGGTGACATGCCCATGCCCCTTTTCAGGATGGCGCGAAGCTTGCGGAGTCGGGCGGCCTTCTTGGCGGGAGTCTCCTTGGGGAAGGCCCAGGAGTCGTCTGGCAGGACTTTCGATTTCATGGCGGTTGGCGGCCCGTTGCGCATACATGGAAATCCAGCGACAGGATGATGGCAAAACAAAAGCCCCGGCGTGAGGCCGGGGCTGGAAATGAGGCGCGAGCAAGCTCGCTGGCCTACGAGCTACTTCTTGCCGTCTGCGATGGCGGCTTGGGCGGCGGCGAGGCGCGCCACCGGAACGCGATACGGACTGCAC
>Ga0187894_10001083_pt1 | contig 36135 bp, 32 predicted proteins | sample GBC1701081metaG_FD_136650 | JGI IMG/M metagenome (GOLD analysis project Ga0187894, IMG submission 136650) | White microbial mat communities from a lava cave in the Kipuka Kanohina Cave System on the Island of Hawaii, USA - GBC170108-1 metaG ...
GGCTCGCCACCGCCGCGCCGCTCGCCGGCGTGCTCGCGAGCGGCGCCGCGCGCGCGCAGACGCTGGTGACCGAGACCGATCCCCAGGCGGTGGCCCTGGGCTACAGGGCCGACGCTGCAAAGGCGCCGGCCCGCAAGGACGCCCAGGCCCATTGCGGCAACTGCAGCCTCTACAGCGGCAAGGCCAGTGCGGCCGACGGTCCCTGTGCGATCTTCCCAGGCAAGCTCGTGCACGCGAAGGGATGGTGCAGCGCCTGGGCCAAGAAGGCGTGAGCGGTCGCCGCGCTCGCGTGCCGGCGCGGAGCGGAGCGCCGGCGCCGGGATCGCGTCGAACTCTTCCACCGATTCACTGCGGAGCCTTATGGCCGACAAGCGCCCGACCCACGCCTACGCGAGCCGCGCATTCCTGAACAGCAAGGACGCGCGGGCGCTGCGCATCCTCGCCGAGTACCTCGAGCCGAAGGCCCGGTTCGAGCGGTTGCACGTCGACGACACGATCGTGTTCATGGGCTCGGCGCGCACGCTCTCGCGCGAGGCGGCCGAGGCCGCGCTCGCGCAGGCCGACGCCGGCCGGGGCGACGTGGAGCGGGCGCGCATGAACGTCCGGATGTCGGCCTACTACGAGGCGGCGCGCGAGCTCGCCTTCCGGCTGACGCAGTGGTCGAAGGACCTCGATCCGCAGGGCGAGCGCCGCTTCGTGGTCTGCACCGGCGGCGGGCCGGGGATCATGGAGGCGGCGAACCGCGGCGCGGCCGAGGCGCGCGGCATGAACGTGGGCCTCACGATCTCCCTCCCCACCGAGGAGTTCGACAACCGCTACGTCACGCGCGAGCTCGCGTTCCACTTCCACTACTTCTTCATGCGCAAGTTCTGGTTCGCCTACCTCGCCAAGGCGGTGATCGTGTTCCCCGGCGGGTACGGGACGCTCGACGAGCTGTTCGAGCTCCTGACGCTCGTCCAGACGCGCAAGCTCACGAAGCCGATGCCGATCGTGCTGTTCGGCACCGAGTACTGGCGCGGGGTGGTCGACTTCGACGCGCTCGTGCGCCACGGCATGATCGGGGCCGCGGACGTCGACCTCGTGTACCGCACCAACTCGGTCGACGAGGCGTACGACTGGATCGTGCGCCAGCTCGCCGAGCACGCGCTCGGGCGGCCGGGAGCGATGCTGTAGCCGGCTACGGCGCTGCGGCCAGCCGCGCGGCGGTGGCGCGGTACGCGGCGAGGATCGCGTCTGCGCGCGCGTGGCGTCCGGCGGTGATGACCTGCCGGCCGCCGACGTAGACGTCCCGGATCGGATCGGCGCCGCCGCCGAAGACGATCGCATCGAGCAGCGTCTCGGGGCCGTGGCCGCAGAGCGCGGGCGCGCCGGCGTCGATCACCAGGAAGTCGGCACGCTGACCGGCGGCGAGTCCGCCGATCGGGCGGCCGGAGGCGCGCGCGCCGCCGGCGACCGCCGCGCGGTACAGCGCGAGCCCCGGCGACGGCTCCGACGGCGACGCGGCGATGCCGCGGCGCTGGGCGCGCAGGCGCTGCCCGTACTCGAGCAGGCGCAATTCCTCGAGCGCGGAGGTCGATACGTTGCTGTCCGACCCGACGCCGAAGGCACCACCGTCCGCGAGCAAGCCGGGCAGCGGGAAGAGGCCGTCGCCGAGGTTGGCCTCCGTGGTCGGGCACAGGCCGGCGACCGCGCCGGAGCGGGCGAGCGCCGCGGTCTCGGCCGCGGTGGCGTGCGTCGCGTGCACGAGGCACCAGCGCGGCGACACGGCAGCGTGCGCGAGCAGCCACTCGATCGGACGCTCGCCGCTCCACGCGAGGCAGTCGTCGACCTCCTTCGCCTGCTCGGCGACGTGGATGTGGAGCGGTGCCGACGGATCGATCGCGTCGAGGCCGGCGATCGCCGCGCGCAGCGCTGCGGGCGGAACGGCGCGGAGCGAGTGCGGCGCGATGCCCACCCGCACGCCCGGGTCCGCGCGCAGCGCGCGAACGGTCTCCAGCAGCCGGTCGACCGTCGTGACGAACCGCCGCTGCCCCTCGTGCGGCGGCACGCCGCCGAAGTTCGCGGACTGGTAGAGCACCGGGAGCAGGGTGAGCCCGATGCCGGTGCGTGCGGCGGCGCCGGCGAGTCGCTGCGACATCTCGGCGGGATTCGCGAACGGCCGCCCGTCCCGGTCGTGGTGGAGGTAGTGGAACTCGCACACCGAGGTGTAGCCGCCCATCAGCAGCTCGACGTAGAGCTGCGCGGCGATCGCCTCCAGGTCCTCGGGCAGAACCTGCGCGGCGAACCGGTACATCACCTCGCGCCAGGTCCAGAAGCTGTCGCCCGCCGCCGACCGCCGCTCGGTCCATCCTGCCATCGCGCGCTGGAACGCGTGGCAGTGGAGATCGCACAGCCCCGGGAGCACCGGCCCCGCGAGCCGGACGGCGCCCGCCGGCGCGGCGCCGGCCGACACGCCGGCGAGGCCGCCGGCGGCGTCGACCTCGAGGCGCACGTCCTTCGCCCAGCCGCCGGGCAGGAACGCGAGGTCGGCGAAGTACGCGGCGGTCAAACCGCCACCAACCCGGTCGACGTCCGCGCCCGCCCGCGGTTCACCACCGCGTGGCACGGATTCGCCCCGATGCCGTAGGCGAGCTCGGCGGGCCGCTCGACGTCCCAGAGCACGAAGTCGGCGACCTTGCCCGCTTCGAGCGTGCCCGCTTCGCGCTCGAGCCCGAGCGCGCGCGCGGCCACCCGGGTCGCGCCGGCGAGCGCTTCCTCGGGCGTCAGCCGGAAGAGCGTGCACGCCATGTTGAGCGCGAGGAGGAGGGAAGTCATCGGCGAGGAGCCCGGGTTGCAGTCGGTCGCCACCGCCAGCGCGACGCCGTGGCGGCGGAAGAGCTCGACCGGCGGCAGCTTCGTCTCGCGCAGGAAGTAGAACGCGCCCGGCAGCAGCACCGCCACCGTGCCGGCGCGCGCCATCGCCGCGGCGTCGGCTTCGTCCGCGTGCTCGAGGTGATCGGCCGACAGCGCGCCGTACTGCGCGGCGAGCTGCGCGCCGCCCTGGTTCGAAAGCTGCTCGGCGTGGAGCTTCACCGGGAGCCCGAGCCGCCGCGCGGCCTCGAACACCCGCGTGGTCTGTTCGCGCGTGAAGCCGATGCGGTCGCAGAACGCGTCCACCGCGTCGGCGAGCCCCGTGCGCGCGATCGCGGGCAGCATCCGCTCGCACACCTCGTCGATGTAGGCGTCGGCGCGCCCTTCGAACTCCGGCGGCAGCGCGTGCGCGCCGAGGAAGGTCGTGCGCACCGTGACCGGCAGCGCCTCGCCGAGCGCGCGTGCGACGCGCAGCATCTTCGCCTCCGCGCCGGCCTCGAGGCCGTAGCCCGACTTGATCTCCACCGTCGTGACGCCCCCGGCGGCGAGCGCCCGCAGGCGCGGCTTCGACGCTTCGAGCAGCGCCGCCTCGGACGCGGCGCGGGTCGCCGCGACGGTTGAGCGGATCCCGCCGCCGGCGCGCGCGATCTCTTCATAGGTGGCGCCGTTCAGGCGCTGCTCGAACTCGCCCGCGCGGCTGCCGGCGTAGACGAGGTGGGTGTGGCAGTCGATCAGGCCGGGCGTAATCCACCGGCCGCCGGCGTCGTGCTCGCGGGTGCGCGCGCCGCGCAGCGCGGGCGGCAGCGCCGCGCGCGCGCCGACCCACGCGATCCGGCCGTCGCCGACGGCGATCACCCCGTCCTCGATCGCGCCGTAGCCCGCGACCATCGTCGCGAGGCGGGCGTTCGCCCAGATCGCGTCGGCGGCGGTCACGGCAGCATCGGGAGATCGAGGCCTTGCTCCCGCGCGAACCGGATCGCGGACTCGTAGCCCGCGTCGGCGTGGCGCATCACCCCGGTCGCCGGGTCGTTCCAGAGCACGCGCGCGAGCCGCTTCGCCGCGGCCTCGGTCCCATCGGCCACGATCACGACGCCGGCGTGCTGCGAGTAGCCCATGCCGACCCCGCCGCCGTGGTGGAACGAGACCCAGCTCGCGCCGCCGGCGGTCGCGAGGAGCGCGTTGAGGAGCGGCCAGTCGGAGACCGCGTCCGAGCCGTCCCGCATCGCCTCGGTCTCGCGGTTCGGACTTGCCACCGAGCCGCCGTCGAGATGGTCGCGGCCGATGACGATCGGCGCCTTCAGCTCGCCCTTCGCCACCATCTCGTTGAAGGCGAGGCCGGCGAGGTGGCGCTCGCCCAGGCCGAGCCAGCAGATGCGCGCCGGCAGCCCCTGGAACGCGATCCGGTCCTTCGCGAGCTCGAGCCAGCGCCGCACCGAGGCGTTGTGCGGGAAAAGCTCGATGATCCTGCGGTCGGTGCGGTAGATGTCCTCGGGATCGCCGGAGAGCGCGACCCAGCGGAACGGGCCCTTGCCCTCGCAGAAAAGCGGCCGGAGGTACGCCGGCACGAAGCCGGGGAAGTCGAACGCGTTCGCGACGCCCACGTTCTTCGCCTCCTGGCGGATGTTGTTGCCGTAGTCGACGCACGGGATCCCCATCTCGCGGAAGCCGAGGATCGCGCGCACGTGGTTCGCCATCGCCTCGCGCGCCGAGGTCGCGACTTCGTCCGGGGCGGTCGAACGCAGCTCGCGCCAGCGCTCGAGCGTCCAGCGCTCGGGGAGGTAGCCGTTCGCCGGGTCGTGGGCCGAGGTCTGGTCGGTGACGAGCGCGGGCCGGAAGCGGGAGTCCTTCGCGCGCTTCAGGATCTGCGGCACGAGCTCCGCCGCGTTCCCGAGCAGCCCGATCGAGATCGGCTGCGCCGCGTTTGCGAGGAGGTTGATCGCCTCGTCGAGCGTGTTCGCGCGGGCATCGAGATAGCGCGTCTTCAGCCGCATGTCGATCCGGGTCGGGTCGCACTCGATCGCGACCATCGAGGCGCCGGCCATCGTCGCCGCGAGCGGCTGCGCGCCGCCCATGCCGCCGAGTCCCGCGGTCAGGATCCACTTGCCCTTCCAGTCGCCGCCGTAGTGCTGCCGGCCGGCTTCGGCGAAGGTCTCGTAAGTACCCTGCACGATGCCCTGGCTGCCGATGTAGATCCACGAGCCGGCGGTCATCTGGCCGTACATCATGAGCCCCTTGCGGTCGAGCTCGTTGAAGTGCTCCCAGCTCGCCCAGTGGGGCACGAGGTTCGAGTTCGCGATCAGGACGCGCGGGGAGTCGGGGTGGGTCCTGAACACCGCCACCGGCTTGCCCGACTGGACGAGGAGCGACTCGTCGTCGCCGAGCCGGCGCAGGACCTCGACGATCCGGTCGAAGCACGCCCAGTCGCGCGCGGCGCGGCCGATCCCGCCGTAGACCACGAGCTCGGTCGGGCGCTCGGCGACCTCGGGGTCGAGGTTGTTCATCAGCATCCGGAGCGCCGCTTCCGTGATCCAGCTCTGCGCGCTGCGCTGGGTGCCGCGCGCGGCGCGGATCGTGCGCGCGGGATCGATGCGGGGGTCGGGACTCATGGCGCAGGCTCCTCGTGGCTCGGGCTGGCAGGCGCGTAGTATCGCGCGCCGCCCGTCCGGAGGTAGCGCTCAGCCGAAGCCGAGGCCGAGTGCGCCGAGCCGCTCGATCTCGTCGGGGGAGAACCCCCAGTCGCCGAGCGCCGCGCGACCGTGCGCGCGCCGCTCGGGAGGCGGCCGGGAGACCGCGCCCGGCGTGCGCGAGAAGCGCGGCGCCGGTGCGGGTTGGGGAACGCCGCCCACTGCGACGTGCGCGCCGCGCGCGACGTTGTGCGGATGCGCGCGCGCCTCGGAGAAGGTGAGCACCGGCGCGAAGCACGCATCCGCGCCGTCGAAGACGTGGCACCACTCGTCGCGCGTCTTCGACCGGAACGCCGCGGCGAAGCGGCGCCGCAGCTCGGGCCAGCCGGCGCGGTCGTGCTGCGCCGGCAGCTTCGCGGCGGCGAGCCCGAGCCGCTCGAGGAGCTCGGCGTAGAACTTCGCCTCGATCGCGCCGATCGCGACGAACCCGTCGTCCGCCGTCCGGTACACGTCGTACCACGGCGCACCGGAGTCGAGGGCGTTGTCGCCGCGGGTCTCGGTCCACTTCCCCTCGTGCAGCATGCCGGCGAACATCGCGGCGAGGGTCGAGGCGCCCTCGACCATCGCGGCATCGACGATCTGGCCGCGCCCGCTCCGCTGCGCCTCGACCAGGGCGCAGGCGATGCCGAAGGCGAGCAGCATGCCGCCGCCGCCGAAGTCGCCGACGAGGTTGAGCGGCGGCACCGGCGCTTCGCCCCGGCGGCCGATCGCGTGCAGCGCGCCGGAGAGCGCGATGTAGTTGATGTCGTGGCCGGCGCGCGGCGCGAGCGGACCGTCCTGGCCCCAGCCGGTCATGCGGCCGTAGACGAGCTTCGGGTTGGCGGCGAGGACGGCGGCGGGCGCGAGCCCGAGCCGCTCCATGACGCCCGGCCGGAAGCCTTCGATGAGCGCGTCGGCTTTTCCGGCGAGCAGGAGCGCGGCCGCGGCGCCGTCGCGCGACTTGAGGTCGAGCGTGACCGAGCGGCGGCCGCGCAGCATGACGTCGGCCGCGCGGTTGCGGCCGAGCCCGAGCCCCGGATCGGCCGGGCGGTCGACGAGCAGCACGTCGGCGCCCATGTCGGCGAGCATCATCCCGCAGAACGGGCCCGGCCCGATCGCCTCGAACTCGAGCACGCGCACGCCGGCGAGCGGTCCCATGCCGGCGATTCTAGCGTCCTTGGATCGGCGATACTTCCGCCCGATGTCCGCCGGCATCCTTTCCGGTACGCACCACTGGCCCGCGCAGCAGCGCGTTCTCCACGGCGTGCCGGTGCGCGAGGCGCTCGGGCGCGAGCTCGAGCGCGCCGGCGCCCGCCGGGTGTTCGTGACGACCACGCGATCGCTCGCCGGCGGCCGGCTCGTCGCGGCCGTCGTCGAGACGCTCGGGGGCCGGTTCGCGGGCGAGTTCCACGACATCGCCGCGCACAGCCCGCGCGAGGCGGTCATCGGCGGCGCACGGGCGATCCGCGCAGCGGGCGCCGATCTCGTCGTCGCGGTCGGCGGCGGCTCGGTGATCGATGCGACCAAGGTGATGCTGATCGCGCTCTGGCGCGGGATCGATACCGCCGCGGGCCTGAGCGAGGTCGCGGGCCGCCTGCCCGAGTGGAGCGCGTGGGACGAGGACCCGCAAGCGGTGCGGATGATCGCGATCCCGACCACCCTCTCGGCGGCCGAGTTCTCGCCGCACGCGGGCGTCAGCGATCCCGCGCGCCGGGTGAAGGAGGGCTTCCAGCACCCGCTTGCGGTGCCGAAGTGCGTGATCCTCGACCCGGAGGCGACGCGCGAGACCCCGCTCGAGCTCATGCTCTCCACCGGCATGCGCGCGGTCGACCACGCGGTCGAGGGCTGGTGCGCGGCGCGCACCACGCCGCTCGCCGAGGCGACTGCCTCGCGTTCGATGCAGATGCTCGCCGCGGCGCTGCCGGCGATGAAGCGCGACCCCTCGGACATGCAGGCGCGGGCCGCGGCGCAGTACGCGATGTGGCTCTCGCGCTTCGTGACGATGGCCGGCATCCCCTACGGCGCGAGCCACGGGCTCGGCTATCTCCTCGGGGCGTTCCGGGGCGTGCCGCACGGCATCACCTCGTGCCTCACCCTGCCGGCGGTGCTCGAGTGGAACGCTGCCGCGAACGGCGAGCGCCAGCGCGCGGTCGCCGAAGCCTTCGGGCAGCCCGGCGGCAGCGCGGGCGCCGCGGTGCGGGCGTTCGTCGGGTCGCTCGGCCTGCCGACGCGGCTCGGCCAGGTCGGCATCGCGCGCGGCGAGCTGGCGGCGATCGTCGGCTCGTGGACGGGCGGCGGGCCGATCGCTTCCAACCCGCGGCCGGTGCGCGGGCCGGACGACCTCGTCGCCATCCTCGAGCTCGCGCTCTGAGAGTTCGGGTACCCTCCCGCCCATGAGCATCGAGGGCAGGGCGTACCTCGTCGGCGCCTACGAGCACCCGACGCGCAAAGCCGAGGACAAGTCGGTCGCGCAGCTCCACGCCGAGGTCGCGAAAGGTGCGCTCGAGGACGCCGGGCTCTCGCAGGCCGACGTCGACGGCTACTTCTGCGCCGGCGACGCGCCCGGCCTCGGGCCGCTTTCGATGGTGGATTACCTCGGCCTGAAGGTCAGGCACGTGGACGCCACCGACACCGGCGGCTCTTCCTACATCATCCACGTCGCGCACGCGGCGCAGGCGATTGCCGCCGGCAAGTGCGACGTGGCGCTGGTGACGCTCGCCGGCCGCCCGCGCTCGGAAGGCTCGAGCGGCACGCAGCCGCGCAGCTGGGGCGCGGCGGTACCCGACGGCCCCTTCGAGGCGCCGTACGGCATCGTGACCGCGAACAGCTACGCGCTGGTGGCGATGCGCCACATGCACGAGTACGGCACGACACCCGAGCAGCTCGCCTGGGTCAAGGTCGCCGCGTCGCACCACGCGCAGCACAACCCGCACGCGATGCTGCGCGAGGTGGTGACGGTGGGGGACGTGCTCGACTCGCCGGTGATCGCCGATCCGCTGCACCGCCTCGACTGCTGCGTGGTGAGCGACGGCGGCGGGGCGGTGATCGTCGCCCGGGCCGAGATCGCGCGCGGCCTGAAGCGGCCGCGGGTGAAGCTGATCGGCGCGGGCGAGGCGCCGAAGGGGCAGGCGGGCGGCAAGCTCGACCTCACCGTCTCCGGCGCCGCGCGGTCGGGCGCGATCGCGTTCGCGGAGGCCGGGGTGAAGCCGGCCGACGTGAAGTACGTTTCCATCTACGACAGCTTCACGATCACCGTGATCGTGCAGCTCGAGGACCTCGGCTTCTGCGCGAAGGGGGAGGGCGGCCGCTTCGTCGCCGACGGCAACCTGATCTCGGGCACCGGCCGGCTGCCGTTCAACACCGACGGCGGCGGCCTCTGCAACAACCACCCTGCGAACCGCGGCGGCATGACGAAGGTGATCGAAGCGGTGCGGCAGCTCCGCGGCGAGGCGCATCCGCGGGTGCAGGTGCGCGACTGCGGCATCGCGCTCGCGCAGGGCACCGGTGGCCAGCTCGGCACGCGCCATGCGAGCGCGACGCTCATCCTGGAACGGGAATAGCGCGGATGGCGACGCCGTACCAGGAGCGGAAGATCCCGGCGCCCTCGGTGAACGCCGAGAACAAGCCGTACTTCGACGCCGCCGCGCGGGGTCGACTGCTCGTCAAGCACTGCGCCGGCTGCGGCGAGTTCCACTTCTACCCGCGCGCGATCTGCCCGCACTGCTTCTCCGGCCGCACGGAGTGGCGCGAGGCCGCGGGCACCGGGACGATCCATACCTATAGTGTGCTGCGCCGGGGCGTCCCGACGCCGTACTGCCTCGCCTACGTGACGCTCGACGAGGGCGTCTCGATGCTGACCAACATCGTCGACTGCGACCTCGACGCGGTGCGGATCGGGCAGAAGGTGCGCGTGGTGTTCAAGCCCTCCGACGGCGGGCCGCCGGTGCCGATGTTCGCGCCGGCATGACCGGCGCCGCGCCCGCCGACCGGCGCGATCGCGTTCACCCTGCAATGGACGATGGACGACCGCCCGCCGCGGGCGCCGCGGCCCGCGGGCGCGCCGGTGCCCGCGGGCGCCTGAGCGGGCGCCGTACGCCGGGGCGGCTTTCTCCTATCATTTCCGGCAACCAGGTCGAGGAGAGTGGGGATGGCGAGCGGGAACTGGCGCGGGCGCATCGCGATGGCGGCGCTCGCCGCCTGGGCGCCGGCCGCGCTCGCGCAGTCGCCGCAGGTCCCCGACACGATCGAGCAGCGCATGCTCGCCTGCGCGCTGTGCCACGGCAAGCAGGGCGAGGGCCTGCGCAAGAACGAGTACTACCCGCGCCTCGCCGGCAAGCCGGCGGAGTACCTCTACCACCAGCTCGTGAACTTCCGCGACCGGCGGCGCGACGTGCCGATCATGACCTACATGGTCGCCTATCTCTCCGACCCGTATCTGCGCGAGATCGCCGAGTACTACGCCGGCCTCCGCCCGCCGTTTCCCGCTGCGGCGTCGGGCGGGTCGAAGGAGGCCCTCGCGCGCGGTGAGAAGCTCGCCAATGCCGGCGACCCGGGGCGCGAGATCCCGGCGTGCGCCGCCTGCCACGGCAAGGGGCTCACCGGCCTGCAGCCGGCGATCCCCGGGCTCGTGGGCCTGAACCGCGACTACGTCGCCGCGCAGATGGGCGCGTGGCAGAACGGCGTGCGCAAGGCGGCGGAGCCGGACTGCATGGCGCAGGTCGCCGCGCGACTGACGCCGGAGGACATCCAGGCGGTCACCACGTGGATCGCCGCGCAAACGGCCTCGCCCGACGTGCCGCCGGCGCCGGCCGGATCGCTCAAGCCGCCGATGAAGTGCGGCGGCGTGCCGGAATAGGAGGGCGACGATGAAGCGCAGTCTTGTGCTCGCAGTCGTCGTGGTCGCCGCAGCGCTCGCCGCGAGCCTCTTCCTCCGGCGCGAGGCGCCGCCCGCGCCGACCGCCGGAGCTCCCCCCGGATCGGCGGAGATCGGCCGGGGCGAGTATCTGGCGCTCCTCGGCGACTGTCTCGCCTGCCACACCGTGCGCGGCGGCAGGCAGTATGCCGGCGGCCTGCCGATGGCCACGCCGTTCGGCACGCTCTACACGCCGAACATCACCCCCGACAAGGAGACCGGGATCGGCAGCTGGACGCTCGAGGATTTCCGGCGTGCGCTGCACGAAGGAATCGGCAAGGACGGCTCGTACCTGTACCCCGCGTTCCCGTACAACAACTACGCGCGGGTCACCCGCGCCGACATCGAGGCGATGTACGCCTACTTCATGGCGCTGCCGCCGGTGCGCCAGCCGAACAAGCCGCACGAGATGCGCTTTCCGTACAGCCAGCGGCCGCTCCTCGCCGGCTGGCGCACGCTGTATTTCAGGTCCGGCGAGTTCAAGCCCAGCCCGAACGAGAGCGCGGAGTGGAACCGCGGCGCGTACCTGGTCGAGGGGCTCGGCCACTGCAACGCCTGCCACGGGCAGCGCAACATGCTCGGCGCGGTCAAGGACGACGACGTCGGCGGCGGGCTGATCCCGCTGCAGAACTGGTACGCGCCCTCGCTCGGCTCCAACCGCGAAACCGGGCTCGGCGACTGGGAGGTGAAGGACATCGTCGATCTGCTGCGCACCGGCGTGTCGGCGCGCGGCGCGGTGTTCGGGCCGATGTCGGCGGTGGTGTCGCACAGCCTGCAGAACACGACGATCGGCGATCTCACCGCGATGGCGGTCTACCTCAAGTCGCAGACGGCGAAGGGCGCGCCGGCGGAAGCGGCGCAGATCCGGCCGACCGGGCAGCAGGTCGGCACGATGATGAAGGAGGGCGCCGCGCTCTACGAGAAGCACTGCGCCGACTGCCACCAGGCCGACGGCACCGGCGTGCCGCGCGTGTACCCGCCGCTCGCGAAGAACCGCTCGATCCTCGGGTCGCATCCGAACAACCCGATCCGCATGGTCCTGCTCGGCGGCTTCCCGCCGAGCACCGAGGGCAATCCGCGCCCGTACGGCATGCCGCCGTTCGCGTACGACCTGAGCGACCGCGAGGTCGCGGCGGTCGTGACCTACATCCGCCAGTCGTGGGGGAACGCCGCGCCGCCGGTTTCGCCGGTCGAGGTCGGCGCCTCGCGCGGCGTGCGCATCGAGTGAGCGCGCCGCTAGAGGATCCGCTCGCCGAATTTCTTCACCGCGGCCTCCGACAGGGTCAGCCCGAGGCCCGGCTGCTCCGTCAGCGTCAGCACCCCGTTCGCGATCCGCGGCGGGTCCGCGAAGAGCTCCGCCTGGAGCGGATCGCGCTCCGGGTCGGTGAACGACTCGACGATCGCGCCGGCGGGGCTCCCCGCCACGATGTGCGCGTGAAGGAAGCAGTCGTGGTGGGGCGCGACCTGGACGGCGTTCAGCTCGCACAGCGCCGCGAGCTTCCGCCCTTCGGTGAAGCCGTCCATCATCGTGCAGTCGAACTGCAGGATCTGGATCGCCTGCTCCTCGAGCAGCGCGCGGCAGCCGTAGCTCGTCAGCTCGCTCTCGCCGGCCGACAGCGGGATGCGCGTCTTCTGCGCGAGCAGCTTGAGCTCCCTGCGGTCGTCCGCCCAGCGCACCGGCTCCTCGAGCCAGCGCGGGCGCAGGGGCTCGATGAGGCGCGCGCCCTCGATCGCGGTCGCGAGGTCCCAGGCGCGGTTCACGTCGACCATCAGGTCGCGGTCGTTGCCGATCACCTCGCGCACGAGGGCGAGCCGCTCGACGTCCTCGGCGAGCGGCGCACCGCCCGCCTTGGCCTTGAAGCCGGTGTGGCCCTGCGCCTTGAGCATCTGGATCTCGTCGCGCAGCTCCGCGAGCGTCTTGCCGTCGCGGTAGTAGGCGCAGGTGACGTAGCACGGGACTTCGCTGCGGAACCCGCCGAAGAGGCGCCAGAGCGGGAGGCCCGCGCGCTTGCCGATGATGTCCCAGCAGGCGATGTCCACCGCGGCGGAGATCCGGACCAGCGCCTCCTTCGTCCAGCGCTGCTCGCTCGCGAGCCGCTGCCAGGTCAGCGCGAAGAGCTTCTGGTAGAGGCGTTCGGGTGCGAGCGGGTCGGTCCCGACGATGAGCTCGCCGATGCCGGTGCGGAAGGCGTGGATCGCCGCCTCGATCGGCGTGTAGCTCGTGGCGAGGCCGATGCCCTCGATGCCGTCGTCGGTCCGCAGGCGCACGAGGATCTCGTTCGCCTTCGGCACGATGAAGTGGCTGACCCAGTGCGGACGGCCGTCGTCGGGGGCGCGCAGGACGTGGACTTCGAGCCCGGTGATCCTCATTGCCGCTCCTGCTCCGTTACGCGGCCTGCTTCGACTGGCTGCGCACTGCCTCGGCGACCGCGGCGCCGACTTCGCTCGTCGACGCCTTGCCGCCCATGTCCGGCGTGCGCGGACCCTCCACGACCACGCGTTCGATCGCGCGCACGACGTCGGCCGCCGCCGCCGCGTGCCCGAGGTGATCGAGCATCAGCGCGCCCGACCAGATCTGCGCGATCGGGTTGGCGATCTTCCTGCCGGCGATGTCCGGCGCCGAGCCGTGCACCGGCTCGAAGATCGAGGGGTGCTCCCGCGCCGGGTTGATGTTTCCCGACGGCGCGATGCCGATCGTGCCGGCGGTCGCCGGGCCGAGGTCGGACAGGATGTCGCCGAAGAGGTTCGACGCGACGATCACGTCGAAGCGGTCGGGGTTGAGCACCATCTGGATCGTCAGCCCGTCGACGTGGTACTGGTCGGTGCGCACGTCCGGAAACTCGGGCTTCATCGCCGCGAACCGCCGGTCCCAGTAGGGCATGGTGATGGTGATGCCGTTCGACTTGGTGCACGAGGTGAGGTGCTTCTTGCGCTTGCGCGCGAGCTCGAAGCCGTAGCGCAGGATGCGGTCGACGCCCTTGCGGCTGAACACCGACTGCTGGGTCGCGACCTCGCGCTCGGTGCCCTCGTACAGGATGCCGCCGACGTTCGAGTACTCGCCCTCGGTGTTCTCGCGCAGGACGTAGTAGTCGATGTCGCCGCGCTTGCGGCCGGCGAGCGGGCAGGGCAGCCCGTCGAACAGCCGGACCGGGCGCAGGTTCACGTAGAGGTCGAAGATCCGGCGGAAGTCGATCAGCAGGCCCCAGACGGCGATGTGATCGGGCACGAGCGCCGGGTTGCCGACCGCGCCGAAGTACACGGCGTCGAACTGGCGAAGAATCTGCGGCGCGTCCTCGGGGCACATCCGGCCGTGCCGCTGGTACCAGTCGCAGCTCCACGGGAACTCCTGCCACGCGATCCGGAGGTCGTGCTTCGACGCGACGGCGTCGAGGACCCGGACGCCCTCGGGCATCACCTCGCGGCCGATGCCGTCGCCGGGGATCACTGCGATGCGGTGCTGGCTCATGGCTCACCTCTCGACGTGGAAGGGGGGCGACCGGTTGCCGGCGACGGGTCGGCGACGGCGTTCACCGGCCGGCCGGCGAAGAAGTCTGCCACTTGCCGCAGGTTCCCGTCCCTGCGCTAGTACCTGGCGCTGCCCGGCGTGCGCGGGAACGGGATCGCGTCGCGGACGTTGGAGAGCCCGGTAACGTAGGCCACCGTGCGCTCGAATCCGAGCCCGAAGCCGGCGTGCGGCACGGTGCCGTAGCGGCGGAGATCCCGGTACCAGCCGTAGCCCTCGCGGTCGAGCCCGCTCGCGGCCATGCGCGCATCCAGCACGTCGAGCCGCTCCTCGCGCTGGCTGCCGCCGATGATCTCGCCGATCCCCGGGGCGAGCACGTCCATCGCCGCGACCGTCTTCGCGTCGTCGTTGAGGCGCATGTAGAACGCCTTGATGCCCTTCGGATAGTTCATGACGACGACCGGCCGCTGCGCGTGCCGCTCGGTGAGGTAGCGTTCGTGCTCGGACTGGAGGTCGATGCCCCACGCGACCGGGAACTCGAACTTCTCCTGCGACCGCTCGAGCACCGTGATCGCCTCGCCGTAGTCCATGCGGACGAACTCGGAATCGACGATGCCCTGGAGCTTCGCGATCACGCCCTTCTCGATGCGCTCCTCGAAGAACGCCATGTCGTCGGGCCGCTCGGCGAGCACCGCCCTGAAGACGTGCTTCAGCAGCGCCTCCGCCAGGGTCGCGTCGTCGGCGAGGTCGGCGAAGGCGATCTCCGGCTCGATCATCCAGAACTCGGCGAGGTGCCGGCTCGTGTTCGAGTTCTCGGCGCGGAAGGTCGGGCCGAAGGTGTAGACCTTCGACAGCGCGAGGCAGTAGCTCTCGACGTTGAGCTGGCCGGAGACGGTGAGGAAGGTTTCGCGGCCGAAGAAGTCCTGCGCGTAGTCGACCCTGCCGTCGGCCGTCCGCGGCAGGTTCGCGAGGTCGAGCGTCGACACCCGGAAGAGCGCGCCGGCGCCCTCCGCGTCGGCGGCGGTGATGATCGGGGTGTTGACCCAGAAGAAGCCGTGCTCGTGGAAGAAGCGGTGGATCGCCTGGGCGATCGTGTGCCGCACCCGCGTCACCGCGCCGATCACGTTGGTGCGCGGCCGCAGGTGCGCCACCTCGCGCAGGAACTCCATCGTGTGCGGCTTGGGCTGGATCGGGTAGGAATCCGGGTCGTCGACCCACCCGATCACGCGAATCGCGCTCGCCTGCAGCTCGAACGGCTGGCCCTTGGCGGGCGAGGGCACGACGGTGCCGGTCGCCTCGACCGCGCAGCCCGCGGTCAGGTGCAGCACCTCGGCGGCGTAGTTCGGCAGCGCGCTCGGCGCGACGACCTGCACCGGATGGAAGGACGACCCGTCGGAGACGTGGACGAACGAGATCCCGGCCTTCGAGTCGCGGCGCGTGCGCACCCAGCCCCGCACGGTGACGGGCGCATCGGCGGGCGCGCGGCCGGCGAGGACGGCGGCGCAGGGGAGCACGGTCATGAGGGGCTCTCGGCGGCGAGCCAAAGGCGGTATTCTGCCCGCACCGGCGCGATCGGCGCCGGGCGTCAGTCCCGGCGCCCCCACAAACGCTTCGTCGCGATCCGCGCCCCCTCGACCAGCGCGGCGAACTTCGCCCACACCACGCTCTCGTGGATCTCGTCGGCGCCGGCGAACGTCCCGAACCCGCAGTCCGCCCCGGCGATCACGTTCTCCCGCCCGACCACTTTCGCGAACCGCTCGATGCGGTCGGCCACGACCTCCGGATGCTCGACCATCACGTTCGAGTGGGTGATCGTGCCGGGGATCAGGATCGTGCCGGGCGGCAGCTTCACGCCCTCCCATACGCGCCACTCGTGCTCGTGACGCGGGTTCGCCGCCTCGAACGAGTAGGCGCCCGCGCGGATCGTGAGCACCAGGTCGATGATCTCCTTCAGCTCGAGGTCGTGCACGCGCGGGCCGATGTTGATGCCGTAGCAGCTGTGCCAGCGCACCCGCTCGCGCGGGATGCCCTCGAGCGCGTGGTTGAGGGCGGCGATGCGGACCTCGACCCATTCGCGCACCTGCGCGATCGTCTTGTCGGCGTGGACGACGTAGTGGGTGAGGATGTGCGGGTCGTCGATCTGCAGGATGAAGCCGGCCTCCACGATCGCGCGGTACTCCGCGCGCATCGCCTCGGCGATCGCGAACACGAACGCCTCCCGCGAAGGGTAGTGGCGGTTCCGCTGCCAGTCCTCGACGCTGGTCGGCGAGATCGACGGCATGAACACGTCGGCGAGCGGCCGACCCGTGGCCGCCGCCTTCATGTTCGCGATGTCCGCCTGCACGTGCGCGTGCCCCTGGTACGCGATCGGGCCGGTGCAGACCATGTGGCGCGCACCGACCGCGGGGCTCGGATAGGTGCGGCCGAACCACTCGTAGAACTCGGGGAAGTCCCGGACCTCGCGCGAGCCCTTCCACGGGCTGCCGACGACTTCCTCGAGCGGCTCGAAGCCCGACAGGCGCTCGTTGGCGTAATGGAGGAAGCCGGGCTTCCCCATCTCGCCGTCGTCGACGACGTCGACGCCGAGCCCGGCCTGCCGGCGGACGACGTCCGCGACCGCCGCACGCACGCGCGCGGCGAACGCCTCGCCGTCAAGGGGTCGTCCGTGCTCTCTCGCGCGGAGGAGCGGGAGCAGGTCCGCCGGCCGCGGCAGGCTCCCGACGTGGGTGGTGAGGATCCGGTCGTTGCTGCGCTCCATCGGTCGGTGCCTCCTTCGGCGGGGGAGCCTTGACCTCCGCGCGGGTCGCCGGCTGGCGCGCGTTCCCGCGCTCGCGCCACCACCGCGCCGCGTCCTCCTGCGTCCACGGCTGTGCGCGCAGGAGCGCGACGAGCACCTCGATCATCTCGTCGACGCTCTGCGGGCGCGCCGCGCGGTCCTTGGCGAGGCAGCGCGCGACGAGCTCGTCGAGCGCCGGCGGGATCGGCTGCGCGGCGACGCGCGCAACCCGCGCCGCGTCGACCTCGACCACCAGCCGCTGCAGGTCGAAGTCGTTCGGCGCCTCGAAGAGACGCTTGCCGGTGAGGAGGAGGTACGCGACCGCGCCGAGCCCGTAGATGTCGACCAGCGGATCGGCCTGCGAGGGATCGCGCACGCGCTCGGGCGGCATGTAGAGCGGCGTGCCGAGCACGCGCGCGAAGCGCGTGATGTCCTCGCCCTCGGCGGCGTGCACGTCCTTGATCAGGCCCCAGTCGAGCACCTTGACGACGTCCGACTCGCCGCCGCGCTCGCACAGCATGATGTTCTGCGGCTTCACGTCGCGGTGCACGAGGCCCTTGCCGTGCGCCTCGCGCAGGCTTTCGCACACCTGCTTCAGCACGTGCGCGACGCGCGGCACCGCGAGCGCGCCGTGGCGCTCGACGATCTGCGCGAGCGTGAGCCCGTCGATGAACTCCATCGCGTAGTAGAAGGTGCCGCTGCGCGTGCGGCCGTAGTCGAAGATCTCCACCGTCGCCGGGTGCTGGAGCCGGCTCGCGAGCGTCACCTCGCGCTCGAAGCGCGCGATCAGCTCCTCGGTGGCGAGGTGGGGCTTCAGGATCTTGATCGCGGTCGGGCGCTTGAGCAGCGCATGCACCGCGCGGTGGACGGTCGCCATGCCGCCTTCCTCGATCTTGGCCTCGAGGCGGTACTGCCCGAGCTGGCGCTCCTCGCGCCGCAACTCCGCGAACGAGACGGACGCCCCGACGACGATCGCCACCGCGATGAGCAGCATCGCGAAGATGACCTGGACGGCGATCGCGAGGTAGCGCATCGGCGCGTACGCGGCGGCGGCGGGGACCTCCACCGCGACGCCGAGATCCTGCGCCGGGAGCCACTGCCAGGCGCCGATCACCTCCTCGCCGACGTAGTTCCGGTACGGCGCGAGCAGCACCCCGCGGCGCGCGCGCGGGTCGGCGGCGCTGCGGGCGATGACCGCCTGCTCGACGAGCCGCGTCAGCGGCTGGTCGGCGAGGTCCTCCGGCGCGACCGGCGCGGCGGTGAGGTCGCGGCCGGGATCGCGCAGGACCACGCCGCGCGCGCCCCAGTGGTCGAGCCCGGCCGCGGCGATGGTGTCGCGGTGGCGGACGGCGCTTCGCAGCAGCCCGTTGGCGTCGAACGCGTAGGCGTCGATCGCGGCGTCCGGTTCGTCCGCGAGCGCCGGCACCGCGAAATCCGCGCGCCGGGCGGCGCCCGCGCCTTCCACCTTGAGCGCCGCGACCTTCGCGTCGAGCGCCGCGCGCAGGAAGTCGGCGCGCGCCGACTCGATCGACGCCTTGACGCCACCGTAGGTCCACCAGCCGAGGACGGCGAGCACGAGGAGCGCGAGCGCGCCGAGGAGGATCGTCGCGAGCGAGCGCCGCGCGCGGCCGGCGAGCGGCCAGGCCGCGGCGCGCCGCGCGCTTTCGCGCTGGAGGGTCGGGTCCGTAGCCATCGTGCGGGATGATAGCCGCTCGCGCGCCGCCCGCCGCGGGCGAATCGCGGCTATGCTCGCGCGGACGCCCACGATGGGAGCGCAACATGGAAGGCACCGGACCGGTGCGCCTGCGGGCGCTTCTCGGCGAGCACCCCTGCACTGCGGCGCTCAGGCGGGGCGAGGTCCGCTCGCCGCGCCTCGAATTCGACCTGGCCGACGTGCAAGCCGCGAGCGTGGCGTTCAGGCGGGTGGTGCGCGACCTCGAGTTCGATCTCGCCGAGCTCGCGATCGTCACCTTCCTGATCGCGCGGGCCCACGGCAAGCCGCTCGTGCTCCTGCCGGCGGTGGTGATGGGGCGGTTCCAGCATCCGTACCTCGTCTACAACCCGGCGCGCGGGGCCCTCGCACCGGGCGATCTCGCCGGCCGGCGGGTCGGCCTGCGCTCGTACTCGGTGACGACGGCGGCGTGGGTGCGGGGCATCCTCGCCGACGATCACGGCGTCGATCTCGGCCGGGTCACCTGGGTCACGGTCGAGGAGCCGCACGTCGCGGAGTTCCGCGACCCGCCGAACGTCGAGCGTGCGCCGCCGGGGAGCGGGCTCGCGAAGATGCTGCTCGCCGGCGAGCTCGACGCGGCGATCCTCGGCGAGGTGCCCGCCGCCGGCTCGCCCTTGCAGCCGCTGATCCCCGCTCCGGCCGCGGCGGCGCGCGACTGGCAGCGCCGGCACGGCGCGATCCAGATCAACCACATGGTCGTGGTGACCGAAGCCCTGTCGCGGACCGAGCCGGATGCGGTGCGCGAGGCGTACCGCCTGCTCGCGGAGAGCCGGCGCGCCGCGGGCCTGCCGGCGTCGGGCGAGACCGACACGACGCCGTTCGGCCTCGCCGCGAACCGGCGCAACCTCGAGGTCGCGATCGACTGCGTCCATGGGCAGGGCCTCATCCCGCGGCGCTTCGCCGTCGACGAGCTCTTCGACGACGTGACGCGCGCGCTCGGCGGATGAGCGCGGCCGGCGGATGAGCGCGTTCGGCGGATGAGCGGGTTCGACGGCGACCCGCAGGCTTATAATCGGCCGGCGATTTCATGCGGATCCTGCTTTCGAACGACGACGGCTACTTCTCGCCCGGGCTCGCGGCGCTCGCCCGGGCGCTCGAAGGCCTCGGCACGGTGACGGTGGTCGCCCCCGAGCGCGACCGCAGCGGCGCCTCCAACTCGCTCACGCTCGACCGTCCGCTCGCGGTGCGCCGCTCGGCGAACGGCTTCCTCTTCGTCGACGGCACCCCGACCGATTGCGTGCACCTCGCGGTGACCGGGCTCCTCGAGGCGCTGCCCGACATCGTCGTCTCCGGCATCAACCTCGGCGCGAACATGGGCGACGACACGATCTATTCCGGCACGGTGGCGGCGGCGAGCGAGGGCTATCTCCTCGGCATCCCGGCGATCGCGGTGTCGCTCGCGAGCAGGGAGGCCGGGCACTTCGAGACCGCGGCGAGCGTCGCCCGCGACCTGGTGGAGCGCTGCGCGCGCGCATCGCCGCCCCGGCCGATGCTGCTGAACGTGAACGTGCCCGACGTGCCGCTCGCGGCGCTCGCCGGGCGCGAGGTGACGCGGCTCGGCAAGCGCCACAAGGCCGAGGGCGTGGTGAAGACGGTGAATCCGCGCGGCCAGACGGTGTACTGGATCGGCGCGGCGGGCGAGGCGCAGGACGCCGGCCCCGGCACCGACTTCCACGCGGTCGCCGCGGGCCGCGTCTCGATCACGCCGCTGCAGATGGACCTCACCGACGCGCCGCAGATCGCGGCGATCCGGGGCTGGCTCGCGTGAGGCCGCGGGCGACCGCCGCGCGCCTCGCTCCCGGCACGGGGATGACCTCGCCGCGCACGCGCGAGCGCATGGTGGCGCGGCTGCGCGAGCAGGGGATCGCCGACGAGACGGTGCTCGCCGCGATGGCCGCGGTGCCGCGGCACGCCTTCGTCGACGAAGCGCTCGCCACGCGCGCCTACGAGGACGCCGCGCTGCCGATCGGCTTCGAGCAGTCGATCTCGCGGCCGTACACCGTCGCGCGCATGCTCGCGGCGGCGCGCGCTGGCCGCGCGCTCGGGCGCGCGCTCGAGGTCGGCACCGGCTGCGGCTACCAGGCGGCGCTGCTCGCGCGCCTCGCCGCCGAGGCGTACTCGATCGAGCGCATCGCCGCGCTCGGCGAGAAGGCGCGGGCGAACCTGCGGCCGCTGCGGGTCGCGAACCTGCGCCTGCTGCACGGCGACGGCTGCCGCGGGCTGCCGGAAGCGGCACCCTTCGATGCGATCGTCGTCGCGGCCGCGGCACCCGCGGTGCCGAAGGCGCTGCTCGACCAGCTCGCGCGCGGCGGCCGGCTGGTCCTCCCGGTCGGCGTGGACGAGCAGGAACTGCGGGTGTTCGAGCGCACCGCGGCCGGCGTGCGCGAGACGCGCCTCGCCGCCGCGCGGTTCGTGCCGCTCCGGGCGGGCAAGGGATGAGGGGGCGCGCGCGGCGCCTCGTGGTGATCCTCGCCGCCGCCATGGCGGTGGCGGGGTGCGTAAGCCGTACGCCCGCGCCCGTCGTCGATCGCCGGGCGCCGCCGCCGGCGAAGCCGGCGCCCGGCCCGGTTGTCGCCGCTCCCGCCGCGCAGGCGCAGGCCGACACGTATGTAGTGAAGCGCGGGGACACGCTCTACAGCATCGCCCTCGACAACGGCGTCGACTGGCGCGAGCTCGCCGGCTGGAACCAGATCACCGACCCGTCGAAGCTGCAGGCCGGCCAGGTCCTGCAGGTGCGTCCGCCGGTGGCCGCGGCGGGTCCGGACGGCGTCGTGGTCAGCCCGGTGACCCAGGGCCCGGCCATCGCCGCGCGGCCGCTCGGCGGCGATCCGCCGGCGACCGCGCCGGCCCCGGCGGGTGCCGCGCCGGCCGGGGGACTCCGCACCGAGCCGAAGGGACTGCGGCTGCCGTACTCGGACGAGAACCTGGCGACGGTCCAGCGCGCGGACGCGACGCGGATCGCCGCCGCCCCCAAGCCCGAGGCGCCGCCGCCGGCCGCGGTCGCGAAACCGGAGGCTGCGCCCGCGGCGAAGCCCGAGCCGGCGCCCGCGCCGCAACGGGCCGAGCCGGGTAGCGCCGACGACAAGGTCGACTGGGCCTGGCCTGCCACCGGCAAGGTGATCGCGACGTTCAACGGCGCCTCGAGCAAGGGGGTCGACATCGCCGGCCGGCTCGGCGATCCGGTCCATGCCTCGGCGCCGGGGAAGGTGGTCTACAGCGGCGAAGGCATCCCGGCGTACGGCAAGCTCGTCATCATCCGGCACAACGGCACCTACCTTTCGGCTTATGCCCACAACAGCCAGATCTTGGTAAAAGAGGGGCAGACCGTGACGCGAGGGCAGAAGATCGCCGAGGTCGGGTCGAGCGGATCGGAGACCCCGCGTCTCCATTTCGAGATCCGCCGGCTCGGCCGGCCCGTCGATCCGATGCAGTACTTGCCGAGCCGGTGAGCGCGCCGGGCCGCCCCGGGCGCGAACCCCGAGCCACCCGGCAAGGGTAAGCCGATGACCGCGACCGAACCCGACCCGAACCTGCCCGAAGACCTGCTCGAGCTCGACGAACCGCCCGCCGCGGACGAAGCGGCGGACGAGGCACCCGGGGCAGACGGCGCGCGCGCGGCGAACGACGCACGCGCGGCGGACGAGGCGCCGGCGGCCGCCGGAGCGGACGACTTCGTCTCCGACGCGACCCAGCTCTATCTCCACGAGATCGGACTGAACCGTCTCTTCACGCCGGCGGAGGAGCTCGCCTGGGCGCGCCGCGCCGCCGCGGGCGAATTCGCCGCGCGCCAGAAGATGATCGAGCACAACCTGCGGCTCGTCGTCAGCGTGGCGAAGCAGTACCGCAACCGCGGCGTGCCGCTGCTCGATCTCGTCGAGGAGGGCAACCTCGGCCTGATCCACGCGCTCGAGAAGTTCGACCCCGAGCGCGGCTTCCGCTTTTCGACCTACGCGACCTGGTGGATCCGCCAGAACGTCGAGCGCGCGATCATGAACCAGGCGCGCACGATCCGGCTCCCGGTGCACGTGATCAAGGACCTCAACGTGTGCCTGCGGGCGCGCCGGCACCTCGAGGCCTCGTCGGGGCAGGAGCCGCGGGTGGAGGACATCGCCCACCTCCTCGGCCGCGACGCGGAGGAGGTGCGCCGCGTGCTCGAGCACAACGAGCGCCTCGCCTCGCTCGATGCGCCGCTCGACCTCGACCCGATGCTCTCGATCGGCGAGTCGATCGCCGACGAGGCCGGCGCGGGCCCCGAGCACCGGCTCGCGGCGAGCGAGACCGAGGCGCTCGTGCGCGAGTGGCTCGCCCACCTCAACGACAAGCAGCGCACCGTCATCGAGCAGCGCTTCGGGCTGAACGGCCACGAGGCGTGCACGCTCGAACACCTCGCCGAGCGCCTCGCCGTCACGCGCGAGCGGGTGCGGCAGATCCAGATCGAGGCGCTCGCGCAGCTCCGCCGCGTGCTGAAGCGGCGCGGGCTCTCGAAGGACGAGCTGCTGTAGCGCTGCATCAACCGGACCGGCACGCGCCGGAGGAGGGGCCATGCCGAAGCCGCAGTCCGCCGCCGAGCTGCGCGAACGAAACCGCGCGTTCGCCGAAGCGATGAAGCCGTGCGACCTCGTCCTCAAGGGCGGCGCCGCGAGCGGGTTCATCTACTCCGGGACGATCGTCGAGCTCGCGCGCACCTACCGCCTGCAGTCGATCGGGGGCACCTCCGCCGGCGCGGGCGCCGCGGGCGTGGCCGCGGCGGCGGAGTACGGGCGCCGCTCGGGCAATCCCGAAGCGTGGGGCTACGCCGGCATCGAGCACGTGCCTGGCTGGGCGGCGGAGCGGACCGCGAACGGCTGGACGCGGCTCAAGCATCTCTTCGGCCCCGATCCGGAGACCGCGCGGCTGTACGAGGTCGTGTCCGCCCCGTTCAGCGCGTACGAGGGAGGCGGGTTCGGGCGGGCCTTCCGCGCCGCGCTCCGGGGCTACTGGCGCGGAGCGGTCGGCGGGTTCGGGATCGCCACCGCGGTGGCGGCGTGGCTCCTGTGGTCGCTCGCGCCGCCGCTCGCGCCGGCGATCGGGATTATCGCGCTCGCGGTCCTCGTCGGCGTGCTCCTCACGCTCGGGTTCGCGGGCTACGCGCTCTGGCAGGACGTGACCGTCGTGCTGCCGCGGAATCACTTCGGCCTGTGCAGCGCGAAGTCGCCGGCGGGCGGGGGCGACGATGCGCCCGAGCGGATGACCGACTGGCTGTACGGCCTGTACCAGCGGCTCGCCGGGAGGCCGATGGATGCGCCGCTCACGTTCGGCGATCTCTGGCAGGCGCGGCGGCGCGAGGGCGAGCGCGGCATCGCGCTCAGCCTGATGTCGGTCAACCTCTCGCTCGGACGCCCGGTGCGCATCACCTGCGACGACGAGCGCACGACGCTCGAGGAGGACGAGGACTACTTCTTCGACCCGGCGGACTTCGCGCGCCTCTTTCCGGAGCCCGTCGTGACCGCGATGGAGCGCGCAGCGGGCGCGGTGCCCGACGGCGGCCGGACGAGCCGGCGCCTCGCGTTCCCGCCGATGGCGCAGGTGCCGGTCATCGTCGGCGTGCGGATGAGCTTCGCGCTCCCGGTGCTCTTCAGCGCGGTGCGGCTCTACAAGCGCGACGCGAGCCGGCTGCCGGTCGAGCGCGCCGCCGGGAAGCCGCTGCCCGAGGCCGCGCTCGAGCCGTGCTGGTTCGCCGACGGCGGCGTGTGCACCAGCCTGCCGATCCACCTCTTCGACAAGCCGATGCCGCGCTGGCCGACGTTCGCGGTGAACCTGCGCCGCACCCACCCCGACGCGAGCGGGAAGGACGCCGCGCCGCTGCGCGTCTGGATGGACCACGAGTTCGCGCGGGGCCCGGCCGAAGGGTGGCTGCGCGAGTGGTGGAAGCGGATCGACCTCGACGCGGTGCCGGGCGACCCGACCCGGTTCAGGCACGACGTGGCGCCGCGCACGCAGCTCGCGCGGCTCCTCGGCAGCATGTTCGCCACCGCGATCGGGTGGGTCGACGGCGCGCACCTGCGCCTCGCGACCTGCCGCGACCGCGTCGCCCACGTGTGCCTCGACGCGGCAGAGGGCGCGTTCAACGTCGACACGGATCCGGCGGCGATCGAGCGGCTCGCGCAGTACGGCCGGCGGGCGGGGGAGAAGCTCGTGCAGCGGTTCGCCGTGGTCGACGCTCCCGGCTGGACCGCGCATCGAGCGATCCGCTACATCGCGGCGATGCAGCTCGCGGCGCGCTTCATCGACGACTTCGAGACGGGGTATCGCTCGGGGCGCACCGCCGCGGCGAGCGAGCGCCAGATCGACAGTGCGCTCGCGATCGGCGGCTTCCTCCAGCCGCCGGCGGAAGTGGGGCTCACCGAGGCGCAGCTCGAGCGGATGGAGCAGCTCACGCGGGCGCTCATCGAGGAGGAGGCGCACGTGCCGGAGCCGGGCAAGCCCGGCTGGCCGGACCACCCGGCGCTCCGGCCGCGGTTCGTGATGCGGGTGATGCCCGACGCGTGATCGCCGCGTTCGTGCCTGGAGCCCTGGCCCGCGCTCGGGTCCCGGCTCGGGTCTCGCCGCCTGCGGAGCGCCGGCCGGGGCCGACGCGGCGGCGCGCCGGGGAGCGGCGTTCGACACCCTGCTACGATACGGCGTAAGCATCCGACCCGGTCGCCTGCCATGTCCCTGCAGCCACACCGCCGCCACACCGTGGAGGAGTATCTCGAGCTCGAGCGGAGCACCCGGGAAAAGCACGAGTACCTGCGCGGCGAAATCTTCGCGATGGGCGGCGCGAGCGAGGCCCACAATCTGATCGTCGGAAACGTCCTGAGCGGCCTGCACCAGCAACTGCGCGGCACGCCCTGCCGGGTCTACCCGAGTGACCTGCGGGTGAAGATCGATCGCACGGGGCTCTATACCTATCCGGATATCGTCGTCGCCTGCGGCGAGCCGCAGTTCGAGCAGCCCGGCGACACGCTCGTCAATCCGACGCTGCTCGTCGAGGTACTGTCCGAGTCGAGCGAGGCCTATGATCGCGGCAAGAAGTCGGAGCAGTATCGCACGCTCGCCTCGCTGACCGACTACCTGCTCATCGCGCAGGATCGCATGCTGGTCGAGCACTACGGCCGGCAAACCGGCGATCGCTGGTTGCTCACCGCCGCGAGCCGGCCGGACGACGCCATCCAGATCCTTTCGCTCGGCTGCGCGCTGCCGATTGCCGAGATCTACCGCAACGTCCAGGGCATCGGTGCAGCCGCGGGCTGAGGGAAGCCCCCCGAAATCTCACTTCACCTGGGAGGCCGGCAGGCGGGTGATGCCCGACGCGTGATCGCCGCGCGGTGCGGAGGACGAGCGCGGTCGCGCGCTCAGAGCACTGCCGCGTGCGCCACGATCGCCGACGGCGGCGCGTTCCAGATCCGGTCGCCGCGCGCGGCCAGGTGGGCGAACAGGCGCTCGAGCTGCCCGATGCGGTGCGGCTGCCCCATCACCCACGGGTGGACGTTCAGCGCGAGCAGCCGGCCGGCGCCGAGCCGTTCCGCCTCGGCGAGCAGGAACTCGCAGGCGTCGATCGCCTGGTCGGCGTACTCCGCCTCGGCGTGCAGGTTCTCGCCGACGACGAAGCGGTCCTCGAGCTCGAGCGAGAGCGGCAGCGCCGCGAGCGGCCCGGCCGCGGTCTCGAACCGGTAGGGCAGCTCGTCGTTCACCCAGTCGGCGATCCACGCGAGCCCCGCCGCGCGCACGAACTCCGGCGTGCGGGGCGACTCCGAGCGTGCGGGCGAGAGCCAGCCGCGAACGGCGGCGCGCGCGTACGGGGCGAGCGCGGCGAGCGAGTCGGCGATCCAGCCGCGCTCGGTCGCCTCGTCCAGGCCGCCGTAGTGCACGCAGTCCATGTTCCAGCCGTGGGCGACGAGCTCGCCGCCGGTCGCCGCGACCGCGCGGAGGAGCGCCGGGTAGCGCCGTGCGAGCTCGCCGTTGACCGCAAAGCTCGCCTGCAGCCCGTGCGCGGCGAGCGCGTCCAGCACCCGGAAAACGCCCACCCGGTTGCCGTAGTCGCGCAGCGTGTAGTGGCGGAGATCCGGGTACGGCATCGTCATCCCGCCGGGCGCCTTGAAGCCCGCGCCCTTCGCGTCGAGCGGGAAGTGCTCGAGCGCGACGTTGATCCAGACGGCGAGCGGCCGGCCGTCGGGCCAGCGCAGCGGCGGCCGGTCGGCGAGCATCGACCACGCGTAGCGATCGTGGTCCATGCCGTAGCGCCGGCGCGGATAGGCGAGGAACTCGGGACCGAGCGTCACGAGCGCGCCTCCGCGGGCGCCGCCCCGGCGGCGACGCGCGCGCTGTGCGCCACCGCCTCGTCGTAGCAGTGCGCGAGATAGTGGTCGGCGATCTCGCGGCCGGTCGCCTTCCACACCCGGTCGTGCGAGCACACGTACTCGAGTGCCTCCTCGAACGCGCGCAGGCGGTGCGGGTGGCTCACCTGGTAGGCGTGCAGCGGCACGCACATCACCGTGCCGCTGTGCTCGCCCTCGGCGTAGAGCCGGTCGAAGGCGTCGCGGATCATCCGGCCGTAGCGGCGCGGCTCGATCCGGTTCACGACGTAGACGATGGTGTCGTTCAGCTCGAGCGAGTACGGCACCGACACGAAACGCCTGCCCGAGCGCGTGCGCACCGGCGTCGGCTGATCGTCGTGGAAGAGGTCGCAGGTGTAGCGCCCGCCCGCCTCGGCGAAGAGGTCGATGGTGTGCTCCGAGTGCGAGAGCGCGGGCGCGAGGTAGCCGGCGCACTCCCGGCCGGTCTGCTCGCGGATCGCGCGCATCGACTCCTCGATCATCGCGCGCTCCTGCGCCTCGTCGAGGCCGTAGGTGTAGCGGGTGTTGTAGATGCCGTGGCTGAAGAACTCCCAGCCGCGCTCGGCGGCGAGCGCGATCACCTCGGGGTGGTGGGTCGCGACCGCAGTGGAGAGCGAGACCGAGCCGCGCAGGCCCAACCGGTCGAGGACGCGCATCATCCGCTGGTGGCCGACGCGGTTGCCGTAGTCGCGCGTGGCGTAGCCGAGGACATCGGGCAGGGGGCGCGGCCAGGGCTTGCGGCTCGGGTTGGCCGGCGGGTCGTACTCGTAGAACTCGATGTTGGGGGCGATCCAGAGCGCGACCCGCGCGCCGCCCGGCCATTCGATGCGCGGGCGTCCCGGATAGGGGCAGTAGTCGTAGAGGCCGGGATCCGGCTGCATGCGCGCGCCCCGCCGCCTACAGCGCTTCGAGCCGGCGGCGGACGGTCTCGACCGGCTCGACGTCGGCGTACTTGAGCATCATGTCGCAGAGATTGGCGAAGTGCGGGATCTCGTGCTTGTCGGCGACGCACTCTTCCGGCACCACCGTGCGGAAGCTCCGCGACAGGCTGTCGATCACCGTCGCGCGCACGCAGCCCGAGGTCGAGCCGCCGGTGACGATCAGGGTGTCGATCCGGTGCCAGGAAAGAAGCGACCAGAGGTTGGTCTCGAAGAAGGCGCTCGCCATCCGCTTCAGCATGACGATGTCGGTCTTCGCCACCGCCGCGCGCGGGTCGAACTGCGCGCGCTCCGAGGCGTGCTTGATGTTCTGCAGCGAGTCGGGCGTGTCCGTGCGCGTCCCCCAGACGCCCGCGTCCTCGCCCGAGTCGAGGTAGGCGACGTAGGTCCACACCACCGGGAATCCGCGCGCGCGCACGAGCGCCGAGAGCGCGTTGATGTGCTCGATCTGGCGCGGATCGGTCTGGTAGGCGGTCTTGAAGCGCTCGACGTCCGTGTAGGCGCGCTGGACGTCGATGTTGATGATGGCCGGGCGCTTGCCGAAGCCGAAGCGGGCGCGGTTCGGGTTCGCCTTGACTGCGTCCCAGTACTGCCGGGCGGTCAGGTTCGAGGGTTCCATTGCGGGCATGGCGGCTCCGTCGGGCGGCTGCGCACCGCGCGATGGTACGTCAGCGCATAGCGTCGCGGTACGCCCGGCGGGAGGCCCCGGTCAGGCGCCGGCGGGAGCGCCGGTCGCAAGCCGCGCGAGCCCCTGGCCGGTGACCCGAAAGAGCCGCCACTCCGGCATCTCCTGCGCGCCGAGCGCCTTGTAGAACCGGATCGCCGGCTCGTTCCAGTCGAGCGCCATCCATTCGAAGCGGCCGCAGCCGCGCTCGTGGGCGATGCGCGCGACGTGCAGCAGGAGCGCGCGCCCGTACCCGCGCCCGCGATGTGCCGGCAGGACGAAGAGATCCTCGAGGTAGAGCCCTTTGCGGCCGAGGAAGGTCGAGAAGTTGTGGAAGTAGACGGCGAACCCGACTGCGGCACCGCCGGCGTGGCCGAGGACCGCCCCGACGTGGCTGCCCGGCCCGAACAGCTCGCGCTCGAGCAGCGCTTCGTCCGCGGTCACGAGGTGGGTGAGCTTCTCGTACTCGGCGAGCCCGCGGATCAGCCCGAGCAGGACGGGAACGTCGGCGCGCGCGGCGGCGCGGATGGCGAGCGGCTCGGGCATTGCGACTCCGGGCGTCGGTTGAGGCTAGCGCGGAGCGTATGCGGCCTTCACCTCCGCCGCAAGCTCGCGCACCGCCGCGGCGTAGAAGCTCGAGCGGTTGTAGCGCGTGAGCACGTAGAAGTTCTGCAGCGCGACCAGGTACTCCGCCGGCGCATCGGGCGACCCGAGCTCGATCAGCACGCTCGGCGTGTCCTCGCCCACCGTCTCGTCGAACGCGACATCCGCCTCCCGCAGCTCCTCGGCGCGGTAGATCGGGTCGACGCCACCGTCGACGAGGAGCCGGTAGCGCTCGCCGGTCACCTCGGCCGGCACCGCCACCGCCGCGCCGGCGATCCAGCCGTGCTGCGCGAGGAAGCTCGCGACGCTGCCGATGGCGTCGGTTGCGCTCGCGCGGAGGTCGATCCGGCCGTCGCCGTCGAAGTCGACCGCGTACCTGCGGATGCTGCCGGGCATGAACTGCGGGATGCCGATCGCCCCGGCGTACGAGCCGCGGAAGCTCGCCGCGTCGGCCCGGCTCTCGCGCGCGAAGAGCAGGAACTGCTCGAGCTCGGAGCGGAAGTACTCGGCGCGGCGCGGGTAGTCGAACGCGAGCGTGGCGAGCGCGTCGAGCACGCGGAAGCTCCCGGTGTTGCGCCCGTACTCGGTCTCGACGCCGATGATCGCGACGATGAACTCCGGCGGCACGCCGTAGATCGCGCTCGCACGCTCGAGCGCCGCCGCGTGCTGGCGCCAGAACTGCGCGCCCGCCTCGACCCGCCGCGGGGTGCGGAAGTTGGCGCGGTAGCGCTGCCAGGAGCGCGCGCCGGGGGCGGCCGGCGTCATCAGCGTCACCACCGAATCGAGGTAACGCGCGCCGGCAAGCAGGCGCTCGACCTCCCGCGGCGGGAAGCCGTGGCGCTCGGCCATTTCGGCGGCGAACGCGCGCGCATCGGCGCGGTCGGCATAGGTCTGTGCGGCGCTCGGGGACGCAGCGGCGAGCGCGGCGAGCGCGGCGAGTGCAGACGCCGCGAGCGAGCGCGTCGCGGGACCGAAGCGGCCGATCACGCCTTGAACTCGCGCACGCGCCGGCGCAGCAGCAAGACGCTTCCCGGATCCGGGCTCGGCCCGTAGCGCACGCTGACGTAGAGGTCGCTGATCGCGGCGACGTCGGCCGCCACGTGCGGCTGCTCGGCGGCGGCGCGCGCCGCGAACGTGCTCGGACCTTCTCCCGCCCGGCGCGCGCTGCCGCGGCGCGCGAGCTTCGCGCAGAAGCGCCGCCAGGCGCGCACCGCCGGATCCTCGTCGCGCCCGCGGCGGAGCATCCACAGCGAAAAGGCGGCAACCACGAGCCCGACCAGCCAGAAGAGCGCCATCGCCATCTTCTCCCACGACGGCGAGGGCATGCCGAGCCGCGACAGGAACTCGCGCTGGCGGTCCACGTTGTAGCCGACGACCCACTGGTTCCAGTAGTTGGAGAGCGCCTCCCAGTTGAAGCGCAGCCCCCGCAGCCACGACAGCTCGGGCCGCACGAGAAACGGCAGCGGGTCGCCCGCGGGCACTGCCGCCGCGAGGCCCGATTCGATCCGGCTCGGGATCGCCGCCGCGGTCGGATCGACGCGGAGCCAGCCGTCGGCGGCGGTCCAGACCTCCACCCAGGCGTGGGCGTCCGACTGGCGCACGATCATGTAGCCGTCGACCGGGTTGACCTCGCCGCCCTGGTAGCCGGTCACGATGCGCGCCGGCAGGCCGGCGGCGCGCATCAGCACCGCGAACGCCGACGAGAAGTGCTCGCAGAAGCCGCGGCGGGTCTCGAACAGGAACTCGTCGACCGAGTCGCGCCCGAGCGGGGGCGGCGCGAGCGTGTACTCGAGGCCGGCGCGGCGGAACCACTCGATCGCGCGCGCGAGCACGCGCTCGTCCGAGCCGTGCTCGCGCCGCCAGCCCTGCGCGAGCGCGACCGCGCGCGGGTTGAAGCCGGCGGGCAGCTCGCGCGCCGCGGCGAGCTCGCGCGGCGTCGCACCGCCGGTCGCGCGGTAGTCGAGGAACGAGCTCATCTCGTAGCGCAGGCGCGTGGTCACCGGCCGGCGCGACAGGAGCTGGAAGTCGCCGGTCGCGCCGGCGCCCGGCGGCACCTTGCCCGCCAGCTCGAGCGCGAACAGCCACGGCCGCTCGTGCGGCTCGAGCGTGACCGTATAGAAGATCTCCGCGCCGAGCGGATCGAAGCTCGCGAACTCCGAGATCCGCGCATCGCCCTGCCGCCAGGTGCGGCCGTCGAACTCCCAGAACACCGGCCCGCGCCAGTACAGGCGCTTGCGCTCGGGCGGCGGGTCGCGGAACTGCGCGCGGAAAGCGACCGCGTCGGACTGCGAGAGCAGGCTGATGTTCCCCGGCGTCATCGAGTCCGAGAGGCCGGTCGTCCCGGCGAACGCGTCGGTCGGGAGCCCCCACATCGGGCCCTGGATGCGCGGGAAGAGGAAGAAGAAGCACACCATCACCGGCACCGCCTGCCCGAGCAGCACCGCGGCGACCCGCGTGCTCTCGCGCAAGGGGCGCAGCGGGCCGTTGATGCCGACGAGCGCGGTGGTCAGCGCGAGGACGGTGGCGAGCGTTGCGCCCGCGGTGAGCATCGTCTGGCTGTAGAAGAAGCTCGTGAGCGCGAGGAAGTAGCAGAGGAAGGTCACCACCACCGCGTCGCGGCGGTTGCCCGTCTCCATCAGCTTGAGCGAGAGGAAGAGCACGAGGAGCGTCACGCCCGCGTCGCGGCCGAGGATGGTGCGGTAGGTCATGTAGACCCCGCCCATGCCGACCAGCACCAGCACGGTGAGGAGCCAGCGCCGCGGCAGCGGCTCGTTGCGCCAGCCCGCCCAGGCGCGCCAGCCGAGCATCGCGACGCCGAGGGCCGTGACCCACCACGGCAGCCGCTGGACGTGCGGCGCCGCGGCGAGCGCGACGCCGCCGAGCAGCACGAACAGCGCGGTGAGCGGGATGGCGGTGGCGGGGGTCACCGCGCGCGCTCCGGGAGGTCCGGTTCGGGCAGCTCGAACAGCGCGAGCGCCTTGAGGCAGGCGTCGCAATGGCTCTCGCCGAAGTGCGGCGCGAGCTCGCGGCCGGGCAGGCGCAGGCCGTACGCGAGGTGCGCCTCCTCGGCGAGGAGCACCTGCCGCGTGAGCCGCGACAGGCGCGCCTCGACCCCGAGCGCGGGCGGGAGGCTCGCGTAGTCGAGCCACAGCTCCGCGGCACCGCGACCGCTGAACGTCTTGGTGAGGAGCCGCGTATCGCGCGCCGCCGACTTCCAGGCGATGTGGCGCGGCGAGTCGCCCGGCTGGTAGGGGCGCAGGCCGGCGAAATCGTCGGTGCCCGCGCCGGCGCTCAGGGTCTCGCCGCGATCGGGCACGAACGCGGGCGGCGGCAGCGCCGAGTCGTCGGGACGCGGGTAGACGAGCGCGCGCACGTCGGGCTGCACGTAGCTCCACGCGCGGAAGAGCCCGACCGGGTAGCGCGTCCCGACCGTGAGCCGCGGCAGGCGGAGCCAGCCGCGGCGCTCGGCCGGCAGCGCGAGGACGACGCTCGCTGCCGTCCCCGCGGGCACATCGACGCTTGCCCCGGCCGGCCCGCAGCGCGCGTCGACCGCGATCCGGTCGAAGCGCGCGGGGTTGTCGAGGTGCAGATGGAACCGCACCGCGCCGCCGGCGTACGCCGGCTCGACCCGCCCGGCGCTCACCGCGAGCTGCGCGAGGTTGCGGTAGGTGTGCAGGATCGCGACCACGCCGACGCCGGCGAGCAGGAACGTCAGGATGAAGCCGAGCGAGAGCTGGTAGTTGATCGAGCCGATCAGCATCAGCAGCAGCGAGGCGGCGAAGAGGACGCCCTGGCGCGTCGGCAGGATGTAGACGCGCCGCTGCGTCAGGACGACGGGTCCGCGCTCGGGCGCGGCGCGGCCGGTGAAGAGGCGCCAGAACTGGAAGGCTCGCGAGCGTTCGACGAGATCGCGCGGGCTCATCGGCGAGCCGCTCACGGAATCGGCACGGCCTCGATCAGCCCGACCGCGATGTCGGAGCTCGTGCGCCGCACGCCGTTCATCACCGGGTGCAGGCGGTGGGTGGCGACGCCCGGCAGGACCGCCTGCACGTCCTCGGGCAGGACGTGATTGCGGCCCTCGATCAGCGCCCAGGCGCGGGCGCAGGCGGTGAGCGCGAGCGCCGCCCGCGGCGAGAGGCCGGTCACGAACTCGGGCGAGCGGCGGGTGTGCGCGGTGATCGCCTGGATGTAGTCGAAGAGCGCCGGCGCGACGTGCACGCGCCGGACGAGGCTCTGCAGCTCGACCAGCTCGCCCGGGCTCAGGCACGGCTCGAGCGTGGCGATGAGGTCGCGCCGTTCGACGCCCTGGAGCAGCGCGCGCTCGGCCTCGCGGTCGGGGTAGCCGAGCTCGATCCGCATCTGGAAGCGGTCGAGCTGCGACTCGGGCAGCGGGAAGGTGCCGACCTGGTGCGACGGGTTCTGCGTCGCGACGACGAAGAACGGCTCGGGCAGGCGGCGCGTCTCGCCCTCGGCGGTGACCTGGTGCTCCTCCATCGCCTCGAGCAGCGCCGACTGCGTCTTCGGCGTCGCGCGGTTCACCTCGTCGGCGAGGATGAGCTGCGAGAAGATCGGCCCGGGGTGGAACTTGAACGAGCCCGAGTCGCGGTCGTAGATCGACACGCCGAGGATGTCGGCCGGCAGCATGTCGCTCGTGAACTGGATGCGGTGGAACCCGAGCCCGAGCGAGCGCGCGAGCACGTGGGCGAGCGTGGTCTTGCCGACGCCGGGCAGGTCCTCGATCAGCAGGTGGCCGCGCGCGAGCAGGCACGCGAGCGCCATGCGGATCTGCCGCTCCTTGCCGAGGATCACGCGGCCGGCCTGGTGGATCACGCGGTGGAGCGACGAGGACATGCGGTGGCGATCGGGTGCGAGCGGTTGCGAACGGAGAATGCGCGCGGTGCGAGCGAGGAATGCGAGCGGAATCCGTAGTTTATGCCGCTTTCGGCTATGATTTCCATCGGTTCCGGAGGCGATTGAGGAATATTCATGGCGACGGCGTTCATCACCCACGGCGACTGCAGGAAGCACGACATGGGCGCCTACCACCCCGAATGCCCGGCGCGCCTCGCCGCGATCGACGACCAGCTGATCGCCGCCGGGATCGCGCCGCACCTCGCGCACCGCGAGGCGCCGCTCGCGACGCTCGAGCAGCTCGCCCTCGTCCATCCGCCGGAGTACATCGAGGCGGTCCGCGCGGCGCGCCCGCAGCGCGGCATCGTGCACCTCGATCCCGACACGGCGATGAACCCGTTCACCTGGGACGCGGCGCTGCGTGCCGCCGGCGCGGCGGTGCTCGCGACGGACCTCGTGGCGGCAGGCGAGGCCGAGAACGCGTTCTGCGGCGTGCGCCCGCCGGGGCATCACGCCGCGCGCGCGCGCGCAATGGGCTTCTGCATCTTCAACAACGTCGCGGTCGGCGCGATGCAGGCGCTCGAGGCGCACGGTCTCGAGCGGGTCGCGATCATCGACTTCGACGTGCACCACGGCAACGGCACCGAGGAGATCTTCGAGGACGACGAGCGGGTGCTGATGGTGAGCACTTTCCAGCACCCGTTCTACCCGTACAGCGGCACCGACCGCCCGGCGCGCAACATGCGCAACGTTCCCCTGCCGGCGGGCACCGGCAGCCAGGGTTTCCGCGAGGCGGTCGAGCGCGTCTGGCTGCCGGCGCTCGAGGACTTCGCGCCGCAGATGGTCTTCTTCTCCGCCGGGTTCGACGCGCACGTCGAGGACGAGATGGCGATGCTGCGCCTCGTCGACCAGGACTACGCGTGGGTCACCGCAAAGGTGAAGGCGGTGGCCGACCGGCACGCGGGCGGGCGCATCGTGTCGGTGCTCGAGGGCGGCTACGCGCTCTCGGCGCTCGGCCGGAGCGTGGTGCAGCACCTGAAGGTGCTGGGCGGGCTCTAGCCTCAGGCGGGCGCGGGATCGCGCTCGGCGAGCTCGGCGGCGAGCGCGCCGATCGCCGCCGGCGAGAGCTCGCGCGGCCGCAGCACGTGCGCATCGGCGAGCCGCGCGTAGTTCCGGTGCGTGGACCGGCGGTACGCCGGGTCGTAGTGGCGCTCGAGGAGGTCGGCGACGAGCGCCTCCCAGTCGCCGCGGTCGGCCGCGGCCTGCCAGAGCGCGATGACCTCGCGCCCGTGCAGCGCGAGCAGGCAGTCGAGCTGGGCCTTGAGGTTCGCGGGGTCGGCGAGGAAGTGCCGGTACTCGTCGATCAGGAAGCCGACGCGCGCGGCGACCGGCGCGTCGATGCGCACGCACTCCGCGGCCCGCATCGCCTCGAGCAGCGCGTCGGGCACCTGGAGCTGGCCGATCTTCTTGCTCTCGGCCTCGACGAACACCGGCCGCTCGCGGTCGAGCTTGCGCAGGCCGTCCCACAACCGGGTCTCGAACATCTTCTGCGCCGGCTGCGGCGCATCGGGCAGGTTGCCGAGCACCGACCCGCGGTGCGCGGCGAGCCGCTCGAGGTCGAGTACCTGTGCGCCCGCCGCGGCGAGCGCTTCGAGGAGCCGGCTCTTGCCGCTGCCGGTCTCGCCGCAGAGCACGCGATAGCGGAACTCGCGCGGCAGCACCGCGAGCTGCGCGACGACCTCGCGCCGGTAGGCCTTGTAGCCGCCATCGAGCTGCGCCGCCTGCCACCCGATTTCGCGCAGCACGTGGGTCATGGCGCCGGAGCGCTTGCCGCCGCGCCAGCAGTAGACGAGCGGACGCCACCCCTTGTCGCGCCCGGCGAAGCCCGCCTCGAGGTGCCGCGCGATGTTGCGCGAGACGAGCGCCGCGCCGAGCTTCTTCGAATCGAACGGCGAGACTCGTTTGTACAGCGTGCCGATCCGCGCGCGCTCCCCGTCGTCGAGCACCGGAAAGCTCGCCGCGCCGGGGACGTGGTCCTCGGCGAACTCGGCGGGCGAGCGGACGTCGATCACCTCGTCGAAGAGGTCGATCTCGCGCACGCCGGCGACATCCGGAAACTTCACCCTCGCGTACCTATGGTGAACAGACCTGTGGCAAACTCCGCGCGCCCGTCAGGTTCCGGGCGCTACGGTCGACCAAATTCTACCCCGTCGCCTCCCGGCGGCGGCGAGGAGCAGCGATGAACGCCCCCACCGAGCTCGTTCGCCTCACCCAGTTCAGCCACGGCGGCGGCTGCGGCTGCAAGATCGCGCCGGCCGTGCTCTCCGAC
>Ga0187894_10001084_pt1 | contig 36128 bp, 33 predicted proteins | sample GBC1701081metaG_FD_136650 | JGI IMG/M metagenome (GOLD analysis project Ga0187894, IMG submission 136650) | White microbial mat communities from a lava cave in the Kipuka Kanohina Cave System on the Island of Hawaii, USA - GBC170108-1 metaG ...
CCGATCGCTGCGAGGACGTCGTGAGGCCCGGCGCACCGCTGCCGGACGTCGCGATCACGTACGACGACGACGCGACGATCCTCTACACGTCCGGCACCACCGGCCACCCGAAGGGCGCTGTCTCGACGCACCGCGCCGTCCTCTCGGCGCTCGGCGCGTTCGCGTGCCGCGCCGCGGTGCAGGCGATGCGCTTCCCGAAGGACAAGGAGAAGCAGTCGCATCCGACCTGCTTCATCCTGACCGTGCCTCTCTTCCACGTGACCGGCTGCGTCGCGGTGATGCTCAGCTCGTTCGCTGCCGGCACCAAGCTCGTGATGCTCCACAAATGGGAGCCCGAGCGCGCGCTGCAGCTGATCGAGCGCGAGCGCGTCACCAACTTCGTCGGCGTCCCCACGATGGCGTGGGACCTGCTCGAGTCGCCCGCGTTCTCGAAGTACGACACGTCGAGCCTGGTCGCGGTCGGCGGCGGCGGCGCGCCGGCGCCGCCGCAGCTCGTGCACCGCATCGACAAGTCGTTCGGCGGCAAGGGCCGCCCGAACATCGGTTACGGCATGACCGAGACGAACGCATACGGCCCGCAGAACGCGGGCGATGATTACGTGCGCAAGCCGACCAGCTCCGGGCGCGTCGTGCCGGTCGTGCAGGTGCGCGTCACCGACGCGGACGGAAAGGTGTTACGGCCGAATCAAGTGGGCGAGATCTGGTTCCGCGGCCCGCACCTGATTCGCGGCTACTGGAACAAGCCTGACGCGACCGCGCAGACGATCGTCGACGGTTGGCTGCGCAGCGGCGACATCGGCCGCATCGACGAGGAAGGCTTCGTCTACGTCGAGGACCGCGCGAAGGACATGGTGCTGCGAGCCGGCGAGAACGTGTACTGCGCCGAGGTCGAGGCCGCGATCTACGAGCACCCCGCGATCTACGAGTGCGCGGTGTTCGGCCTGCCGCACGAGCGGCTCGGCGAGGAGGTCGCCGTGGCGATCCACCTGAAGCCGGGCGCCGCGCTCGGCGAGGACGAGCTGCGCGCGCATCTCGCCAAGCGAATCGCTGGCTACAAGATCCCGAGCCTCGTGAGCTGGACGACCGCGCAGCTCCCGCGCAACCCGGCGGGCAAGATCCTGAAGCGCGAGCTGCGCGACGCGCTCGCGAAGGCGCGCGCCCGCTCCTAGCGGGGTCAGACTTGCAAACTTGCAAACTGCTCGGAGTTCGCGATTCGCCGGCGGGGTCAGACCCTGCAAACTTGCAAACTGCTTGGAGCCCGCGATGAAGATCGGTCTCTGCCTTCCGTACACGAAGCCGGGCCTCGATCGCGCGACGCTGCTCGGCTGGGCGCGCGCGATCGAAGCCGGCCCGTTCGACTCGATCTCGTGCGGCGAGCGCGTGATCGGGCCGACGGTGTCGCTCGGCGCGACGCTCGCGGCGGCCGCAGCTGTTACGGAGCGCGTGCGCATCGTGCCGACGCTCTACGTGCTCCCGATGCACGACGCCGTCGCGGTCGCGCAGGAGGTCGCGACGCTCGATGCGCTCGCAGGCCCCGGCCGCGTCGAGGTGTGCGTCGGCGTCGGCGGCCGCGAGGCCGACTACCGCGCCATCGGCGCCAGCTTCGCGAAGCGCCACGAGCGCATGGACGAGCAGGTCGCACGCATGCGCGCGATCTGGCGCGGCGAGCCCGCGTTTCCGGGCGGCGATCCGATCGGCCAGCGCCCGTCGCGAGCCGGCGGCCCACCGATCCTCGCCGGCGTGATGGGACCGAAGGCGTTCGCGCGCGCGGCGCAGTGGGCCGACGGCGTCTACGTCTGGAGCGGGAACGGCGAGAAGCACGAGATCGCGCACTTCGTGCAGATGGCGGGCGACGCGTGGAGCGCCGCGAAGCGCGCGAGCGCGCCGCGCAAGATCGGCGGCTTCTGGTACTCGCTCGCTCCGCACGACGCGCAGGCGAAGCTCAGCGCGTACGTGTTCGACTACACGCGTGTGTTCGGCGAAGCCGCCGCGCGAGCGATGGCAAAGCTGGTGACGCGCTCGTCGCCCGACGCGCTGCGCGAAGCGCTCGACAACCTCGAGGCCGCTGGCTGCGACGAGTGCTTCCTGGTGCCCGGGACCGCGGAGATCGCCGAGGTCGAGCGCACCGCCGAGGTTGTCAGCAGGCGCTAGGCCCGCGCATTCCGCGCGCGCCGCCAGCAACTGGAGAAGTCGTGTCCGACCCCAGCCGCCGCGAACGCGGCGTCGCGATGATGAAGAAGGTCTATGCGGGCGACGTCGTCACCCCGCCCGCCGGCGTGATGCCGTTCAGCGACCTGATGCTCGAGCAGCTGTTCGCCGAGGTGTGGTCGCGCGAGGACAAGCTCAGCATCCGCGATCGGCGGCTCGTGCTGATGGGCATCATCGCCGCGCTCGGCGAGAAGGACACGTTCGCGATCCAGGCGAAGGCGAGCGTGAAGAATCGCGAGCTCACGCCGGAGCAGGTACGCGAGGTGCTGATTACGGTCGCAAACTACGCGGGCTACCCGCGCGCGGCCGGCCTGATCGGCCCGACCGAGCAAGCGCTAGCGCAGGCGGCGAAGGACGCCGCGAAGTAGCGCAGCCGCCCACGACAGTCGCGCACAGCGCGATTTCGCATCGCCGTTGCAGTGCCCGCGAGCGTAGACTGAGCCGCCGCCGAGCTCGCGATACCGGGAGCGGGAGGTGTCCCCATCGATGGCGCCCGAGATGCCGTCTCGCGATCGCGATCGAAGTCGGGTGGCGATCTGAGTCTTCCCACCCGTGAGAAGCGCGCCGGGTCACTCGCGCCTGCGTTCGCCGCGTTGGGTCTGCTGCTGCCCGCTGCGCTCGCGCTTGCCGAGCCCCAGCTCCGCGCCGGCTTCGGTCGCGCGTCGATCACGCCGGTGGTCGCGGACTCGTGGACCGACGTCGACGGCGACGGCCGCTACGACGAGGACGTCGACAGTTACGAGGACCGCAACGGCAACGGCCGCTTCGACGCGGTCTACATGGCGGGCTTTCAGAGCCCGCGGCCGGCGGCCGGCGTGCACGACGAGCTGGAGGCGGTCGCGGCCGTGTTCGACGACGGCGAGACGCGCGTCGGGATCGTCGCCGCGGACGTAGTCGGGCTCTCGCACTCGTTCGCGCTGAAGGTGCGCGACGTCTACGCGGAGGAGCTCGGGCTCGACTACTTGCTCGTGCACGCGACCCACAATCATCAGGGGCCCGACACGCAGGGGATCTGGGGGCGCTCGCGGCTCCGCAGCGGAATCGCCGACGGCTACCTGAAGTTCCTGCGCAAGCAGATCGGGACCGCGCTCGCGCAGGCGGTGCGGCGGCTCGAGCCCGCTGACCTCGAGATCGCGGAGATCCGCGGCCGCGATCGCAAGATCGGAACGGTCGACACGCGCCGGCCCGACGTGATCGACGATGGGCTGCGCGTCGCGATCGTGACGCGCGCCGGCGGCGACGACGTGCTGGGCACGCTCGTCAACTTCGGCAATCACGTCGAGCTGTTATGGGACCATAACCTCGAGCTCACGGCGGACGTTGCGGGCTGGGCGAGGCGCGGCCTCGACCTCGGGCTCGACTACGACGGCGCGCGCTACAAGCCCGGGCTCGGCGGCACGACGCTCTGGCTGACCGGCAACATCGGCGGGCTGATCACGACGCCGCCGCGCGTCTCCGTGATGGACCCACGTACCGGCGAGCTGGTGGCGATGCCGTCGCAGGAGAAGGCGCGCGCGCAGGGCTACCAGATCGCGGAGGCGGTGCTCGATGCGCGCGCCGCGGGCGAGTTCACGCGCGTGGCCGCGCCGAGCCTCTCCGCGCTGAGACGGAAGATCGACGTGCCCGTCTCGAATTGGCCGCTGCTGTTCGCCGGCAGCACCGGCGTGCTCGATCGTGATCTCGACCTGCGTTGGGGATTCGAGACCGAGAGCGAGGTCGGGCTGGTGCGCATCGGCGAGCTCTGGATCGCGTGCGTGCCGGGCGAGCTCTATCCCGAGATCGCGGTGGGCGGCATCGAGAACCCGCCGGGCGCGGACTACCGAATCGCGCCGGTCGAGACGCCACCGCTGCGCAGCGCGATGCGCGGGCGCGTGAACATGATGGTGAACCTCGCCAACGACGCGCTCGGCTACCTGATCCCGAAAAGCGAATGGGATGAGGACGCCCCGTGGATCTACGGCGCGAGCGAGAAGAGTTATGGCGAGGTCGTGTCGGCCGGGCCGGAGACGGCGCGCATCGTGCACCGAGCGCTGCTGCGCGTGTTCGCAGCTGCGAGCGGGGAGCGGAAGAAGAAGTGACGCGAAGCGGTGGAGGAGAAGACGCTCGTTCGGGGCGCCGCCGCGCGGTCTGGCGGGGGCTCGCTGCGCTCACCCGCGTGACCGCGATGGAGCGAGGAATGCGCGAGAGAGAGTGACGCGAGTGCGGGGATCGAGGTCACCTGAAAGGAAGAGGGATGCTCGAGCTGCGGCCGGGGTGTGAGCGCTGTGATCGGGATCTGCCGCCGGGGTCGCTGGATGCGCGGATTTGCTCGTTCGAGTGCACGTTCTGTCGCGAGTGCGCGGAGGGCGCGCTCGGCGGGCGCTGTCCGAACTGCGGCGGGGAGCTGGTGAGGCGGCCGGTGCGGCCGGCGGAGAAGCTCGCGAAGTATCCGGCGAGCACGAAGCGTGTCTTCGAGCCGGGGCCGGTGTGATGGTTGCGGGGAGCGCGACCGCGGCGCGACTCGGCGCGCTGTTGTTATCGACCGCGCTGCTCGCCGCGCCGACGCGCGCGGAGATTCCGGTACTCACGCCCGAGAGCGCCGCCGATCACGTGGGCGAGCGCGTGACGGTCTGCGGCGTCGTCGCCGATGTCTCTCACCGCGCGGACGTCCGCGGCGAGCCGACCTTCCTGAACTTCGGTGCGCCGTATCCGCGGCACGTGTTCACTGCGCTGGTCTGGGGCGAGCACCGCGCGCGCTTCGCGGCGCCGCCCGAGAGCCACGAAGGCGAGTCGATCTGCGTGACCGGGCGCGTCGGCTCCCATCGCGGGAAGCCGCAGATCGTCGTCGACTCGCCGGCGCAGATCGTGCCGGCAGGTGCGCGATGAGGCCGCGCTGGATGACCGCGCTGGGTGCGCTGTGCGCGTTCGGCACGGCCTGGCTGATCTTCCGCGACCTCACGAAGCCGGAGGTGCGCGATGTCGAGGTGTGGCTCGGATTCGAGCTGCACGGCCGCGCGGCGTTGCTCACGGCGCCGCTGCACTGGGCGATCCTCGCGACCGGCGCATGGGCGTACTTCACGCAGCGGCGCTGGATCGCTCTCGCGACCGCGCTCTATCTGCATTACGTCGCGCTGTCGCACCTGATCTGGAGCGAGGTGAGCGACAACGGGCGAGGCTGGCCGACCGGACTCGTGCAGGCGGCGTTCTTCAGTGCGCTCGCGATTCCGTTCTGGCGCCAACACCGGGCAGCGCGAGCGAGGTAGGCTGGCGCCCGCGACGACGACCCCGCGCCCCGGAGAATCCCCGTGACCCAGCAGAAGACGCGCACGCTCGGCGCCGTGCTCTACCCGCAGTTCGAGCTGCTCGATCTCTACGGGCCGCTCGAGATGTTCGGCTGTCTCGGCGACGCGCTGAAGATCGTCACGGTCGCCGAGCAGGCGGGGCCGGTGCGCTCGTTCCCCGGACCTAACACCGTCGCCGAGTTCTCGTTCGCGAACGCGCCGCAGCTCGACCTGATCCTCGTGCCGGGCGGCTTCGGCACGTTCCCGCAGCTGGACAACGCCGCGATCCTCGACTTCCTGCGCGCGCGCGTGCCGCGCGCGGAGATCGCGATGTCGGTCTGCACCGGCTCCGCGCTCTACGCGAAGGCCGGCCTACTCGACGGCCGGCGCGCCACGACCAACAAGCAGTTCTTCACGATGACGTGCGCCTCGGGTCCGAAGACGCAGTGGGTTCCGGAGGCGCGTTGGGTCGAGGACGGCGCGCTGGTGACGTCGTCCGGCGTCTCGGCCGGGATGGACATGGCGCTCGCGATGATCGCGAAGCTGTGGGGCCCATCGGTCGCGCAGCAGATCGCGGACGTCACCGAGTACGAGTGGCAGACCGACCCGACGCGCGATCCGTTCACGAAGTTCCTCGACAAGGGGAAGTTCTTGCCCGAGCTCGGCGCGTGAGGCGCAGCGAGTCGCGCATTCTCACCACGCACGCCGGCAGCCTGCCGCGCACGCCGGAGCTGCTGAAGCTCGTTGCGGGCGCAGCGCGCGGCGAGGCGGTGGATGCGGGCGCGCTCGCGGCATCGATCGAGAGCTCGACGGCCCGCGTGGTGGAGGCGCAGCTCGCAGCGGGCGTCGACGTCGGCAACGACGGCGAGCAGTCGCGCGAGAGCTTCGTCACCTACGTGCGCGGGCGGTTATCAGGATTCGGCGGCAGCGCGCCGCGCAAGCCGATGCGCGATCTGGTCGCGTTTCCCGGCTACCTCGAGCACCAGCTCGGCCGCCTCACGCGCCCGAGCGTGAATCTGCTGCACACACCGGCCGCGACCTCCGCAGTGAGTTATCAGGATCGCGCGCCGCTCGCCGCCGATCTCGCGCGCTTCGAACGGCTCGGCGCGCGCCGCTTCACCGAGACGTTCTGGACCGTCCCTTCGCCCGGCATCGTCTGCACGGCGATGGGCAACCAGCACTACGCGAAGCTGGCCGACTACGTCGACGCCGTCGCGGACGCGCTGCGCGTCGAGTACGAGGCCGCGGTCGGCGCCGGCCACGTGCTGCAGATCGATGCGCCCGATCTCGCGATGGAGCGGCACACGCTGTTCGCGGACGCGCCGCTCTCCGAGTTCCTCGCGTTCGCGCGCCACGTCGTCGCCGCGCTGAATCGTGCGCTCGCGGGCGTGCCGCGCGAGCGCGTGCGGCTGCACGTTTGTTGGGGGAACTACGAGGGGCCCCATACGCTCGACGTGCCGTTCGAGGAGCTCGCGGAAATCCTGTACGGCGCGCATGCCGGCGGGCTCGTGCTCTCGATGGCGAACCCGCGCCACGCGCACGAGCACAAGGTCCTGAAACGCCTGCCGCCTCCGCCGGACTGGACGCTGATCGCCGGCGTGATCGACGTCACGACCAACTACGTCGAGCATCCGGAGGTCGTCGCGGACCGCATCGAGCTCGCGGTGCACGCGATCGGCGACCCGCGCCGCGTGCTCGCGGGCACCGACTGCGGCTTCGACACCAGCGCGGGGCTCGGGCAGGTGGCCGACGCGCTCGTCTGGGAGAAGCTGCGCGCGCTGCGCGACGGGGCGGCGCTCGCGACGCAGCGTCTGTTCTGAAGCAAGCTCCGGCCGTGCGCCCCGAGAGAGCCGCATGAACGACGTCTCCTGCAAAGGCGAGCCCGGCCGCGTCGCCCCGGCGATCGACCGTAACAAGTGCGAAGGCAAGGCGGACTGCCTGCGCGTCTGCCCGTACGGCGTGTTCGAGCTCGGCGTGCTCGCGCCCGAGCGGCGCGGCGAGCTCACCTGGCTCGGACGTCTCAAAGGCTTTGGGCATGGCTACAAGCAGGCGTTCGTCGTGAAGCCGTCCGACTGTCACGCGTGCCAGCTCTGCGTCGAGGCCTGCCCCGAAGACGCCATTCAGCTGGTCCCACTGAGGAGTTGAGCGTGCCCGCGTTCTCGAAGCCGCCCGTCGTCTCCGCCGAACAGGCCGCTGCACTCGTGAATTCGGGCGACTGGGTCGACTACGGCTTGAACGGCGCGCAGCCCGTCGTGTTCGACCGCGCGCTCGCCGCGCGCGCGGGCGACGTCACCGGCGTGAAGATCCGCGCGGGCCTCGCGCTGAAGCCGCGCGCGGTGCTCGAGGTCGATCCCAAGGGCGAGCACTTCACGATGCTCGCGTGGCACTTCAGCGGCGCCGACCGCAAGGCGCACGACGCCGGCATCACGCACTACATCCCGATGAACTTCGGCGAGGCGCCCGACTACTACCGGCGCTTCATCGAGCGCGTCGACGTCGCCTGCCTGCAGACCGCGCCGATGGACGAGCATGGCTACTTCAACTTCAGCGCCGCGGTGACGTACCTGAAGGCGGTCAGCGAGCGCGCGAAGAAGATCGTGGTCGAGGTGAATCCCGCGTATCCGCGCGTGCTCGGCTGCGAGGAGGGCGTGCACGCGAGCGAGGTCGACTGCGTGATCGAGGGCGACGGCGCGCCGACGCCCGTACTGCTGGGGGCGCCGCCGAGCGAGGTCGACAAGACCGTCGCGCGGCTGATCGCAGCCGAGATCGAGGACGGCGCGTGCCTGCAGATCGGCATCGGCGGCATGCCGAACGCGGTCTGCTCGATGCTGAAGGACGCCGGCGTGAAGGATCTCGGTGTGCACACCGAGATGCTGGTCGACGGCATGGTCGAGCTCTACGAGGCCGGGCTGATCACGGGCGCGCGCAAGCAGCTGAACCGCGGGCAGATGGTGTTCACGTTCGCGCTCGGCTCGCCGCGGCTCTACGAGTTCATCGACCGCAACCCCGGCGCCCAGAGCTTTCCGGTCGACTACACGAATCTGCCTGACAACATCGCGCGCAACGAGCGCGTGGTGTCCATCAACAACACCACGCAGATCGATCTCCAGGGCCAGGCGGCGAGCGAGTCGAGCGGGCACCGCCACATCTCGGGCACCGGCGGCCAGCTCCAGTTCGTGCGCGGCGCTTATCAATCGAAGCGCGGCAAGTCGTTCATCTGCCTGTCGTCGACCTACGAGCGCGGCGACCGGCGCGAGAGCCGCATCGTCTCGACGCTGACGCCGGGCAACATCGTGACGACGCCGCGCACCGACACGATGTATGTCGTCACCGAGTACGGGATGGTGAACCTGAAGGGGTTGTCGGTGCCCGAGCGGGCGCGGGCGCTGATCGGGATCGCGCATCCGGATTTCCGCGAGTCGCTTTCGAAGGAAGCGCGCGAAAAGAATCTGGTGCCGCGCGCGTTTTGGTGAGCGGGATCGAGCGAGGCAGATGTCACGAGCATCCGGCGCCGCCGCGCGGGCCGGGGGCGGCCCGCGCGGGCCGGCGGGGGCTCGCTGCGCGCGACGGCCTTGTCGGCTGCGTCAGCCGAGCGTCGCGACGCTTCGCAGGATCAGGCGTACGAGCTCTGCCTGACGAGAGACGCCGGTCTTCTCGAAGATCGAGCGCAGGTGGGCGCGCGCAGTGTTGCGCGCGATCGCGAGCTGCGCGGCGGCGGTGTCGAGCGAGGCGCCGGCGGCGAGCTGCGCGGCGAGCCTCGCCTCCGCGGCCGTGAAGGCGAATAGGCCGCGCAACGTGTCGATCGGGATCTCCTCGCGCGTCGCGGGATCGCCGAAGAACAGCGCGAGCGCGGGCCGCGGCTTGCCGGCGCTCGCGGCCTCGCGCGCGAGCGGCCGCAGCAGCACGCCGAATGCGGCGCCTGCTCGCCCGCGCAGCTGGAGCGCCTCGACGAGCGCGGGCGCGTTCGGCTCGCGCGCTGCGAGCGCGCGCTCGATCGCATTCCGCAACACGCGGGTGTCTTCGGGCGTCGCCGCGCTCGGGCGGCCGTCGCGGACGTCGATCCCGGCTCCGCTGCGTTCGAGGCGCTCGCTCGCCGCGTTGCGCGAGACGACGCGACCGCGCGCGTCGAGCAGCAGCACGCCGAGCGCGAGCCGGTCCGAGTAGGCGTCGCGCTCGCTCTCGGCGTGCGCCGTGCGCGCGTAGAGCCGCAGCGCGCGGCGCGCGTGTGGCACGAGCGCAGCGAGCACGGCGCGCTCCGCGCGCGAGAAGCGAGGCGTGCGCGGGCCGCGCGAAATGCGCAGCCGCGCGGCGAGGCCGTGCGCCGCGAGGTCGACGCCCATCACCTGCCGCACGCCGGCCGGCGCGAGCAGCTGCCGATAGAAGGCGGTCCGGCGCAGCGCCGCGCCGGGAAGCAGATCGGCGAGCGTGACGACCTCGCCCTCGGGCAGGTTCACGAATGGGTCGCTGGCGAAGAAGCGCTCGCGATAGGCGGACTCGAAGCGGCGCTCGCCGCGCGAGACCGCGAGCCCCGGGCCGGCGTCGTCGCTCGCGCGCACGATCCACGTCGTCGTCAGCGCGCCGAAGCGCGCGCGCAGCGCCTCGAGGAACGTGCTCCAGGGCGGATCCTCGAGCGGGCCCTCGTAGAGCGCGCCGAGCAGCGCTTCGTCGTTCGGGAGCATCGCCGCATTATCCCCGGCGCGACGCAATTGCCAGCGGCGAAGTGCCGGGAGAGCCCGTAATCATCCCGCGCATGCGCACGAGCACGACCGTCGGAACGCTCCAGAGCAGCTTCGTCGCCACGCAGCCGCAGCTCTCGCTGAAGCAGCGCCGCGAGTGGGTCGAGATTCTGATCGACTTCGAGACGCGCAATCAGTAGGCGATCCGCGGCGCCGGCGGCGAGGAGGTCGGCACGCTCGCGGAGGAGGAGGGCGGGCTCGGCCGCACGCTGACCCGCTTCCTGCTGCGCTCGCACCGCCCGCTCGAAGCGGCGGCGGTCGACCGCACCGGCGCGCTGGTGTTACGGCTGCACCGGCCGTTCTTCTGGATCTTCTCGGACCTGCACGTCGAGGACGCGCTCGGCGCGCGCATCGGCAGCGTGCATCGCCGCTTCGGAATCCTGCGCCGCAAGTACGACCTGCGCGACGCGACCGGCCGCACCTTCGCGCGCGTCGCGAGCCCGTTCTTCCGGATCTGGACGTTCCCGCTGCGCGCCGACGACGGGCGCGCAGCGACGATCGGCAAGAAGTGGGGCGGCATGCTGCGCGAGGTATTCGCGGACGCCGACACCTTCGGCATCGATTTCGCGCGCGGTCCGTGGAGCGCGCAAGAACGCGCGGTGATCTTCGCCGCCGCGGTGTCGATCGACTTCGACTTCTTCGAGAATAATCAGGGCGTCGGCGGCTTGTTCGACCTGGCGAGCTTCGGCGATTGAGCTCACTCACACGTCGTCCTTCGTCAGTGGTCTCGGCTGCGCACCGTCTACGTCGCTGAAGCCGTACTCGCGCGCGAGCTGCGCCGCGACCAGAGCGCGGCCGCTGTGCCGTAGCACTTCGGCGTCGCGTACGAGCGCGGCGACCGCACGGCCGGTGAGACGCGGCGATTCGCTGTTCGAGAGATCGAGGAACGCGGCCGCCTCCATCACGCGCGCCGTGCGCACGAGGCCGGGGTAGAGCGAGACGACCGCGACGCCGTGCGCGCGCAGCTCATGCGCGCAGTCGGCCGTGAGGCGATCGGTGGCGGCCTTCGCAACACCGTAGGCGACGTTGCCGACGTACTTCTGCGCCGCCCAGAACGAGATGTTGACGATCAGGCCGCGGCGCTGCGCCGTCATCGGCCGCGCAGCGAGCCGCGAGCACGCGTACGCCGCGCGCACGCCAGCGGCGAACATCGCGTCCCAGCGCCAGAGCGGCTGCTCCCAGAACGGGCGCGGCCAGGTGAATTCGCCGCCCTCGCTCATGTTCTCGTAGCCGCCCCAGGCGCTGTTCACGAGCAGGTCGACGCCGCGGAGCTCGCGCAGCGCGTGCGCGAACGCAGCCTCGGTCTGCGCGTCGTCGCGGTGATCGCAGCGCAGCGCGAGCGCGCGGCCGCCGAGCGCCGTGATGCCCGCGCCGGTCTGCGCGAGCGCCGCCTCGTCGCGCCCGGTGATCGCGACCGCGGCGCCGATCTCGCCGAGCGCCTCCGCGACGCCGCGCCCGACGCCGCGGCTCGCACCGGTCACGATCGCTCGGATGCGCGCCGCGCTCGCCATGCGGGCCCTCCGCACGGCGATCGCTAGGGAACGTGCTCGGCGGGTTCAAGCGCTGCGGAATCGCGAACAGCTCGGCCTTCGATCGGCGCCGTCAGCTCGCGAGCGACATCTTGTAGGTCACGAGCGCCACGGCGACCTCTTTGCCCGCAGCGTCGCGCACGCTCACCTCGCCGGTGCAGATCTCGCGGCCGCGCCGGCGCACGTGCGCCTCCGCGACGAGGTCCTGCCCGCGCCCGGCGGCGACGAAGTTGATGCTGAAGCCGATCGTCGTGCCGCGCGCGCTCGGCGAAGCGTCGGGATGCGCCCAGAATGCGGCAGTCGCGGCCGAGTCGACCAGCGCCGAGATCGCGCCGCCATGCACCGTGTCGCCGAGCGTCGTCACGTCCACGCGATACGGGAGCCTCACGCGCACGCGGTCTGGCTCCGCGCTCACGAGCTCGAGGCCGAGCAGCTTTCCGTATGGGGAGCGCACGATCGCGGCGTCGACGAGCTGCTGAACGGTGTCGGGAAGAGCGGACATGGGGATCTCCGGCTCGATCGGGCGAGCCTAAGCGAAGCGCGTCGTGAGCGGCGTCGCACTCCCTCCGCGAGGAATCGCCGCACTCGCCTACGCTGGCTCGAACGCGGAGAGGAGGCCCGATGCGCGCGAACCGCGACGAGCTCGCCCGAGTTGCGAAGCAGCACGCCGCGGCGGAAGCGGCCTCCGACATCGCGACCACGCTGGCGACGCTCGAGGACGATCCCGTCTACGAGCTCGCGACGCTCGGCAGCTCGTTCCGCGGCAAGGATGCCGCGCGCGCTTATTACGAGCACTTCTTCGGGACGTTCCAGCCGTGGATCGCCGGCTACGAGCTGCTCGGCCAATGGCTGACGGACGAGGGGCTCGGCGAGGAGTACTGGCTCCACCTCGCGCTGCCCGACGGCCGCCGCGAGAGCCATCGCATCATCGGCATCCTCGTGTTCGGGCAGACGAGGCTCGCCGGCGAGCGCCTCTACGCGAGCGAGCGCCTGCTGCGCCTGATGCTCGGGCCGGCCTACGCGATCGCGGTGAAGCAGACCGCCGCGCTCACGCACGAGATCTGAGCGCTCACCTCCCGCGGAACGTCGGCTCGCGCTTCTCGACGAACGCGCGCGCGGCCTCGCGATGGTCTTCGGTGAGGCCCGTGTGCACGTGGTGCGTCGCTTCGAGGTCGAGGCACTCGAACACGTCCGCCCCGCTCGCGGCGCGATTGATGTTCTCCTTCATGTAGCGGTACGCGACGCTCGGGCCGCTCGCGAGCCGCAGCGCGAGCTCGCGCGTCGCCTTCTCGAGCTCGCTCGCCGGCACCACGCGATTCACGAGACCGATGCGCAGCGCCTCCTGCGCGCTCACGCGCTCGGAGAGGTAGTAGAGCTCGCGCGCCCGTGCGGCGCCGACCGCCTGCGTCGCGAAGAACGTTCCGCCGTAATCACCCGAGAAGCCGACGCGCGCGAACGACGTGACGAGCACCGCATTCTCGGCCGCGATGCGCAGGTCGCACGCCATCGCGAGCGCGAAACCCGCGCCCGCGGCGGCGCCCGGCAGCGCGGCGAGCACCGGCTTCGGCATCGCGTAGATGCGTCCGGCCGTCTCGCGCTGCGAGAGCCGCTGCGCGTGGATGCGCGCGTCGATGCCGACCTCCTCGCGCGCCCCGCCCGCGCTGCTCCGCTCGTTCATTCCCTTCACGTCACCGCCGGCGCTGAACGCACCGCCCGAGCCCGTCAACACGACGCACCCGACGTCGCTCGCGCGCTCCACATCCGCGAGCGCCCGCGCGAGCCCCTCGAGCATCTCGTTCGAGAACGCATTGCGCCGTTCCGGCCGATTCAGCGTCAGCGTCGCGACACGCTCCTCGACGCTCGCGAGCAGATGACTCGTGCCCGTTTCGATCGTGCGAGTGGACATATGAACCTCCTCGATGCGCCGACGGTACATCGCCGCGAAGCCATCCATCCGCCTCGCCTCATCTCCGCCGCAAAGTGAAGCCGGGGCGCCTCGATGGCGCCCCGGCTTCACTACTCCCCAATAACCGCTGTGAGAGAGTTCGCACACCACCGACCGCGAGGGACGGCGGGCGCGGGGAGGCGGGGTCGCGGAGCGAACCCCAGGCGTGACCGCGCGCAAGCTCGAAGCGCAACGCGGGCGACCTCGAACCGCGCATCCCTCGCTCCATCGCGGTCACGTGGGTGAGCGCAGCGAGCCCCGCCGGACCGCGCCCGCCGTCCCGAGCGCGTGAACCCCGATCCCCTCAACTACGTCCGCAACGCAAGTTCCCGTAGCATCGGACCCGCGCTCGAGACGGAGGACGCATGAAGACCCGCCAGCTCGGCCGCACCGGCCTCCGCGTCCCGGTGCTTTGCCTCGGCACGATGACCTTCGGCCTGCAATGCGATCGCGACACCTCGTTCGCGATTCTGGATCGCTCGCTGGAAGGCGGGCTCGACTTTCTCGATACGGCGGACGTCTACCCGCTCGGCGGCAGCGCGGAGACGGTCGGTCGCACCGAAGAGCTGATCGGCGAGTGGATGCAGCTCCGTAACAACCGCGACCGCATCGTGCTCGCGACGAAGTGCCGCGGGCCGATGGGGCGCGGCGCGAACGACGCCGGCCTCTCGCGCCAGCACATCCTGAAGGCGTGCGACGCGAGCTTGCGCCGGCTGCGCACCGATCACATCGACCTCTACCAGATGCACTTCTTCGACCCCGACGTCCCGATCGAGGAGACGCTGCGCGCGCTCGACGATCTCGTGCGCGCCGGCAAGGTCCGCTACGTCGGCTGCTCGAACTACCCGGCCTGGCGGCTCGCGGAGGCCCTAGTGGCTGCGCGCCAGCTCGGCACCCCGGGCTACGTCTCGCTGCAGCCCCGTTACAACCTCTTGTATCGCGAGATCGAGACCGAGCTACTGCCGCTCTGCATCTCTCAGGGCCTCGGCGTGCTGGTCTACAACCCGCTGGCCGGCGGCTTCCTCTCCGGCAAGCACAAGCTCGCCGCGGAGCCCGAAGAGCAGGGCCGCTTCACGCTCGGCGCGGCCGGCAAGATGTACCGCCATCGCTACTGGCAGGAGGCGCAGTTCGACGCAGTCGAGCGCCTGAAGAAGGAAGTCGAGGCGCGCGGGCTCGATCTCGTGACGGTGGCCATCGCATGGGTGGTCGCGCAGAAGGGCGTCACGTCCGCGATCATCGGCGCGAGCAAGCCCGCACAGCTCGCGTCGTCGCTCGCGGCGGCCGAGCTCGAGCTCGACGAGCCGCTGCGCGCGGTCTGCGACGAGATCTGGTGGGAGCTGCCGCGCCGGCCGGTGCTCGAGGGCTACCGCTAGGACCCAGCGCGCGAGTCGCGCGGCTGCTCGCTGGCCGGCCGAGAGCCAGCGCCGTGCCGAGTTGCGCACTGGCTGCGAGCGGGCGACCCCCGTCGGCCGATTTCTCCTCCCGAAAGACGCCGGCGCAGCGGTCTGCGCGCTTGACAACGACCCCGCCGGCAAGGCTCACTTCGCGCGCCCGTCGCTGTACACGCTCCTGAGGTCCCCATGTCGCCCTTCGCCTCTGCCCCTCTGCGCCGCGCGTTTGCGCTCGGCGCGCTCGCACTGTCGCTCGCCGTCGCGATCCAAGCCTCACACCAACCGGACGGGCTGCAGAACGCCGGCTTCGAGCAGGGCGGAATCGGCAGCGCGCCGCTCTCGTGGACGGTCGCCGCTGCGGTCGACCGCGCCGTAACAACCGGCGCGGAGGGCCCGGCGCAGTTTTCGCTCTACCAGGACCTCCAGCTCACCGTGACGCCGTTTCGCGGCGCACAGATGCTGCGGCTCGGGACGCCGAAGCGCCTCGCAGAGTCGCAGCCGCGCGGCTCGAACGCGGTCACGCAGACGTTCCATCCGCGCAGCGCGGAGCTCGTGCTCGCGGCGCGCTTCTTCTCGTTCGAGCATCGCGGCTACGACAGGTTCATCATCTCGGTCGTCGACCCGGCGAGCCCGACGACGCGCTTCCCGGTGAGCGACGCCGTGACCGGCGGCGCGTTCACGCTGCCGCTGCCGGGCGTCGCGCCCGCGGTGTGCAGCCAGACGCCGTGCTCGCTCACGGTGCGCATGAACAAGCGCGGCCCGCTGCTCGACAGCGGCTTCCGGCAGCTGAAGATCAGCGGACTCCCGACCGACGGCCGCCCGCTGACCGTTCGCTACGAGGTGCTCACCGCCAATAACGCCGCGCACGCATCGTGGGCCTACTTCGACGACGTGAATCGCGCGCCGGTGGCTCGCATCGCGATCTCGCCGCCCGGCGGACAGCTCGAAGGCGATTTCGTGTTCTTCGACTGCGGCGCATCGACAGATGCGGACGGCGACGAGCTCAGCTGCCGCTGGGATCTCAGCGGCGCGACGATCGAGCCGCGCACCGTCACCGGCCCGTACGCAATCTTCAACTTCCCCGAAAGCGATCCGACGCTGCAAGTGACGCTCAGCGTCTCGGACGGCAGCACGGCGGTCGCGACCAGCACCGCGTTCGCGACGACCGGCGCGCTGAACGTCGCGAACGCGGCGCCGCTCGTGAACGCTTTGAACGCGGAGGTCGAGCAGGGTCGCAGCGTCGAGCTGGTCTGCCGCTATCTCGATTTCGGCGTGATCGATTCGCACAGCGTCACGCTGCAAGTCGCGGGCGAGACGCTCGCGACCACGGCCGTCACCGAGAACCAGCAGGCGTACGCGACGGGTGTCCTGCGCGCGACGTTCGACGCGAGCGGCGCCGAGCCCGGCGATCTCGCCGGCTCCTGCCGCGTCGTCGACGACGAGGGCGCGAGCAGCAGCGACGCGTTCGTCGTGCGCGTGCTCGAATCGACCAGCGGACGCGCCGAGCCCAGCAACAACTCGTCCGAGACGGCGCCGGTGCTCGCGGCGGACTGGTCCTACGCGTTCTCGCTCGAGACGCCGCAGGACGTCGACGTGTTCGAGCTGCGGCTGCCGGACGGCTCGCCGCTGCCGATCGGCGCGGAGCTCGAGCTCTCGCTCGCCGCCGGCGCCGACTACGACCTGATCGTGCTCAGCGCGGTGCCCGGCCAGACGCCGTTCGGCAGCCAGCCGCTGAAGACCGCGCCGTTCCTCAACAGCCCGTTCCTGAACTCACCGTTCCTGAACAGCCCATTCCTCAACTCCCCGTTCTTGAACTCACCGTTCTTGAACAGCCCGTTCCTCAACTCCCCATTCCTGAACAGTCCGTTCCTCAACAGCCCGTTCTTGAACTCACCGTTTCTGAACAGCCCGTTTCTGAACAGCCCGATCGGGCTCGATCAGATCCCGCTCTCGCAGCTCGCGGGCTCGCCCGACCCGAATGCGGTCTCCGGGGCCGACGTGAGCCTCGACGAGCTCGGCTCGTTCAACCTGGCCGGGCTGGAGAACGAGGCGCTGGTAGTGAAGGCGATCTCGGCGCGGCTCGGCAGCGCGAGCGAGCAGGTGCTCGTGCGCGTCGGCGGCGAGGAGACCGCGCTCTACGTCGCAGTCGTCGCGCACGACGGCGCGTTCGCGGCGGCGCCTTACGCGCTTTCGGTGCAGGCCTCGCGCCCGCTCGACCGCGTCGCGCTGCTCGGCGCGAACTGCGAGGGGACGCCGCACGTGACTCCCGCGCAGGCGACCTCGGCGCTCGAAGTGCTGCACGCCGGCGCGGGCGCGCCGAGGACGATCGGCGTGATCCAGCGCCAGCGCTTCCAGCTCGCGCACGGTCTCGACGACGCGCAGTTCGCGACCTGGCTCGCGAGCATCGCGCCCGCGCTCGATCACCCCGCGCTCGCGATGCGGCTCGTCTCGGTGCCGAGCACGGACTTCGACGCCGCCGACTCTGCGCCTTGCGACGTGAGCGCGCAGAACGGCGCCGCGGCGGCGCTGAAGGCGGCGCTGCAGGTGCAGCTCGCGGCGTTCCCGAGCGCGCAGGCGGTCGTGCTGCTCGGCGACCAGAGCATCCTGCCACACTACGCCGAGCTCGACGGCACCGACGTCGCGAACGAGCGCTTCTACGGCGGCGACGCGCTCGTGCGCGAGGACACGCCGCTCGCGGCGACGCTCGCCGGCGGCTTCAACCTGACGGACGCGTATTACACCGCGCCGGGCCTGCCGTTCGGCGGCCGCACGCTGTGGGTGGAGACGCTGCCGATCGGCCGGCTCGCCAAGGACCCGGCCGGCATTGCGGCCGAGCTCGCGTCGTTCGCCGCGAAGGACGGAGTGATTACGCCCACGCGCGCGCTCGCCACCGGCTACGACTTCTTCGCCGACGGCACCGCCGCGAACGCGCGCGTGCTCGAGACGCTGGCGCCCACCACCGCGCTGAATGACTCGAGCTGGACCGCGGACGCGCTGCGCTGCGAAGCGTTCGGCATCGCGAGCGCGGGCAGCGGGCCCGTCTGCCGCGTGCCCGAGCTCACTGCGATCAACCTGCACGGCACGCACTTCGCGGGCCTCTCCGCGAACGGCTTCGCGAGCGGCGATTACGCCGATTTCGTCGACACTGACGACCTCGCCGGCGGCCAGACCGCGGAGACATTCAGCGCGAGCATCGGCTGCCACACCGGGCTCTCGATGCCGGCGGCGTGGTCGATCCCGCGGGCATTCGGACTGCGCGTCGATCCCGCGAACGATTGGGTCCAGCAAGCCGGCGTGCAGCTGCGGCCGATCAATTACGGGCTCGGCCACAGTGACTTCGCCGATCGCGGCACCGAGGGGCTCGTGACGCGCGTGCTCGAGCGCGCCGCGGCGGGCGAAACGCTCGGCGACGCGCTCGTCGGCGCGAAGGCGGCCTACCTGTTAGGGCTGCGCCAGGTCGACGTGTACGACGAGGATTCGGTGATCTCGCTCGCGCTGCATGGGCTCCCGCAGTGGCGCATCTCGGAGGGCGCGCCGCCCGCGCCGCCGCCGCCGCCGTCGGGAACGCCGTTCGGCACGCTGCAGCTCAGCGTGATCGAGAACGGCGAGTCGAACACGATCGCGAGCGCGCTCGCGACACAGAGCTCGCCGAAGGGCGCGTATCTGACGGCCGACGGGGCGGCCGATGCGCCGCACGCGCGCGCGACGCAGCCGGCGCTCGCGGTGTTCGAGGAGCGGCCCGCGCTCGGCACGCGCGTGCACGACGTCGCGCTGCGCGGCGGCGCGTTCACGGTGCTGCCCGGCTTCGACCCGGTGCTCGCGACGTTCACGCAGGAGTGGCTGCAAGATCAGCCCGAGCCGATGGCGTGCGTCGAGGCGGTCTCGCCGACGCAGCTCGGCACGGTCAACACGCTCGACCTCGGCGGGCAGACGCTGCAGACGCTCTTGTTCGTCGCCGGCCAGTTCGAGTGCACGCTGCCGCCCGAGCAACAAGGCAGCGCCGACGTGATCGGCAACGAGCGCGTCTGGACGAGCGCGACGATCGAGGCGCTGCATCCGCTGAGCGCGGCGCTCGATGACGACTTCGCGCCTCCGACCGTCACGCGTCAGGACATCGTCGCAGATCCCGAGAGCGGCGACGTCACGCTCACGCTCGACGCGAGCGATCCGAGCGGGCTGCGCGAGGTGATCGCGCTCGTCTACGAGGACGCCGACGGCTTGCCCGGCGGCGCCGGCAGCGCGCTTCCGTACACGACCGGCGCGATCGCCGGCATGCCTGGGCCGCACGTGCTCGTGCTGCCGGACGCGCTCGGCAAGCTGATCTCGCTCCAATACGTCGACGGCGCCGGAAACTTGTTACTGCGCAGCTTCAAGGGCAAGCTGTTCGAGGCGATCCCGGTCGAGATCCAGACGATCGCGTTCTCGCCGACCGGCGCGACCGAGCTCGTCGTCGCGATCGGCAGCTTCGCGGGCCTCGAGGATCCGGTGCTGACGCTCGACTTCGGCGACGGCGAAGGGGCGAGCTTTCCGCTCGTCGACGAGAACGGCGAGCCGAGCGAGCTCGTCGCGCTCCAGCCCGACGGCTCGGCGCTCGCGACGGTGACGCACGACTACTCGGGCGGAGGCGCGACCTCCGTCACGCTCGTCGCCACGCTGAGCGCCGTCGGCGCCGGCGGCAGCGACAGCGCGGTGCTGAGCGGGTGCGACGTCCTCGGCGACGCCGCAATTCCCGCGGCCGACCTGGGAACGTGCTCCGCGACAGCGAACGCCGGCCAGCTGACCGTGACGATGGGCCTCGGGGGCGCACCGAACACGACCACGTTCCGCTATCGCGTGATCTTCCCCTCGCTGGGCAGGGACGTGAAGCTGACCGTGAACGGCATTTCGCCGCCGAACGCGAGCGCGCAGCTGCTCCCGAACGGGATTCGCTTCACGATCCCGGCGGCAAGCATCGGTTGGAACGGCACGTCGCCGCTGCCGTTCCAGCTCGAGACGATCTTCCGCTCCAACGGCGCGGTCGCCGATCGAGCGGGTCCGTTCCTGATCACGCCGTGATCTCGCCGCACAGTGACCTAGAGATCGTTCGGCCTATCTTGCGCGCGTGCGCGAGCTGCCGAGCGGAACCGTCACGCTGCTTCTGACGGACATCGAGGGGTCGACGCGCCTCTTGCATCGGCTCGGCGACCACTACGCCGAGACGCTCGCTGACCATCGCCGCCTGCTGCGCGCGGCGTTCGCACGCAACGACGGCGCCGAGGTCGACACGCAGGGCGACGCGTTCTTCGTCGCATTTCCCGACGCGCTCGGCTGCGTGCGCGCGGCGATCGAATCGCAGCGCGCGCTCGCCGCGCATGCGTGGCCCGAAGGCGGCGCGGTGCGCGTGCGCATGGGCATCCACACCGGCGAGCCATCTCGTACCGCCGACGGCTACGTCGGCATGGACGTGCACGCGACCGCGCGGATCTGCTCGGCGGGGCACGGTGGGCAGATCCTGCTCTCGGAGCGCACTGCGACGCTGGTGGCCGACGCGCTCGCCGCGAACGGGCATCCGCTGCGCGATCTCGGCGAGCACCAGCTGAAGGACATCGCAGCGCCGCAGCGTCTGCATCAGGTCGTGATCCCCGAGCTGCCGTCCGACTTCCCGCCTTTGCGCACGCAGGCGACGCGCCCCAATAACTTGCCGTCGGCGCCGACGCCGTTCATCGGGCGCGCGCACGAGGTCGCCGCCGTGCGCGATCTGGTGCTGCGCCACGGCGTGCGCGTCGTGACGCTCACCGGCCCGGGCGGAACCGGGAAGAGCCGCCTCGCGCTGCGCGCAGCGAGCGAGCTGCTGCACCGCTTCACGGATGGCGTCTTCTACGTGCCGCTCGGCACGCTGCGCAGCGCACGGCTCGTGCCGTCCGCGATCGCGAAGTCGCTCGGCGTGCGCGAGAAGCGCGGCGCGACGCTCGTCGAGTCGATCGCCGAGCACCTGCGCGAGAAGGATCTGCTGCTCGTGCTCGACGACTCCGAGCGCGTGCGCGCCGGCGCGCGCGAGGTGGCGGAGCTGCTGCGCGCGTGCCCGCGCCTCAAGGTGCTCGCGACCAGCCGCGAGCCGCTGCGGCTGCTCGCGGAGCACGAGCTGCCGGTCGCGCCGCTCGGCGTGCCCGGGCGCGGCGGGAGGGCGCGCTTCCCCGAGATCGCTGGCAGCGAAGCGGTGCGCCTGTTCGTCGATCGCGCGGAGGCGGTGCGCGCGGGCTTCGCGCTCACGCCCGAGAACGCGCCCGCGGTCGCCGAGATCTGCCGGCGCCTCGACGGGCTGCCGCTCGCGATCGAGCTGGCCGCCGCGCGCTCGCGCACGCACGCGCCGAGCCAGCTGCTGACGGCGCTCGCGAGCCGCCTCAGCGTCTTGACCGACGGCCCGGTCGATCTGCCCGAACGCCAGCAGACGCTGCGCGACGCGATCGCGTGGAGCTACGACCTGCTCGAGCCCGCGGAGAAGACGTTGTTCAACCGGCTCGGCGTGTTCGTCGGTGGCTGTACGCACGCTGCCGCGCGCGAGGTGTGCGATCCGAGCGGCGAGCTCGCGCTCGAGACGTCGCTCGCGAGCCTCGCCGCGAAGAGCCTGATCGCGCGCGGCTTCGCGGGCGGCGAGGGTCCTAACAAAGTCGTGCGGGGCGAGGACGAGGGCGACGCGGTGCGCTTCGTGATGCTCGACACGCTGCGCGAGTACGCGAACGAGCAGCTCGACGCCGCGGCGGAGAGCCGTGCACTGCGCGAGCGGCACTGCGCGTGGTGCCTCGCGTTCGCGGAGCGCGCGGAGCCGCGGCTGCGCGGACAAGAGGGCAGCACGTGGCTCGAGCGGCTCGAGCGCGAGCACGACAATCTGCGCGCCGCGATCGGCGGCGCGCTCGACGCGGGAGCCGCCGAGCCGGCGCTGCGCCTCGGCAGCGCACTCTGGTTCTACTGGTATCAGCACGGGCACTGGAGCGAGGGGCGCGATTGGCTCGAGCGCGCGATCGAGCGCGGCGCGGCGGCGCCGCCGCGGCTGCGCGCGCAAGCGCTCTACGGCGTCGCCGACCTCGCGCGTCACCAGGACCAAACCGACGAAGCGCTCGCGGCGTGCGAAGAGGCGCTCGCGCTCCATCGCGACGCGGCGGACGCGGCGGGCGAAGCGCGCGCGCTCGCGCAGCTCGGGTACATCCATCAGGTGCGCGGTGATCCCGACGACGCGCGCCGCGCGCTCGAAGAGAGTCTCGCCGTGTTCCGCCAGCTCGGAGATGCAGAGCGCATCTCGTTCACGTTGGTCGGGCTCGGCGCGCTCGCGCATCTGGCCGGCGACCTCGACGGCGCGCGCGCCCATTACGAGGAGAGCCTCGAGCTCGGCCGCAAGCTCGGCGACGCGAACGCGACCGCGACCGCGCTCGTGAACCTTGGCGAGGTGGTGCAGCTGCAGGGCGACGGCGCGCGCGCGGCGGCGCTCTACGGCGAGAGCCTCGCGCTCTACGCGCAGCTGGGTCACCTGGTCGCGATCGCGTATTGCCTCGAGCAGATCGGCGGCCTCGACCTGCAAGCCGGCCGCAGCGACCGCGCCGCGCTCCTGCTCGGCGCGGCCGCGATGCTGCGCACCGAGGTCGGCGCGCCGCTCGAGAGCTTCAACCGCGAGCGCTACGACGCCGATCTCGCGAGCCTCCGCGCCGCGCTCGGCGAGCGCTTCGAAGCGCTCTGGACCGAAGGCGGCACGCTCGCCCGCAGCGACGTCGTCAAGCTCGCCCTCGCCTAGCGCAAGTCACCAACCGGGGACGTTCATACCTACTGGTGACTTACGTGCCGGTCTTCGGCTGCGAGGCGGTGTCAAGACTGTCCCTTACGTCACCGGCAGGTATGAACGTCCCCGCCTGGTGACTCATCGGGGCGGGCGCTGTTGGCGCGCGGCGCGGGGGCGGGGCAGTCTCGCCGCGCGCGAGGAGGCGAGGTGGCAGCGGACGCGGTCGACGAGCGCGAGCGCAGCACCGGCCTACGCGGCTTCGCGCAGCTGCTCGCGTTCGCGGTGGCGCTGCTCGCGCTCGCGAGCTGGCTCGAGGGCAGCGGCGCCTGGCGCCATCCGCTGCGCTGGCTCGCCTCGCTCGGCTCGGACGACGCGCTCGCCGTGCTCGCCGGCTCCGCCCAGATCGTCGCCGGCGTGCTCGCGATCCTGATCACGGTCGTCGCGATCGTCGTCGAGCTCGCCGCGAACCGGTACACGCACCGCATCACGCAGCTGTTCGTGCGCGATCGCGTGAACGTCGCGGTGATGGCGTTCTTCGTGCTGACCACCGTGCTCTGCGTCTGGCTCGCGGTGGTGCTGAGCGGCGAGGCGGAGGCTGCACCGATCCTGCCGCGCGGCGGCTTCTTGCTCGCGATGGGCATGATGACCGCGTGCCTGCTGATGCTGCTGCCGTACTTCGCGTACGTGTTCCACTTCGTCTCCCCGCATCAGGTGATCCGCCGCATCCGCGCCGAATCGCTCGCGCGCGTGCGCGAGGCCGGCGGTCGCGACGTGCGCGCGACCAAGCGCGCGGTGATCGACGCGGTCGAGGAGCTCGAGGACGTCGCGCGCAGCGCGATGCAGCACAGCGACCGCGGCATCGCGATGGCCGCGGTCGAGGCGCTCGCAAGCCTGCTCGACGACGTCACGAGGCTGCGCGGCGAGCTGCCCGTGCAGTGGTTCGTCGTCGACGACGCGATCGCGCGCGACGCCGACTTCGTCGCGATGGCGGCGCCCGCGCTCGACGAGATCGCGCGCGAGGGCAGCTGGTTCGAGGCGAAGATTCTGCGCCAGTGCCTCGCGCTGTTCGGCGACGCGGTCGGCAGCGCGCGCGACGTCGCGAGCATGATCGCGATCCACACGCGGCGGCTCGCCGAGAGCCACGCGCTCTCGCAGCCGCCGCTGCTCGAGCTGTGCCAGCGCGCGTTCCACAGCTACCTGCGCGCCGCGATCAACGCGCGCGATCCGCGCACCGCTTATTACGTGCTCCACCAATATCGCCTGCTCGGCGTCGAGCTGATCGGCAAGGGGCTCGAGCCCGCCGCGCTCGAGGTCGCGAGTCGCATCCGCTTCTATGGGCGGCTCGCCAGCGCGAGCGAGCTGCCGTTCCTGCTCGAGGTCGGCGCCTACGACATCGCGCATCTCGTCGAGGCCGCGGCCGACAAGCCCGCCGCGCGCGACGCGCTGCTCGAGGTGCTGCTCGCGATCGACCACGAGGGCGCCGAGAATCTGCTCGGCGTGCGCCGCGCGCAGATCCAGCTCGCGACGTTCTTCCTCGTGCGCGGCGAAGCAGAGCCCGCGCGGCGCATCGCCGCCGACCTCGCCGGCGAACGCCGCGGCCTGCTCCTGACGGCGCGCGAAGAGCTCGAGCACGAGGCGTCTCCCCATTATTGGGAGATCACCGACCGCGGCACGAACTTCTCGTATCTGCCGCCGGAGCGGCGCGCGAAGCTGGGCGAGTTCTTCGCGCTCGTCGCGATCACGGCGCGGCGCGCGAGCGAGAAGGCCTGACGTGCGCAGCAAGGCGCAGCAGCGGAAGCGTGCCGAGCCCGCGCCGCGCTTCCGCGCAACGAAGCCGGGGCCAGGCAAGCCGGACGATTCGAGCTATGAGCGCATCTGGCGCGTGGTCTCGCGGATTCCGCGTGGCCGCGTCGCGACCTATGGACAGGTGGCCGAGCTCGCCGGCCTGCCGCGCGCCGCTCGCCAAGCGGGCTACGCGATGCACGCGCTCCCGCACGGCAGCCGCGTGCCGTGGCAGCGCGTCGTGAACGCGCGCGGCGAGGTGAGCGCGCGCTCCGACCCCGGCGGCGAGCTGGTGCAGCGCGCGCTGCTCGAGCGCGAGGGCGTCGCGTTCGACGCGCGCGGCCGCATCGACCTCGCGTGCTTCGGCTGGCGGCCGCGTTGACCCCCGGCGCTAAGGTGCGCGCCCTATGCCCACTCCCCGCGTTCTCCTCGCAAAACCCCTCGCGCCCGCGCTGCTCGCCGTCTCGCTCGCGTCGTTGCCCGCGGCCGCTCAGGACGCCCTCGCGGGCTTGATCGAAGAGGAGCAGGCGCCGCTTCCGGACGCGTCGCTGCTCGTCGAGGGCATCGCGGCGCAGGTCGGCTCGGACATCGTGCTCGTCTCCGAGGTGCGCGAGCTCGCCGGGCCGACGATCGCGCGCGCGAAGGCGGCCGGCGCGAGCGAACGCGATCTGCGGATGGTCGAAGCGCAGGCGCTCGAGCGGCTGATCGAGAAGGCGCTGCTCCGGATCGTCGTGAAGCGCGCGGAGCTGCAGGCGACCGACGAAGAGGTGGACGGCACGATCGCCGAGATCGCCTCCGACAACGGCATCACGCCCGAGCAGCTGCGCCAGAGCGTCGAGTCGCAGGGTCTTCCGTACGCGAGCTATCGCGAGAAGATCAAGGGCGAGATCGAGCACTCGAAGGTCGTCAACGGCGTGATCGGCTCGCGCGTCGAGATCTCGCCGGAAGAGGTGAAGGAGATCTACGAGCGGGACTTTGCGGGCCGGCGCCAGAGCGGGCAGGAGCTCCACCTGCGCAGCTTCGTCGTCTCGCCGCAGCCGCCGCAGCAGCGCGAGGACGCGTGCAACGCCGTGCGCGCGGCGCGCGAGCGCGTCGCCGGCGGCGAGGACCTGCTCGCGGTCGCGAACGGCATCGCGACGATGGATCCCGAGCTCGGCTGGGTGCACGAGCGCGACCTCGCGCCTTGGCTCGAGGCCGCGGTGCGCGGGCTCGAGCCCGGCACGCTCGGCGGCGTGCTCGAGGAGCAATTCGGCTGCGCGTTCGTGCAGCTGCTCGAGCGGCGTGAGGTGAAGCCCGTCGCGTTCGAGGACGCGCAGCGCCAGATCATGAACCGGCTCTATCAGGAGCGGCTGCAGGGCGAGTACGAGAAGTTCATCGAAGAGATCCGCGCGCACACGTACATCGAGCGCAAGGGCACGGTCGCGAGCATCGACGAGTGCCAGGCTGCGGCCGCCGAGAAAGCGGGGTCTTGAGCGCGAGCGCAGCGTCGCCCGCCGCGATCCCGCGCGGCGCCCGCGGCGAGCCGGCGGTGATCGCGATCCGCGGTGCGCGCGTCCACAACCTGCGCGACGTCGACGTCGACATCCCGCGCGCGAAGCTCGTCGTGATCACCGGGCTGTCTGGGAGCGGGAAGTCCTCGCTCGCGTTCGACACGCTCTACGCCGAGGGGCAGCGGCGCTACGTCGAATCGCTCTCGGCGTACGCGCGGCAGTTCCTCGATCAGCTCGCGCGGCCCGAGGTCGAGTCGATCTCGGGCCTCTCGCCGTCGATCGCGATCGAGCAGGCGACCGTGAGCCGCAGCCCGCGCTCGACGGTCGGCACCGCGACCGAGCTGCTCGACCACTTGCGCTTGTTATTCGCGCGCGTCGGCGTCGCGCACTGCTGGCGCTGCGGCAAGCCGATCTCGAGCCAGACGCTGGAGCAGATGGCGGCGCGCGTGCTCGCGCTCGGCGAGGGCGCGCGCGTGACGCTGCTCGCGCCGGTCGTGCGCGAGAAGAAGGGCGAGCACAAGCAGGAGCTCGCCGAGCTCGCGGAGAAGGGCTTCGTGCGCGCGCGCATCGACGGCGCGCTGCACGAGCTCGCGAGCGAGCCGAAGCTGGCGAAGACGAGAGCGCACACGATCGAGGTCGTGGTCGACCGCATCGTCGTGCGCGAAGCGGCGCGCGCGCGCGTCGTGGAATCGCTCGCGACCGCGCTCGGCCTCGGCGGCGGCATCTGCGTCGTCGCGTGGGAGACCGCGCGCGGCGCGGACGAGGCGCTCTTCTCGCAGACGAGCGCGTGCCCCGACTGCGGGATCTCGTATCCGGCGCTCGAGCCGCGGCTGTTCTCGTTCAACAGCGCGTCGGGCGCGTGCCGCGCGTGCTCGGGGCTCGGCACGTCGAGCGAGCTCGATCCCGCCAAGCTCGTGCCTGATCCGGAGCGGGCGCTCGTGGCCGCGATCGCGCCGTGGGGCGGCGCGCGCGCGCCGCGTTACTACGTGCAGCTGCTCGAAGGCGTCGCGCGCCATCTCGGCATCGCGCCCGAGACGCCGTGGCGCGAGCTCTCGAAGAGCGCGCAGAGACTCGTGCTGCATGGCGCCGGCGAGCGCGAGCTCGAGTTCAAGCACGGAAGACGCGGGCTGCGCAGCGTGCGCCGCAAGTTCGACGGCGTGCTCGGCGAGCTCGCGCGGCGCATCGAGGCGGGCGAGCTGCCCGACGACGAGCGCACGCGCTACTCGCGCGAGGCGCCATGCAGCGAGTGCGGCGGCACGCGCTTCGGCGTCGTCGCGCGCAACGTGCGGATCGCAGGCCGCACGCTGCCCGAGCTGACGGCGCTGTCGATCGCCGACACGCGCGCGTGGCTGGAGACGCTCGCGCTCACGCCCAATCAGCGCGCGATCGCCGACCGCATCCTCGGAGAGGTCCGCGAGCAGCTGCGTTTTCTGTGCGAGGTCGGGCTCGACTACCTCTCGCTCGATCGCCGCACCGCGACGCTCTCGGGCGGAGAGGCGCAGCGCATTCGGCTCGCGACGCAGGTCGGCGCGCACCTGATGGGCGTGCTCTATGTGCTCGACGAGCCGTCGATCGGGCTGCACGCGCGCGATCACGCGCGCCTGCTCGCGAGCCTCGAGCGACTGCGCGACGCGGGCAACAGCGTCGTCGTCGTCGAGCACGACGAAGAGACGATTCGACGCGCCGATTGGGTGGTCGACATGGGGCCGGGCGCCGGCGTTCACGGCGGGCGCATCGTCGCGGAAGGCACGCCGGCCGCGATCGCGGCGAACCCGGCATCGCTCACGGGCGCTTATCTCTCGGGCGCGCGCCGCATCGCGACGCCCGCGCGGCGCCCGCTCGCGGATGCGCCTCGCCTCGCGCTCGCCGGGGCGCGCGCTCACAACTTGCAGAACGTGCGGCTCGAGCTGCCGCTCGGGCGCTTCAGCGTCGTCACCGGCGTCTCGGGCTCGGGCAAGTCGACGCTCGTGAGCGACACGCTGCACCGCGCGCTCGCACGGCGGCTGCATCGCGCCGGGGCCGAGCCCGGCGCGTTCGACTCCCTAACAGGCGACGAGGCGCTCGAGCGCGTCGTCGACGTCGACCAGGCGCCGATCGGCCGCACGCCGCGCTCGAACCCGGCGACCTACGCGGGCGTGTTCGACGGCATCCGCGCGCTGTTCGCCGCGGTGCCCGAGGCGCGCGCGCGCGGCTACGGCAAGGGCCGCTTCTCGTTCAACGTGAAGGGCGGGCGCTGCGAGAGCTGTCAGGGCGACGGCTCGCTGCGCGTCGAGATGCACTTCCTGCCCGACCTGTTCGTTCCGTGCGAAGTCTGCGGCGCGCGCCGTTACAACCGCGAGACGCTCGAGATCCGTTACAAGGGAAAGACGATCGCGGACGTGCTCGCGATGCCGATCGAGGAGGCCGCGCAGTTCTTCGAGAACGTGCCGGGCGTGCGCCGCCCGCTCGAGACGCTGCGCGACGTCGGCCTCGGCTACCTCCAGCTCGGCCAGCCGGCGACCACGCTCTCCGGCGGCGAGGCGCAGCGTGTGAAGCTCTCGCGCGAGCTCTCGCGGCGCGGAGACGGCAAGACGCTCTACCTGCTCGACGAGCCGACCACCGGTCTCCACTTCGCGGACGTCGAGCGCCTGCTCGACGTCTTGCAGCGCCTCGTCGAACGCGGCAACACCGTGCTCGTGATCGAGCACCATCCCGACGTGATTCGCGCCGCCGATTACGTCGTCGACCTCGGGCCCGAGAGCGGCGCGGGCGGCGGGCGCGTCGTCGTCGCGGGAACGCCGGAGCAAGTCGCGCGCTGCGCGGAGAGCCACACGGGCCGCGCGCTCGCGGGGGTGCTCGCATGAGCCGCGAGATGCCGGGCCACCCGTTTCCGAGCCCGCTGTTCGCGTTCGGCAGCGCGTTCGCCGCGTCGTGGGTCTACGTGCTGATCGGCGCGGCGTCGGAGGGCAGCGTGTTCGCCGTTGCGCTCGCGAGCGCGGTCGCGTTCGGCGGGCTCGGCACGCTCGTCGCGCGCTTCGTGCCCGAGCCGGCGCACGTTCGGCTCGGCCTGCTGCCATTTCCGCTGCGCGCGGCGCTGCCGGTGCTGCTGCTCGTCCCCGCCGTGCTGCTTACCTCGGAAATAGACAACTGGATCCGGCTGGCGCTCGGCGCGAAGTCGCCGGACGGCCTCGGCCGCGCGCTCGCGCCGGCGCCGGAGATCGCGCTGCTGAGAGTCTTCCTCGAGCCGACGCTCCAGGAGTTCTTCTTCCGGGGCGTGTTGTTACAGGGCTGCGTCTCGTCGCTCGGGCGGCGGCGCGGCGTGCTCGCGATCGCGCTGTTCCAGACGTTGCTGTTCGCGCCGATGGCCGCGTCCGCTGGCGGCATCGGCGCTGCCGACGCCGCCAGCGCGCTCGCGCAGACGTTCGCGCTCGCCGCGCTGCTCGGGCTCGTGCGGCTCGCGACCGGCTCGGTGCTCCCGGCGATCGCGCTCTCCTCGGCGATGCAGGCCGTCGGCTTCGCCGCGCTCAGCGATCCCGATCGCTTCCCGATCGCCGGCTTCAACACGGCGGGCGAGACCACGCCGCTCGCGTTCTTGCTTCCCGCCGTTGCGGCGGTCGCGTTCGGGGTGTGGCTGCTGATCGGACAGCTCGCGCGCGAGCCCGCGCTGCCGCCGATTCCGCCGCGCAGCGCCGAAGACGACGAGGCCGGTCCGCTGTTCTGACCGCCTTGCCTGCTCGCGGTCAGGTTCCTTGCAACTTTCCGAGCGGCCCCTTGCCGCCGCCGAGCTGGCCCTCCGGACCGAAATGTCCGCGGCCCGGCACGTGGTTCACCTCGACGCGGATGCCGTCCGGGTCCTCGAACAGGATCGAGTAATAACCGGGCGCCCACGGCCCGACCTCCGGCTCGCGCAGCACCTTCACGTCCGGCTCGCCGCGCAGGAACTCGCGCACCGCGACGACGTCCTCGTTGCTGCGCGCGCGAAAGCAGAAGTGATGCAAGCCCGCGCGCGTCTGGTCGAACTTCGTCGCGCGATGCTCCGGCGCGGCGGCGCGTACGAGGATCCCGGTGCGGCTGCCGATGCAGTAGATCGTGTCCGCGCTCTTGATCAGCGTCTTCATCGATAGGAAGTTCAAGAAGCGCTCCCAGAACGGAAGGCAGCGCGCCGCGTCGTTCACGCTGAGCTGGATGTGCGCGATGCCGTTCATCTCGACGGGCAAGGCTGATCTCCCCGGGCGCTCGCATTCACGTTTTCAGGCGAGCCCCGCGAGTAGCGCGACGTTCGCGCGCGACGCTCGCCAGCGATGCTGCGCGATCGCCTGATACTCGGGCGAGCGATACCAGCGCTCGGCTTCCGTCTGATCGGGGAAGCGCAGCAGCACGGTCCGCGTGTGCTTCCACTCGCCCTCGATCACTCGTGGCGCTTCGTCGACCGCGAGCAGCTCGCCGCGATAGCGCTGGAAGATTTCCATGAAGCCGGCTTCGTAGCGCGCGTACTCGGCGCGATCGTCGATCGTCACTTCGGCCACGATGTAGACGGGCATTGGGGCGTGTCCCTCCGGCGAAGGGAGCAGCATAGGCCGGCCCGCCGCCCGAAGAAATCCGACACGAGGCCCGGCGTTCGTGTGAGGATGTCGCGATGAGAGTCCTAATGATCGTCGCCAGCGTCCTCCTGCTGCCGTACGCGGCGAGCGCGCGTGCGCCGCGCTGCACGAAGCCCGACACGCTGTTCGAGGCGACCTGCGACATCAGCGAGAAGGTCGCGCGCGTGTGGGGAACGCTCGCTCCGGACAACACGGAGTCGTGTCGCTTCCAGATCTGGGTCGACGCGAGCGGCAACCTGGTACGCCGAGAAGTGACGGTGTGCGAGAACGTGAAGCTGCTCGATCGGGTGCTGCGTCGCGCGGCGCCGTTCAAAGTTCCTTGCGATCCGCAGCTGCTCGAGCAGCTCCAGGGAGCAGGCATCGGCGTGAACTGAGCCCGAGAGGCGTAATCTGCGCGCGTGGAGGTCTCGATGGAGATTCGGCCCGCGCAATCGGCAGACCTCCCCGCGGTCCAGGCGCTGCTTCGCGAGGCGGCGCTGCCGTGGGAGGACGTCGCGCCGCACTTCGGCGCGTTCCTCGTCGGCGAGCGCGCGGGCGCGCTCGTCGCCAGCGCGGGCTTCGAGCATTACGGCGCGGAGGCGCTCGTCCGCTCGATCGCGATCGCGAGCGCGCTGCGCTCGCGCGGCCTCGGCGCCGCGCTCTGCGAGACGCTGGTCGGCGAAGCGCGCCGGCGCGGCGTGCGCGACGCCTACCTGCTCACGACCAGCGCGCCGCGCTTCTTCGCACGCCAGGGCTTCGAGACGATCGATCGAGCGCGCGCGCCCGCCGCGATCCGCGCGACGCGCGAGTTCGCGGAGCTGTGTCCGGCGAGCGCGATCGTGATGCGCCGCGCGCTGTGACCTGACAGAAAGGGCGGGTAATGGTGAAGCTCGACCACCTCGGACTCTTCGTGAGCGATCCGGCGCGCAGCGCGGCGTTCTACGTGGGCAACTTCGGCTTCGCGATCGAGCTGGAGCCGCCCGACGGCAACATGATCGCGGTCAAGGACGACGCGGATTTCACGATCTTCCTCGCGCGCGATCCAGAGCGCGCGCTGAACGCGGCCTGTGATCTCTTCCTGCAAGTCGACGACGTTGCGCAGAAGCACGCAGAGTTGACTGCGCGCGGAGTCGCATTCGCGAAGGCGCCGCAGAAGCTGTTCTGGGGCTACGGCGCCGAGCTGCTCGATCCCGACGGCTATCGCGTGCACGTGTGGGACGAGAAGTCGATGCGCGAGAAGGGCAGCTGAGCGTCGCCGGCGACGCTCGGCTCCCGCGCTTTCCGGCCTCATGAGCATGTCCGAAAGCGGCGAGTTCGCGTGGATTCGCTCGCGTAGGATCGAGCGCATGGATCAGCAGAAGGCGCCGGCGCGGAGTGCGCGCGAGCTGGGGAGCCCGGCGTCGCCGTGCGCGCTCGATGCGCGCGCGGCGTATGCGGCGATCCGCGCGCGCGATGCGCGCTTCGACGGGCGGCTGTTCGTCGGCGTCGTGACGACGCGCATCTACTGCCGCCCGGTCTGCACCGCGAAGACGCCGCGCGCCGAGAACTGCCGCTTCTTCGCGAGCGCCGCGGCCGCCGAGCGCGAGGGCTTTCGGCCGTGCTTGCGCTGCCGGCCGGAGCTCGCGCCCGGACTCGCGCGCGTGGACGCGCTCTCGCGCCTCGCGCAGCGGGCGGTGCGGCGCATCGAGGACGGCGCGAGCGAGATTCCGGCGCTCGCGCGCGCGCTCGGCGTCTCGGAGCGGCACGTGCGACGTGCATTGGTCGCAGAGCTGGGCGTCGCGCCTGCGGAGCTGGTGCGGACGCGCCGGCTGCTGCTCGCGAAACAGCTGCTCACGGACACGCGGCTGCCGGTCGTCGACGTCGCGTTCGCGAGCGGCTTCGGCAGCTTGCGCCGCTTCAACGCGGCGTTTCGCGAGCGCTATCGGCTCGCGCCGACCGGCATGCGCAAGAGCGCGGCGGCCAAGCCGGCGAGCAACGGCGACGCCGGGCCGCTGCGCGACGCGCTCGCGATCGACCTCGCCTACCGCGCGCCGCTCGCGTGGCGCCCGCTGCTCGGCTTCCTCGCGGCGCGCGCGACGCGCGGCGTCGAGGCGGTCAGCGAGCATTGTTATGCGCGCACACTGGAGATCGGCGCGCACCGCGGCTGGCTGCGCGTCGCGCCGTCGCCGCGCGCGAACACGCTGCGCGCGTACGTCTCGGCGCCACTGACTCCGGTGCTGCTGCAAGTGACTGCGAAGCTGCGCGCGCTGTTCGATCTCGCGGCCGATCCCGCGCGCATCGAAGCGCAGCTCGGCGCCGACCGCGCGCTGCGTGCGCACGTCGCCGCGCAGCCCGGCCTGCGCGTGCCCGGCGCGTTCGACGGCTTCGAGCTGCTCGCGCGCGCGATCCTCGGCCAGCAGGTCTCGGTCGCGGCGGCGACCACGTTCGCGACGCGGCTCGCCGAGCGCTTCGGGGCATCGATCGAGACGCCGCTCGGCGAGCTCACGCGGCTCGCGCCGAGCGCGGAGCGGATCGCGGACGCACGCGTCGACGCGATTGCCGGCATCGGTCTGACGCGCCCGCGCGCCGAGAGCCTGCGCGCGGCGGCGCGCGCGTGCGCCGCTGGCGCGCTCGATCTCGCGCCTGGCGCCGATCCCGAGACCGCGCGCGCCGCACTGCTCGCGCTGCCGGGCATCGGCCCGTGGACCGCGGACTACGTGCTGATGCGCGCGCTCGCGTGGCCCGACGCATTCCCGCACGGCGATCTCGCGCTGCGCCGCGCGCTCGGCGTGGACGACGCGCGCGAGGTGCTCGCGCGCTCGGAGGCGTGGCGCCCTTGGCGCTCGTATGCCGCGCTCCATCTCTGGACTGCGCTCGCGGGAAGTCCGCAATGACTGCGGGCGACGTCCAGCGCCCGCCCGCCTCGTTGGCCGGCGGCTGCGCGTGCGGCGCGGTGCGCTACGAGGCGAGCGGCGCCGCGGAGAGCCTCTGCTTCTGCCACTGCGCGAGCTGTCGCCGGGCAGCCGGAGCGAGCCCGGTCGCGTGGGGGACGTTCGCGCGCGAGCGCTTCCGCATCGTGCGCGGCTCGCTCGCGCTGCGCCGGTCGTCTGCGCTGGTGGAGCGCGGCTTCTGCGCGGCGTGCGGCACGGCGCTCACGTATTCGCACGCCGCGCGGCCGAGCGAGCTCGACGTCACGCTCGCGAGCCTCGATGAGCCCGTCGCGCTCCGGCCCCTGTGTCACATCTGGGTGTCGGATCGCGTCGCGTGGGCGCCGCTCGCCGATGGCCTGCCGCAGTTTCCAGGCTGGCGCACGGAGAGCTGACCGCGTAGAGAAGCGCGCCATGTCTGCGCCAATGCATCCCGGCTCCACATCGGAGGCGGCTCCGAAGCCCATCGCGACGCTCGCTCTCGGCGCACTCGGCGTCGTGTACGGGGACATCGGGACCTCGCCGCTCTACGCGCTGCGCGAGTGCGTCAACACCGGCCCGGGCGGACACGGCGTGCCCCCCACGCCGGAGAACGTGCTCGGCCTGTTGTCGCTGGTCCTGTGGGCGCTGCTGATCGCGGTGACCGGCAAGTACCTGTGGTTCGTGCTGCGCGCGGACAACCAGGGCGAGGGCGGCATCCTCGCGCTGTTCGCGCTGGTCGAGGAGATCACGCGCGGCCGGCGCGGCCGCGCGCTGCATGCGCTGCTGTTGTTGGGGCTGTTCGGCGCCGGGCTGCTGGTCGGCGACGGAATGATTACGCCCGTCGTCTCGGTGTTCGGCGCGGTCGAGGGGCTCGAGGTCGTCGCCGCGTCGCTGCATCCGCTGATCGTCCCGATCACGTGCGCGATCCTGATCGGGCTGTTCACGGTGCAGCGCAGCGGGACTGCGCGCATCGGCAGCGCGTTCGGCCCGGTGATGGCGGTGTGGTTCCTCGCGATCGCGGTCAGCGGGATCGCTTCGCTGTGGCGATCGCCCGAGGCGCTCGCCGCGGTGAGCCCGCTCTGGGCGGTTCGCTTCATGAGCGAGCACGGCAGCGGTGGGTTCCTGCTGCTCGGCTCGGTCGTGCTGGTGATCACGGGCGCCGAGGCGCTCTATGCCGACCTCGGGCACTTCGGGCGCGCGCCGATTCGCGCCGCGTGGCTCGCCGTCGCGCTGCCCGCGCTGCTGCTCAACTACTTCGGCCAGGGCGCGGCGTTGCTGCGCGATCCGCGCGTCGCCGAGAATCCGTTCTACGCGCTCGCGCCGGGCTGGACGCTCTACCCGATGCTCGCGCTCGCGACCGCCGCCGCAGTGATCGCTTCGCAGGCGCTGATCTCGGGCGTGTTCTCGCTGACGCGCCAGGCCGTGCAGCTCGGCATCTGGCCGCGTGCGCGCATCGTCCACACGTCCGCCGAGGAGGCGGGCCAGATCTACGTGCCCGAGGTGAACTGGGCGCTGCTGGTCGCGTGCCTCTGGCTCGCGCTCGAGTTCGGCGGCTCGTCGGCGCTGGCGGCGGCGTACGGCGTCTCGGTCACCGGCACGATGATCATCACCTCGCTCTTGTTCGCGCTGGTCGCGCGCGCGCGCTTCGGCTGGTCGCTCGCCGTGACCGCGCTCGTGCTCGCGGTGTTCCTCGCGATCGACGTATCGTTCTTCGCGGCGAACCTCGCGAAGATCCTGCACGGCGGCTGGCTGCCGCTCGCGATCGGCGCCGCCGTGTTCTCGATCATGACCACCTGGCGCGCGGGCCGCAGCGCGCTCGCGAGCGCGCGCGAGATGCGCTCGCTGCCGCTCGATGCGTTCCTGACGGACGTGCGCGGAACCCGTCCGCACCGGGTACCGGGCACTGCGGTCGTGATGAGCGGAACTCCCGAAGGTGTGCCCGTCGTGCTGCTGCATCACTTCAAGCACAACCGCACGCTGCACGAGCGCGTCGTGATCCTCAGCATCAGCACCGATCGCCAGCCGCGCGTGCACCCGCCCGATCGCGTGCGCGTCGCGGATCTCGGCGAGGGCTTCTTCCAGCTCAGCGCGCGCGTCGGCTTCATGCAGGATCCCGACGTGCCGGCATTGTTACGGGATGCGCGCGCGTTCGGCCTCGACGTCGACCCCGGGCAGGCCAGCTACTTCCTCGGTCGCGAATCGCTGCTGACGAACGGCCCCGCGCGGCTCGCGCGCTGGCGCAAAGGACTGTTCGCGTTCCTGTCGCGCAACGCGCGGCCGGCGACCCAGTTCTTCGGGCTGCCGCCCAATCGCGTGGTCGAGCTCGGCGGTCAGGTCGAGCTCTAGCAAGCGAAGCGCGCAGCGAGGCGGAGTCCGCGGAGCCGAGCGGAGTCGAACAGTGGCCTCCGCGTGCGCTGGGCCCTCGACGTGCGGTGATCGCGCATCCCGAGTCGGTCCCGGCAAGCGAAGCGCGCAGCGAGGCGGAGTCCTCGGAGCCGAGCGGAGTCGAACAGTGGCCTCCGCGTGCGCTGGGCCCTCGACGTGCGGTGATCGCGCATCCCGAGTCGGTCCCGGCAAGCGAAGCGCGCAGCGA
>Ga0187894_10001085_pt1 | contig 36118 bp, 31 predicted proteins | sample GBC1701081metaG_FD_136650 | JGI IMG/M metagenome (GOLD analysis project Ga0187894, IMG submission 136650) | White microbial mat communities from a lava cave in the Kipuka Kanohina Cave System on the Island of Hawaii, USA - GBC170108-1 metaG ...
GCGTACTCGCTCTCGACCTCGAACCCGCGCGTGCGCGCCTTGCCGGCGTTCAACGTCGTGAACGCGAAGATCGGCGCGTTGAAGAAGTCGACCTGGAGATTGTCGAACGTGTACCAGTACGCGGTCGCGTTGAGGCGCATCTGGCCTTCGAGCAGCGTCGACTTCGCGCCGATCTCGCCGCCCTCCACCGTTTCCGGCGCGAACAAGAAGTCGTCGACGTTGCCGGCCGCCGAGTAGAGGCCGCTGATCGAGAAGCCGCCCGACTTGTAGGCGGTCTTGTAGGCGCCGTAGAGCGTGAGGTCGTCGGTCGCGTGCCAGGTGATCGTCGCCTCGGGGGACCAGTCGTCGAACTCTTGGTCGGCCGACAGCGGCTGGCCTTCGCGCCACAGCGCCGCAACGCCCGGATTCAGGTAGGGATGAACGAAGAACGAGTCCTTCGTCTCGTGGGTGTACCGAACGCCGGCAGCGAACTCGATGTCCTCGCCGATGTCGACCAGCACCTGCGCGAACGGCGCGTACGTCTGGCCCTCGGTGAAGCCGTTCTTCGTCACAGACGCTGCGAAGTAATCAGGGCGTGGCGCTGCGCTGTTCACGAGACCGAGGAAGCCGAACCACTGGTCGAAGTCGCGGTCCGTGTCTTGGAACAGGAATCCGATCATGAAGTTGACGGGGAACTCGAAATCGCTGAGCAGGCGGATCTCTTCGGAGACCGCGCGCCACTTGGAATTCTCGGTCGCGTAGACCGCGCCGCCGGCGGCCGCGTCCGACTGGAAATCGCAATCGCAGGCCCACGAGTCTTCGTTGTCCTGCCAGTTCGTGACCGAGCTGAGCGTGAAGGCACCGATTTCCCACTCGACGTTCGCCGTGAGCGAGAACGACTCGTAGTCGTTGTAAAGGCCGCCGTCGCCGCGCGCGAACGGCAACGTGCGCGCCGCCTGCGGGAAGCGGTTCTGCGAGATGCGGAACTCGTTCCTGCAGGGCGTGCCGTTGCGCTGGCTCACGCCGCCGGGGCAGCGGTAGATCACGTAGTTCGGCGACGAGTTCTCGAACTCGCTGCTGGTGTAAGCGCCCGAGAAGGTCGCCGAGAAGGTGTCGCTGGGATCGAAGCTGAGCGTGCCGCGCAGCAGGAATTCTTCGGAGCCCGGCGTGTCGTCGGTGCCGGGGGGCGCGCTGTCGGGAGTGAGAGTTGCGGTGGCGACGTCGAAGTTCGTCCAGTCCTGCGTGACCGAAGTGTTGCCGAACAGGCCGTCGTACTGCCTTCCCCAGCGAAACGCGATGCGGCCGCCGAGCGTCTCCGTGATCGGCCCGGACAGGATCGCCTCGGTGCGGACCTCCTGCGCCTCGAATTCGAAATAGCCCCGCCCGATCAGCTCGAGCTCTTCGGTCGGCTTCGCGGTCGTCAGCGAGATCACGCCGGCCGTCGCGTTCTTGCCGAAGAAGAGCGCCTGCGGGCCCTTCAAGATCTCGACCTGTGCGAGGTCGAACATGCCCTCGTTGAGCACGCGACCCTGCCCGAAGTAAACGCCGTCGAGCACCACCGCGACCGACTGCTCGAGGCCGATGCTGGTCGAGCTCGAGCCGATGCCGCGCATCGTGATCTGCGCGCCCGAACCGTTCGAGGTGCGCGCGACGAAGAGCTGCGGCGAGAGGCCGGCGATCTTCTCGAGGCTCGTCGCGTCGAACTGTTCGATGCGCTCCTTCGAGAGCGCGGTCGCCTGGATCGGCGCGTCCTGCAGCGATTCTTCGCGCTTGCGCGCGGTGATGATGATCTCCTCGAGCGCGCTGTCGTCGGCGGCGGGCTGCGCAGCCGGCGCCGCGTCCTGTGCGAACGAAGCAGAGCCGAGCAGCAGCGTCGCCGCAGTGGCGAGCGCGAGATTTTGCGAGCTGTTAGGCATGAGTCACCCTCTCTCGTGGATGTGATCCGAATCCGTGCGCTGAACCGGAGCCGCGCACCTCAATCGCTTCCGAGCCACGCCCGCCTGTCGAGCGAGGAGCGGTCGTCTCCGAAGCGCCGTCCGCGCTCGAGCAGGTCGAGCATCGGTGGCTTGCGCCAGTCCGCGTCCGAGGCGGGCTGCTGGGTCGTGTAGTCGTAGACGGCCTGGCGATGCACGATGCGCCATTCGCCGCCGCGCTTCTCGAAGCGATCGAGGTAACGGCCGGCGGCGATCATGTCGCGCTCGGCTCCGCCTTCGACGATGCGGTGGTACGCGACGAAGTAGGATTCGCCGAACGCCCGCTCGCCGCGCACGTCGACGAGGACGTTGCAGATCTGGTGCGAGGTGCGCTCCATGCCCTTCAGCACCGCGAGCACCCAGGGCACGAAGTCCTTCGCGGCGCCCTCGAAAATGCCGTGGTCGTCGGTCGCGTCCGGCCAGAACGCCGAAGAGATCAGCTCGGCGTCGCAGCGATCGATCCCGCGCGCGAGCTTCATCACGAGCTCTTGGCAATCGAGCTTGTCGAGCCACTGGGCGGCGCGCGGATCGGTCATGCAATGCCCCGTCGAGCGAAATGCGGCCCCAAGGGCCGAGGGGGCGTCACTTTGTACGCGTGCAATTCACAAATCAAGCACAATTTTCATGCGATAAAATGAGCTACGAACAGGCCCCTGACGACGGAGGAGCGCAAATGAGCAGCAGCCAGCCCACTCGGAACGACTTTCGCGGGGAGCCGGCTCCCGCCTGGAAGCCTCCGGCGATCGGGGACCACCCGATCCCCGGCCACCGCTACACGTCGCGCGAGTTCTTCGGGCGCGAGTGGGAGCGGATGTGGACGAAAGTGTGGTTGTTATTGGGGCGCGAGTCCGAGCTCCCGCAGCCCGGCGACTGGCAGATGGAGGAGGTCGGTCCCGAATCGTTCCTGATGGTCCGCCAGGACGATGGTTCGGTGAAGGCGTTCTACAACGTCTGCCAGCACCGCGGGAACCGGCTGGTGTTCCACGATCAGGGCAGCGCCGACCATTTCGTGTGCGCTTATCACGGTTGGGCGTGGCACCGCAGCGGCCGCCTCGATTGGGCGAAGGACGAGGAGGATTTTCCGCAGGGCTCGCCGTGCCGCGCGCTGCACCTCGCGCAAGTGCGCTGCGAGACCTTCGCCGGATTCGTTTGGGTCAACATGGACGAGCAGTGCGTCTCGCTGCGCGAGTACCTCGGGCCGATCTGGGACGATTGGTCGACGTACCCGATCGAGAAGATGCGCCGCTATCTGGCGCGCAGCGTGCGCATGCCCAACAACTGGAAGGTGATCCAGGACAATTTCAACGAGTCCTACCACCTGCGCGCTGTGCACCCCGAGGCAAACACCTCGATCGAGGAGTCCTACAAGGACACGCGCTTCGACATGTGCGCCGAAGGCCACTCGCGAATGATCATGAAGTCGGGCATGCCGGCGAAGAGCCTCGAAGGCCCGCGCATGCGCGAGCCGTTGATCTCGATGCTGCGCGAATGGGATCTCGAGCCCGATGCGTTCGTCGGGCGCGAAGAAGAGGCGCGCCTCGCGCTGCAGCGCCAGAAGCGCGAGCTCGGGCCCGCGCGCGGCTACGCGCATTATGAGAATCTGCGCGACGAGCAGCTCACCGATTTCTACCACTACACCGTGTTCCCGAACTTCGCGGTCTCGGTGACGGCCGAGGGCTTCCACTTCCTGCGCACGCGCCCGCATGCGACGGATCCGGAACGCTGCGTGTTCGACAACTGGTACTACGCCGTCGATCCGCCGGGCGTGACGACGCCGGTGTTCACGCCAGCGGGAACCGCGCAGCGGGGCGCCGACGCGCAGCACGAGGTCTTCGACTACATGGAGAAGAGTCTCGGCTACGCGATGGATCAGGACATGTCGATCACGTCCGGGCAGCAGCTCGGCTTCCGCTCGCGCGGCTTCCGCGGCGCATATCTCTCGGGCCAAGAGGCGCGCGTCCGGCGCTATCACGAGGTGATCGACGAGTACCTCGACGGGAAGCGACCGGCGCGAGCAGGCTGATGCGAGCTGAGCCGGGCGGCGCGTGGGCGCGAGTGGGCTAACTCCGCCTCCAAAAGGAGCCGCCCGTGCCCGAAAGCGCCGCGCCGAAACGACGCCGCTGGCCGCCGTTCGTCGCCGCGGCGGGCGTGCTCGCCGCCGCCGGCGCGCTGCTCGGCGATCAGGCGCGCTCGGTCGCATCGCGTCTGATCGCATCGCGCCAGGCACGCAACGACCGCGTCGTCCGCGAGGAGCTCGCGTTCCACGTCGGCACGCTCGCCTACGTCTACGGCTACCCGATCGTCGACATGGCGCAGCAGATGCACAACGAAACGCACCGTGTCGCTGAAGATCAACGCGTGTATGCGCCTCCGAATCGGATGTTCAGCTACGGCGCGCTGGTGACGCCCGAAACACAGGGCAACCTGCGCCTGCCGAATCACGACACGCTGTACTTCTCAGGTTGGTACGACGTCTCTCAGGAGCCCGTGATCCTGCGCGTGCCCGACACGGGCGGCCGCTACTACACGATCGCGATCACGAACTTCTACTCCGAGGTCGAGCACGTCGGGCGACGCACGACGGGCACCGCGGAGCGCGAGTTCGCGCTGGTTCCGCCCGGCTTCACGGGCGCGCTGCCCGCCGGCGTCACGCCGATGCCGGTCGAGACGCCGCGCGGCTGGCTGCTCGGCCGCATGTTCGTCAGCGGCGAAGCCGATGCGCCCGCCGCGCTCGCGCTCGTGGAGCAGATGTGGATCGCGCGGCTCAGCGAATACACGCCCGGGCGCGAGCCAGCGCCCGCCGCGGAAGCGAGCGCGCCGGCGATCGACGGGATGGACAGCCTCGCGTACTTCGAGCTGCTGAACGCCACGCTGCACGAGCTGCCGCCGCGCGCAGGCGAGGCGAGCCTGATGGCTCAGCTCGACGCGATCGGCATCGGCCCGAGCACGAAGCTCGACCTGAGCCGGCTCGATTCCGAAACGCGGCGCGGCCTCGAGCGCGCGTTGAAAGCGGGCGCTGCGCTGGTGGGCGCTGCTAGCCAGCGCACGCAGTCCGCGCTGAACGGCTGGATCGTGCCGCGCGCGGTCGGGCGCTACGGCTTCGACTACCTCGCGCGCGCCGTCGTCGTGCGCAACGGCTACGGGAATCTCCCGGAGGAGAGCCTCTACGCCGCGGCGCTGCTCGATTCCGAAGAGAAGCTGCTCACCAGCGGCGGCCGCTATCGCATCCGCTTCGAGCCGGGCGCGCTGCCGCCGGTGGACGCGTTCTGGTCGCTCTCCGTCTACGACGTGCGCAGCTTCAAGCTCGTCGAGAATCCGATCCGGCGATACAGCCTCGGCAATCTGTCGCGCGGCCTGCGCTTCGCCACGGACGGCTCGCTGACGATCGCGCTCCAAGCCGACGAGCCGAGCGAGCCTGACGTGAACTGGCTGCCCACTCCGCGCGGCGCGCTGCCGTTCATCGCGGTGATGCGCATGTACGAGCCGCGGCCGGAGGCGCTGCGCGGCAAGTACACGCTGCCGCCGGTGGTGCGCATCGCGGACTAGCCAGTCGAGCTCCTCGCGCGAGCGACTTCGCGCGAGCTCGCCGTGATACGCTGCCGCGCCTTTGGAGGGGCCAAGCATGACGGAGCTACACAACTACGAGCAGGTTTCGGTCTACGGGCTCGATCCGCAGCAGCGCGACGAATTGTTACTGGCGCAGCGCGAGTGCGTGTTCAACTGGTCGACCAAGGAAGGCTGGCCGGTCGGTGTGGTGATGTCGTATCTGTGGCGCGACGGAAAGTTCTGGCTCACCGCCGGCGGCCATCGCCACCGCATCGAGGCGATTCGGCGCGACCCGCGCGTCTCGATCGTCGTGACGAGCACCGGCACGAGCATCGGGCCCTCGAAGACGATCACTGCGAAGGGCCGCGTGCGCATTCGCGAAGACGCCGAGACGAAGAAGTGGTTCTACCCCGCGCTCGCGAACATGATCCAGCGCGGCGAGCCGGCAGCGAGCGAACGTTTCGCTGCGTTCCTCGATTCGCCGCTGCGCGTGATCCTCGAGGTGACGCCCGAGAAGTGGATCACCTACGACGGTGAGAAGATGGCGCTCGACAGCGTCGGCAAGCTGCCGGAGACGCGCAAGACGAAGCCGCAGTCCTCGGACACGACCCGCCTCGCCGCCGAGCTGAAGCGGCGCGGGATGGCCTGAGCTCCGCGCGGCTCTCGTCGACCGGTATCAATTTCAGCCAGGGAGCTTCCATGAATCGGCGCTCAGTTCTGTTCTTCTCGCTGGGCGCGCTGGCCGCGGTCGGCTGTGTGGCCACGGTCGCGGCGAAGCTTCCGCCCACGGGTTTCGTGCTGCCCGCGCTGACGGGCGAGGTGCCCTGGTCCGCTCCGGCGCCGCTGCGCGAGGAGGGCGACTTCGACTTCGTCGTCGTCACCGACCGCACCGGCGAGCACCGCGATGGCGTCTTCGAGCAAGCGATGCCGCCGAAGGTGAACCTGCTGCGTCCCGAGTTCGTGATGAGCGTCGGCGATCTGATCGAGGGCTACACCGAGGAGCGAAGGCAGCTCGCGAAAGAATGGGACGAGATCGAGGCCGCCACCGCCAAGCTCGCGATGCCGTTCTTCTACGTGCCCGGCAATCACGACATGAGCAATGCCGTGATGGCCGAGGTGTGGAAGGAGCGCTTCGGCCCTTCTTTTTATCACTTCGTTTATCAGGACGTCTTGTTCCTCGCGCTGAACTCCGAGCTGTTCCAGCTCGTGCACAACCCGAAGCAGCAGCTGCCCGGACCTTGGACGCAAGCGGAGCAGCTCGCCTACGTCGAGCGCGTGCTGGCCGAGAACGCCGGCGTGCGCTGGACGTTCGTGTTCATTCATCAGCCGCTCTGGGACGTGCCGAAGCTGCCGCTGCCGGGTCAGGTGACGGCCCCTGCCCCGAACCCGGATTGGCTGCGCGTCGAGCAGCTGCTCGGCGCTCGGCCCTACACCGTCTTCGCGGGCCACTATCACCGCTACACCGAGCACGTCCGTAACAACCGCCAGTTCATCACGCTGGCTACCACCGGCGGCGGCAGCGAGCTGCGCGGCACGCCGTTCGGGGAGTTCGACCAGGTCGCGCGCGTCTCGATGACGAAGGGCGGCCCGCTGATCGCGAATCTGCGGCTCGACGGCGTGCTTGCTTCCGACGTCGTGACCGCGGAGCAGCGCGCGCTCGTGCTCGCACTGCCGCGCGCGATCGTGCAGGAGCCGCTCAGCGGCGACGCGGACGCGTTCCGCTCGGGCAGCGCGCGCTTCTCGATCGCGAACGACGGCAAGCGCGCGCTCAGCGCGGTCGGCCGCGCGCACGGCAGCCCGCAGCTCGATGCCGGCGACGTGACGCTGCGCGCGACGATCGAGCCGGGCGGCGTCGCGAACCTCGAGCTGCCGATTCGAGCGCGCTCGCCGGTCGCCTACGAGTCCGTGGCGCCCGCGCACGTCGAGTGGACGCTCGTTACCGAGGGCCCGAACGGCGCTCCGCTCTCGATCGAGACCGAATCGATCATCCTGCCGGAGAAGTCGTTCGCGCTGAAGGGCGCTCCGGGCGCGGTCTCGACCGACGCGGATCTCGCCGACTGGGCGCCGCTCGCGTTCGACGTGCGCGTGCCCGGCGAGCGCGACGGGCACGGCGACTACTCCGGTGGTGCGGATGCTTCCTTCACCTGGGACGTGCGCCACACCCCCGATGCGGTGCACTTCGCGCTGCAGGTGCGCGACGACGACGTCGTCTCGACGCCGGAGCGCACGTTGCGCGAGCAGGACCACGTCGTGATCAACGTCGACGCGCGCGCGCAGGCCGACCGTAACAAGAACGTGGACTACCTGGTCGCACGCCTCAGCGGCGAGCTCACCCGGCAGATCACCGCGTTCTGTGGCGTGCAGCAGAAGCCGCTGCACGATCCGATCCTCGCGATGTTCGCGCCGAGCGCGGGCAAAGCGAAGATCGCGTGCGCCGCGCGCCGCACGAGTGACGGCTATGCGGTGGAGGTATCGATCCCCGCCGCTCAGCTCGACGAGCGGCGCGGCTCCGCCTGGGATGGACTGCGCATCAACGTCGCGGTCACCGATTTCGACGGCAGCGCCGTGAATCACAACGTGATCTCGTGGCGGCCTAGTCGCTTCGGTCACAACGCCGTCGCGGGCTCCGGCAGCTTCGTGCGCCAGTAGTTCCTGGCGCCGGAGCAGCCGCGTGAACGACGCAGCGCCGCGCTACTCGCCGCGTTACGTGCGGCTCGTCGTCGCGCTGCTGACGGGTGCGGTGTTCGTCGAGTTCTATCACCGCCAGATCTTGGCGGTGGCAATGGACGAGATCGGGAGGGAGTTCGCGCTGTCGGATGGCGAGCTCGGCTCGTTCGTCACGGCGTTCGCCGTCGGATACGCGGTCAGCGGCCCGCTGCTCGGCCGCGTCGCGGATCGCCTCTCGCGACGCGGGATCTACAGCGCCGGCATCGCGCTGTGGAGCCTCGCGACACTGCTCGGAGGTTACGCCGGCAGCTTCGCGAGCTTCTTCGCGACGCGCCTAATTACCGGCTGCGGGCAGTCGAGCGCTGGCGCCACCAACAGCCCGCTGCTCGTCGACTACGTCGCAGCGGAGCGCCGCGGCGGCGCGCTAGCCGTCGTGACGATGGGCGCCACGGTCGGGGCGCTCACGGCCGGCGCGCTCGGCTTCGCGGGCGCGGTCGAGGCGTTCGGCTGGCGCGGCGTGTTCATCGGGTCGGGAATCGCCGGGCTCGCTTTCGCGGCTGCGTTCGCGGCGCTCGTCAAAGAGCCGCCGCGCGGCTGGTCCGAGGGCCGCGCCTATTCCCCGTCGGCGCCGGTGCCGTTGCGCGCGGTGGCAGCCATCGTGCGCGCGCGGCCCGCGCTGCTGCAGACCTTTCTCGGCACGATGCTGAGCAGCGTCGCGATCTTCGCGTCGGCGCAATGGGTCGTCTCGTTCTTCGAGCGCGTCCACGGCATGACCAACGCGCAGGCATCGCTCGGCCTCGTGTTCGCGGCGCTCGCGAGCACGGTCGGCGCGATCGTCGGAGGGCTCGTCGCGAACCGCGCCTGGACGACCAACCCGCGCGCCGTCGTGCTGGTGCCCGCGGCGTGCTCGCTGCTCGCCTGCCCGGCGCTGTTCGCCGGCGCCGGGGCACGCAGCGCCGGCCTCGCCGTCGCGCTCTATTCGCTCTCCGGTGCGCTCTCGCTCGTGCACGCAGCGCCGGCATCGGCCGCGATGCAAGGCATGATTCCCGATCGCATGCGCGGCTTCGTCTCGAGCCTAATTGCTTCGCTGATCACGGGCGTCGGGCTCGGCGGCGGTCCCTATCTCGCAGGCGCGCTCTCCGATTGGTTCGGCAGCGCGACGAACCCGGCCAGCCTCGGCCGCGCGCTCGCGTGGGTGTCGCTGCTCTACGTGTGGGCCGGAATCCACTTCCTGCTCGCTTCGCGCACGTTGAAGCGCGACCTCGAGCTGAACGCGCAGCAGAGCTGAGCGCGCTGGCGCTGCGCGACGCGGGCTCGCCTGCGCAAGCCGTGCTCGCTGCGCGAGCACGCGGCTCGCGGACGGGAGCGCCGGTGGGTAGAGTGCGCCGCCCCCCGGAGACGTTGCGCTGGAAGCAGTCGTAGAGACGGCGGCGGGAAAGCTGCGCGGGCGCGAGGACGGCGATGTCCACGCGTTCCTGGGCATTCCGTACGCAGCGCCGCTCAGCGGGCTCGCGCGCTTCCTTCCGCCGCAGCCCGCAGCGCCCTGGCCTGGAGCTCGCGACGCGCGTCAATTCGGTCCCGCGGCGCCGCAGCTCTCGCTGCCGTTCTTCTCGTTCATCAATGCCGCGGGCCGTGCCGCCGGAGATGAATGCCTCTCGCTGAATGTCTGGACTCCGGCGTGCGACGGTGCGCGCCGGCCCGTCTTGGTGTGGATCCATGGCGGCGCGTTCTTGGTGGGCTCGGGTGCGACCCCGATCTACAACGGCGCGCGGCTCGCGGCGCGCGGCGACGTCGTCGTCGTCACGCTCAACTATCGGCTCGGCGTGCTCGGCTTCGCGCAGCTGGGCCTCGCGCGCAACGGTGCGCTGCGCGAGAGCACGAACCTCGGGCTGCGCGATCAGGTCGCGGCGCTCGACTGGGTGCACGAGAACATCGCGCGCTTCGGTGGGGATCCCGCGCTCGTCACGCTGTTCGGGCAGAGCGCCGGCGGCATGAGCTGCGGCGCGCTGCTCGGCGCGCCGCGCGCGCGCCCGCTGATTCGTCGCGCGATCTGCCAGAGCGGCGCCGCCGATCACGTGCGCGAGCGCGCCGACGCGCGTGAAGTCGCCGAGCGATTCCTCGCGGCGCTGCGCGATCCGACTCCTGACGACTTGGCGCAGCTCCCGCTCGAGGTCTTGCTGCGCGCGCAGCGCGAAGTCCAGTCGACGCGGAATCCGGCTCGCGAGCTGATGACCTTCCTACCGGCGGTGGACGGTGACCTGATTCCGGAGCAGCCGCTGCGCGCGCTGCGGCGAGGCGCGGCGGCCAAGATCGACCTGATGACCGGCGTCACCGCCGAAGAGTGGAAGATGTTCGGCGTCGTGGATCCGGGCCTCGGGCGCTTCGCGCAGCAGGACCTCGAGGCGCGCCTGCGTGAAGCGTTGCCCGAGCGCTACGAGCATGCGCCGCGGCCGAAGCGTGCGGCGCGCGAGCTGCAGGACGCGCTCGCCGAACGAGGCGCGGCCAGCGACGCGCGCTCGGCGTGGAGCGCGTTCCAGTCCGCACGCATGTTCGTGCGGCCCGCGGCTCGGCTCGCGGAAGCGCAGCACGCCGCGGGCGGCGCGGTGCACACCTACGTCGTCTGCTGGCGCGCCGCCGCCGCGCCGCGCGCGCTGGGCGCCTGCCACGCGATCGAGCTGCCGTTCGTGTTCGGCACCGGTCGCCATCCACTCGCGCGCGGATTCACCGGCATCGGCTTCGCCGCGCCGCGCCTCACGCGCCAGATCCAGAACGCCTGGATCCAGTTCGCGCGCACCGGCGATCCGAGCCACAACGGCCTACCGAGCTGGCCCGCCTTCGAGCCGGGCCGGCGCCCGACCATGTTGTTAGGCGCGCACTGCGAGCTGGCCGAGGCGCCGCTCGATCCCGATCGCCAGCTGCTCGCCCGCTGGAGTGGCGAAAGCTCTCGGGGGAGCGGCGCGAGTCTGACGAGCTCGTAGCGTGCGGACGCCGAGCTTCAGCTGAGCGCGCTCTTCGTGTTCGACCGCCGCGAGGTGAGTCGAGCTCCTAGCTGTCCAGCTCGACGCTCGCCTCGAGGTGCCGCGGGCAGACGAGCGTGTTGCTGATGAAGCAGATCTGCTCGGCGCGCTCGAGCAGCCGCGTCGCGCGCGCGGCGTCGACGCCGGCGGGCACGCGCAGCGCGGCGCGCACGTCGATGCGCGTGAAGCGCGTCGCGCGCTCGACTTTGTCGAGCGTGCCCGTGGCGCTCACGTCGAGCGCTGTCCACGCGAGCCTCGATGCGGCCGCAACCGCGCGGAACGAGAGCGTGAAGCAATCCGCGACTGCGGCGACCAGCAAAGTCTCGGGCGACCAACGGTCGCCTGGACCGCCGAACTCGGCGGGCGGTGCGGACGCGATCGCCGGGAGCCCGGGAGCTGCGAGCGCCACCTCGCCCTCGGGCGTCGCCTTTGCGCTCACGCTGTAGACGTGCGGGAGATCCTGCATGCGCGCCTCCTGGTTGCGGGCGAGCCGCTCGCTCAGCGCGGGCCGACCGATGCGCGGTAGAGCGGCGCGAGCTCGTCTGCACGCTCCGCCGTCATCTGCAAATCCCGTAACAAGCCGTCGTGCACCCCGTAGATCCAGCCGTGCAGCGTGACGGACTGGCCGCGCTGCCAGGCGTCGCGCACCACCGTCGTCTCGGCGACGTTGAGGACCTGCTCGATCACGTTCAGCTCGCAGAGGCGTGCGTGCCGCTGCGGCTCGTCGGGGATGCGCGCGAGCCGCTCGGCGTGCGTCTCGACCACGTCGCGCACGTGGCCCAGCCAATTGTCGACCAGCCCGTGGCGTTCGCGGCGCAGCGCCGCGGCCACGCCGCCGCAGCCGTAGTGACCGCACACGATGATGTGCTTCACCTTCAACACGTCGACTGCGAACTGCAGCACCGACAAGCAGTTGAGGTCCGTGTGCACGACGACGTTCGCAACGTTGCGGTGCACGAACACGTCGCCGGGCAACAGGCCGATGATCTGGTTCGCCGGCACGCGGCTGTCCGAGCAGCCGATCCACAGATACTCCGGCGACTGCTGCTGGGCGAGCTTCGAGAAGAACGCCGGATCGCTGCGCTGCATCGCTTCCGCCCAGGCGCGGTTGTTTTCGAGAAGCTTGGTGAGCGAACGCAAGCGGCCGGTTCTCCTGCGGAAGCGCGACGTTAACGCGCTGCGTTCGAAGCGGCGGCGGTCGCCGCGCCGCTTGCCCTGCTGAGCAGCGCCCAGCCGAGCACACCGGAGATCAGCGAGCCAGCGAGGATGCCGAGCTTCGCGGCGCCGAGCTGTGCGCTCGCCTCGCCGGCTTCGCCGTGCGACCCGCCGCCGAACGCGAGGCCGGCGATGAACAGCGACATCGTGAACCCGATGCCCGCGAGACAGGCTGCGCCGCGCAGCTGCGCCCAGCTCACGCCGGCGGGCAACGTCGCCCAGCCCGCGCGATGCGCGAGCCAGGCCGCGCCTGCGACACCGAGCGGCTTGCCGAGGATCAGGCCGAGCGCGACGCCGAGCGTCACCTCGCTGACGAGCGGCGCGTGTCCGCCGCCCAGCACGACGCCCGCGTTCGCGAGCGCGAACACCGGCATCACGACGAACGAAGTCCAGGGCGCGAGCGCGTGCTCGAGGCGTGCGAGCGGGGCTTGCGCGCGCGCACTGCCGCTCGCGAGCTCGTGAACCGCGTCGTCGCGATCGCTAGGCGACGCCTCGAGCCGCGCGAGCAGCGCGCGCGCGCGCACTGCGAAGCTCACCGCGGGCAGCTCGGCGCGCGACGGAATCGTGAAGGCGAGCAGCACGCCGGCGACCGTCGCGTGCACGCCGGACTCGAGCGTCGCGAGCCAGAGCGCCGCTCCGACGAGTGCGTACGGAAGCGGCGAGCGCACGCGCAGCCGATTCAGCGCGACGCCGGCGGCGAGCGCGCACGCGGCCGCGAGCAGCGCACTCGTGTCGAGCTCGCTCGTGTAGAAGAGCGCGATCACGACCACGGCGCCGAGATCGTCGACGATCGCGAGCGCAGTCAGGAATACGCGCAGCGCGAGCGGCACCCGCTCACCGAGCAGCGCGAGGACGCCCACCGCGAACGCGATGTCGGTCGCTGCAGGAATCGCCCAGCCGCGCAGCTCGCTGCCCGTTGGGTTGAACGCGACGTAGACCGCGGCGGGGGCGAGCATCCCGCCCAGCGCGCAGACGAGCGGCAGCAAGGCACGACGCGCCTCGCGCAGCTCGCCGGCCACGAGCTCGCGCTTGATCTCGAGGCCGACGACGAAGAAGAACAGCGCCATCAGCCCGTCGTTTACCCAGAGCAGCAGCGGCTTCTCGAGCGCGAGCGCGCCGAAGCGCACGCCGAGCGGCATGCTCCAGAGCGCGTCGTAGCTCGCGCTCCAGCTCGAGTTTGCCCAGCCGAACGCAACCGCCGCCGCTCCCAACAACAGGATGCCGCTGGCGGCCTCGAGCTGCAGGAAGCGCTGCAGCGGGCCGAGCAGGCGATCGACGGGAGCGGGTGCTGCGGGATCCATCATGCCTCGTGAGCAGCAACGGAAGCGGAATGCGGGGCCACGTCAACTGCCTGAATGGCTCCACAGCTGGAGACGGATCCGCGATCTGATTAGGATGCGCGCCCAGATCAGGAGCACCGCATGAGCGCCAGCGCGATCGCGAGCTTGGGAAACACGTTCCTCGTCAAGGAGCACGTCGGCCTGTTCAAGGCGGCCAGCAACTACGACGTGTTCGATCCCGCCAGCGGTCAGCAGCTGCTCGCCTGCCGCGAGCCGAACCTCGGCGCCTTCACGAAGCTGCTGCGCTTCACGGATTACAAGCGCATGACGCCGTTCGCTGTGGAGGTGCGCAGCGTCAGCGGCGAGCTGCTCCTGCAGGTCACGCGCGGAGTCTCGATCTTCCTCTCGACCGTGTCGGTGAAGGACGGCGCGGGCGTTCTGCTCGGCACCTTCCAGCAGAAGTTTTTCTCGATCGGCGGAGCCTTCGAGGTGCGGGATGCGTCCGGTCAGCTGGCCTGCTCGCTGAAGGGCAAGTGGACCGGCTGGGAGTTTCGCTTCGAACGCCAGGGCAGCGAGCTCGCGAAGGTCTCCAAGAAGTGGAGCGGCCTCGGCAAGGAGCTGCTGACCAGCGCCGACAACTACGTGCTCGAGATTGCTCCGACCGTCACAGCGAACGATCCGGTGCGCGCGCTGGTTCTCGCGGCGGTGTTCTGCATCGATCTCGTGCTCAAAGAGTGAGCGGGCCTCCCGGCTCGAGCACGACCTTGATGGCGCCCGAGCCGCGGTCGGCGGCTGTCGCGAAGGCTTCGCGCGCGGCGTCGAGCGGGAAACGGTGCGTGATCAGAGCGCGCGGCAGCTCCGGATTCGCCGCGAGGAGCGCCGCGGCCGCGTCCACGTCGCGCCCGCCCGCGTGGCGTCCATACAGGAAAGTCGGGCGCAGCGAGACTTCCTTCATGCACATCGCAAAGCCGGGGAGCGCGAGCGGTCCCCAGTAAATCCCCGGTATCCACACCTTCGTTCCGGGCTTCGCGAGCTCGACGGCCTTCGCTAGCGCGCTCTCCGTACCGGCCGCCTCGATCACGACGTCGTAGAGGCCGCTCGCGCGCGTCGCGCCGAGCCTCTCGCCGGCTGCGCGCTGTGCATCGTGGCGTGCGACCAGCGCGACCTCCGCGCCGCACGCTCGCGCCGCCGCGACTGCACACAGCCCGATGTTGCCGCCGCCGATCACGACGACTCGCGCGCCCGCGCGCAGTCTCGAGCGCCGCAGCGCGTACAGGGCGACCGCGAGCGGCTCCACCAGCGAGGCGTCGCGCAGCGAGACGGCGCTCGGCAGCGGCACGAGCGCTCGCGGCGGAACGCGCAGCTCGTCCGCCATGCCGCCGTCGCACCCGACGCCGAAGATCATTCCTGGCCCGAGCGCGCACAGGTTGTAGTCGCCGCGCACACAGGGCTCGCATTTGTCGCACGGCGCGAGTGGCTCGATTGCGACCGGCGTGCCGTCGTCCGTAACACCTGCGAGCTCGTGGCCGAGCGTCACCACGGGAGGTCCGAGCACGCTCTCGGGAGAGAGAAGATGCAGGTCCGAGCCGCAGATGCCGGCGCTGCGGATCCGCACGCGCACGCCGTCGCCGCGCGGCGCCGGCACGTCCACCAGCCGAACCGCACCCTCGACGCAGCGCACCGCGCGCATGGCCTCACCTCGGCGCGCGAGTATGCGCGAACCGCTCGGCGCCGCGGCTATTTCGCTGCGTGCGTCGCTGCGAAGCGTGCGAGGTCGCGCCCGAGCGCGCGCGCCGCGGCGGCTTGCTTTTCGTCCGCAAGCGCGCCGCTCGAGTCGAAGGCCTTGTGCGCCGCCGGAATCGTCAGCTGATTCGCGAGCACGATGACACCGACGTTGGTGAGCAGCTCGCGCACCCAACGCAGTCCGCGCATTCCGCCGAGGCCACCGGGCGAAGCCGCGCACAATGCCGCGAGCTTGCCTGGAAACAGCGAGGGATCCGCCTTTGCGCCTGGCGCGCGCGTCATCCAGTCGATCGTGTTCTTCAGCAGCGGCGCGATGCCGCCGTTGTACTCGGGGCACGCCAGCAAGAGCGCGTCGTGCGCGACGAGCAGCTCGCGCAGCTTCGTCGCCGCAGGCGGGAACTGATTGCCGGCTTCCCAGTCGCCGTCGTAGAGCGGCAGCGCGAAGTCGCTCAGCTCGAGGCGCGTCACGCTGGCGCCTGCCTCGCTCGCGCCCTGCACGACCAGCGTCAGCAGCTTGCTGTTGAAGGAATCCCTGCGGGCGCTGCCTGAGAACGCGAGCACGCGAGCCATGCGATTCTCCCTGGAGAAAGCGTGCACGCTATCGCAGCGCGCGCGGCCTCAGGCTCGCCTTCGTAGCCAGCCCGCGATGCTCCAGCGCTCGCGGGCCGCGGGTAGCACCTCGTGCGCGATCGTGTCGCTGCGCAGCGCGATCAGCGTTCCGCCGCGCGGCGCGATCTCGCACAGCGGCTCGCGCGCGTCGGCGCTCGCGAACAGGCGCAGCGCACCGCCGTGCTCGTCCCGCCAACGGTCGTTCAAGTAGAGAACGAGCGAGATCACACGCGCGTCGTCGTCGCGGAAGCGGTCGAGGTGGAGTGCGTACGCGGCGCCGGGCGCATAACAAGCGTAGTGCGCCTCGAGCTCGACCAAGCCGAGGAAGAGCTCGCGATTGAGCGCGAGGCGCAGCGCGTCGAGGCGCTCCAGTAGCGCGCGCTCGGGCTGGTCCGCGCTCGCGCCGGCGAGCCAGCAGATCTCGTCGCCGCGCAGCGCTGCGGCCTGCTGCGCTCCTGCGCCGCGCCCGACGCGGGCGGCGCGGAACTCGCCCGCGGCACGGCGGCGCTGAGCTGCCTCGCGTAGCGCGGCGATCTCTCCGGACCCCAGGAAATCGGGGACGACCGCGAAACCCCGCGCGGCGAGGAGCTCGCAGATTTCCGAGTCGACGCTCACTTCACACGACGACGAGCCGGTAGACGTCATCGGTCTGCGCGCGCGGGCTCGCCTACGAATCCGGCAGTGGCGCGCGTCATCGCGCGCCGGCTGCTCGCCTCATCGCGGCGTCGTCTCCGGCATGTTCGCGACTGCGAGCTTCACCGCCTCCGCGCCGGGCTTCTTCAGCTCGATCAGAATCTCGCGGAAGTGGTCGCGGCTGTCGTTGATCGCGGTCTCCGTCGCGCCAGGCGGCACGAAGAACACGCTGCCTGGCTGGACCGGGATCTCGACCCGGCCGCGGCCGTCGACCTCGGCGTCGACGCGCGAGCCCTGCAGCACGCATAACAAGTACGGCAGCTCGTGGCGGTGCCGGTCGCTGCGCTCGCCGGGCGCGAGGTTCATCTCCCAGACGCGCACCAGCTCGTTCTCGAACAGCAGCTTGTTCGCGACGTCTCCGAGCGGCTCCGCTTCGGTATGCATGAGCGCCTCCTAGACGAGTAAGACGGTGCGCACGAGCAGCGCGAGTAGCAGCAGCGAGCCCAGTGCGAACACCGAGAAGCGCACCATGATCACGTTCCTGGTCGCCTGCACGAACGAATGCACGATGCGCGCCGCGACGTAGCACCAGGCGAGTCCGACGCTCAGGCCGTCCACGGCGCCGCCCAACTGCGCGGCGAGCGCGAGCGCGTAGAAGATCGTCGGCTGCTCGTGCAGGTGGTTGTAATTGTCGGCGACGCGGGCCACCTCGGGCGGCAATACAAGCTGACCGCCGGTGCGCGCTAGCTCGGCGACGTCGACGTTCGCCCTCTGCATCGCCGGGATGCGCGTCGCGTACATCCAGACCCACATCACGAACGTCCAGCCCACCAGCGCGAGCACCGGCGCAATCATTCCGTGGTCGAACACCAGCTCTCCTTCGGGCCGCAGCGCGAGGCTGGAGCAGCCGTCGCGCGCTGCGCAACTGGCGGACGCGGCTCAGTTTTCTGCCGGCGCGTCGCTCCATTCCTCTTCGGGATCTGCGGCCTCCGCAGGAGCCGGGGTTGCAGCGCGCGCGCTCGGCGGCGTTCCTTGCGCTGCGGCCTCGTTGCCGTTGCTCGCTGCAGGTTCGAAGGGCGCGGCGTAGTCGACGAAGATCGGGCTCGACCACGCGCGTTCCTCGACCTCGCCGAGGCGATCGTCGTCCGCGCTCCGCGGCGTCGCGTCGACGCCGATGCAAGCGCCCTGTGCGTCGCGCCTGCAGGCGAGCTGCTTGCCGTTGACCGCTGGCGTCGGCTCCTCGATGGCGCGCACGTAGTAGACGGCGTCGCGCGCACGCACTGCGAACTCGTCGTCGGCGAACTCGACGCTGCAGCCCGCGGCACTCGGCTCGCACGCGAACGTGCGCCAAGGGTCTTCGATCAGCTCGTCGACCGGCTCGCCGGCGACTTGTTGGGGACGAATGCGCACGACCTCGATCCGCGTGATCCGATGGCGCTCGTCGCTCGGGTTGAAGCACTCGCCGCGACAAAGGCGCTCGAGCCGTGCCGCCGGCAGCCCGCTCGCAGTGAAAGCAGGGCAGCCCGGCAGCTGTTTCTGCGAGCCGATCGCGCGCACGCGAAAGCGCGGCGCGAAGCGCAAGCGAATCTCGCTGCCCATCGGGCGGAGCCCGCCGTCGGGCGCATTGACGAGATCGAACCAGAGCAGCGTGCGCTGGCCGCTCGTGCCGTAGACCTCGCGCCGCGAGAGCGCATCCCAGATCGCGTTGCGCTCCCGCGAAGGCGCGTGCACCGCGACCAGCCCGCCGGTGAAGAGCAGCGAGGCGATGCGATCGTCCGGCGGGCCGTCGCGCCACGCGGCGAGGCCGGCGTCGCGCACCGCGCTCGCGCGCTCCGCGCGCGCGGGCAGCGTGCGCGATTCGTTCCACGCGTCGCGCGCCGCTGTATCGCGCTGCCCGTCGACCATCAGCCTGCGCGCGAATTCCTTGTAGCCGGTGCCGGGCCGCGCGCTGTGGATGTCGCTCGCGGCGATGAAACCCACGCGATATCGCCACGGCTGATCAGGGTTCGCGAAGCTGGTCAGCGCGAGCAGGTACTGCGCGCTCAGCAGCGGACGTAGCTGGAAGGCCGGCAGGAAGCAGTCGCGACACTGGCCGGCGTCGCCCCATTCGTCACCCGACGCGAGCGGCACCACGCGCTCGTTTGCCCGACCCGGCGCGTTCGCCGCTTGCTCTCGCGCGTCGGCAGCGCGCTCCGCGCACTCCTTCGCGCTCTCGCCTCGAGCGAGGCAACGCCGCTCGATGATCTCGCCCGCGCGCCAGCAGGTCGGCGTGTAGTCGGGCGCCGGCGCGGGGCAGACAATCTCTCCGCCGGCGGCGCGCGTGAGCGGACGCCAAGAGCGGTACTCCTCGCTGTTCCCGTGCCCCGAGTACACCTCGATCAGGCGCTGCAGACCCGCGTCGTGCGCGCCGACACCGAGCTGTGTCTGCCAGCTCGCGAGCGGCGAGGCTGTGAAGCCCCACGCGCTGCCGTGCGGAATCACCAGCGCCGCACTGTTCCAATCGCGCAGCTTCGCGAACAGCTCGCCGGGCGTGGCGGCGCTCTCCATACAGTCGCGGGGCAGCTCACGCGTCGGCACGCCCTCTGCGCAGCGCTGCGCGTCGCTCCATTCGGTGATGTGTCGCGCGAAGCCGTGCATGCGCGCGTCGCCGAGATTCGCGAGCACCATCGCCGTGCGCCGTGGCAGCGAGCTCGCGAGCGCGCGCACGCGCGAGCCGGCCGCGCTGATCGGGCGCGCCGGAATCGCGTCGTCGGCGAGATCGCGCAGGATCACGTTGCGGTGGCCGAAATGGGTCTCGGGCGTCTCGCCGACCTGCGTCCACTCCCAGCCGAGGTAGCTGACGAGATCGGGATCCTGCGGATTTCCCGCGACGTCGTTGCACTGGCGAATCGAGTCGACGCTCTCGCGCCAGACGTCCGGCGTCAGCCCTTCCGCGTGGTCGTTCAGCGACCAGAAATCGAGCGCCGAGCAATGACGTGCGAAGTCACAGGCGTCTGCGGCTGGATGTGCGCCCTCGCCGCCGGCGAGCGGCAGACTCATCAGGAACGCGTCCATCGAGACCGAGGTGTGGACGTGGAGATCCCCGAACAGGATCTGGCGCTCCGGCTGCGCGGCCGGCGTCGCGCCGTCCTCACGCTCCGCAGCGGAGCTCTCGCTCGGCGGCGCCTGCGCTGCGGCCGCCTCGCTCGCGGGCGCAAGCAGGCGCGCGAGCGCCTCACGCTGCGCCTGCGCGCGCGTCGCGATCGCGTCGCGCGGGATCGGCGCGCCAGCGATCTCGCCGGGCCCCTCGTGCGCGCCGAATACGCCACGTCCGAGCGCGACGCACATCCCTAACAGCACGAGCACGAGCGCGCCCGCGAGCAGCAGGCGCGCGCGCGTCACGACCCTGCACCCTCGAGGAAGCGCAGCGCGACGGCCGCGTGGAGCGCGACTCCGAAGGCCATGCCCGGCTCGTCGATCACCATGCGATTCGAGTGGCAGGGCGCCGGATCCTTCGCATCCGGCGGCCGTAAGCCGAGGAACACCATCGCGCCCGGCGTGCGCTCGAGCACGAACGAGAAGTCCTCCGCGCCCATCACCGGCGCGTCGAACTCGATCACGCTGCGCGGGCCGAGCAGCTCGCGCGCGACTCCCTGAGAGAACTGCGCGAAACCGGCGTCGTTGGTCGTGACGGGGTAGCCGCGCTGCAGCAGCGGGCGCGCCTCCACGCCGTGCGCCTGTGCGATGCCGCGCGCCACGCGCTCGAGGCCCTCGTGCGCCTTCGCGCGCGAGCGCTCCGAAAGCGCGCGGATCGTGCCCTGCAGCTCGACGCTCTCGGGGATCACGTTGCCGGTGGTGCCGCCTGCGATGCGCGTCACCGTAATCACTACCGGATCCGAGACCGGAATTTCGCGGGTCACGAAGGTCTGCAACGCCGTCGCGATCTCGCACGCGGCGGGAATCGGATCGCGGCAATCGTGGGGCATCGAGGCGTGCCCGCCCTTCCCCCGCACTGCGATGTGGAAGAAGTCCGCCGATGCGAGCAGCGGACCCGAGCGCGTCCCGATCATCCCGCTCGGGATCAGCGGCGTGATGTGAATCGCGAACGCGGCGTCCGTCTGCGGCAGGCCCTCGTCGAGCATCACACGCGCGCCCGCGAAGCCTTCCTCGCCGGGCTGGAACATGAAGACCACCTCACCCCCGAACGTGTCGCGGCGCTCGCTGAGCAGCCGCGCGGCGCCGGCGAGCATCGCGGTGTGCGCATCGTGGCCGCAGGCATGCATCGCGCCCGCGCGCCGCGAGCGAAATTCGAGCTCGTTGTCCTCGGGCATCGGCAGCGCGTCGGTGTCGGCCCGTAACAAGATGCGCCGGCCCGGCCGGCGGCCGCGCAGCGTCGCGACCAGCCCGCTCGATTTCTGGTGCTGAGTGATCTCGAGCGGCAGCCCCGCGAGCTGCTCCAGCACCCTCGCGCGCGTGATGGGATTCGCGAGCCCGAGCTCCGGCTCCTGATGAATCGCGCGCCGCAGCGCGGTGACGTCGGGCTGCAGCTTTCGCGCGGCTTCGAGCAACGCGGCGAGATCGCTCATGGCCCCTCCGGTGGACCGCGCCTCGCGAAGCGAGCTGGCGGTGCGGCGCATTCTGGCACATGAGACGCAGCGCTCTTGCTGTTCCTGCGCCCTCGCAGCAGCTTCCACCGCTGCTCATGCTCACCCTCGCCGACCGCATCGACGCGCTCGCCCGCTCGCAGCCCGATGCACCCGCATTTCTCGGCGATGCGGGCGCGCTCTCTTGGCGCGAGTACGCCGAGCGCTCGGACCGCTTCGCCGCGCACCTAGCGGCGCTCGGGCTCGCGCCCGGCGAGCGCGTCGCGGTGATGCTGCCCGACGGCCCCGGCGTGCACGTCGCCTACGTCGGCTGCGAGAAGGCGGGGCTCGTCGTGATGGGGATCGGGCCGCGCGCGGGGCGCGAGGAGATCCGGCACTTGCTCGCGAAATCGGGCGCGGCTGCGCTCGTCTCGCGCGCGGCGATGCGGGAGCTCGACCTGCGCGCGCTGTTCTCCGAGCTCGTCGCGGAAGGCTCGCCGCTGCGTGCACACATCGTCAGCGACGGCCAGCTCGAAGCGCATGATGCTTGTTACGGGCGTTCCCAGGCCTATGGCGGCCGTGGCGGCGTTGGCGCCTCTGACGTCGTGGGCGCACTCGATCGAGCGGAGCTCGCGGCCCGCCGGATCGGCGCCGAGGATCTGTTCCTGCTGAACTCGACGTCCGGGACGACCGGGCTCCCGAAATGCGTCACGCATCATCAGGCGCGCTGGCTGCATTTCCACGAGCTCGCGGTGGAATCCGGCGAGTTGACGCCGCGCGACGTCTTCATGTCGCTGCTGCCCACGCCGTTCGGCTTCGGGCTCTGGACCGCGCATTTCACCCCGAGCGCGCTCGGCGCTGCCTGCGTGCTGCTCGAGAAGTTCTCGGCCGAAGCTGCGCTCGCCGCGATCGAGCGCCAGCGCGTGACGGTGCTCGCCGCGGTGTCGACGCAATTCATCATGCTGCTGAACTCGCCAGCGTGGGAGCGCAGCGACCTCTCTTCGCTGCGCGTGCTGTTCACCGGCGGCGAGGCGGTGCCCTACGAGCGCGCGCTCGAATGGGAGCAGCGCACCCGCTCGCTCGTCCTTCAGTTCTACGGCTCGAACGAGACGGGCGCGCTCTCGCGCACGACTACGCGCGACTCTCAGGAGAAGCGCCTCACCAGCGCCGGCCGCGTGATCGAGTCGATGCGCGTGCGCCTGTGCGACGAGGCCGGCGGCGAAGTTCCGGCGGGCGAGCAGGGAGTTCCTGCCTGCCGCGGTCCGCTCGCCTGCCGTGGTTATTACGACGACCCCGCTGCCAACGCGAAGCTCTACACGCCGGACGGCTGGATGTTGACTGGCGACGTCGCGCGCATCGATGCCGACGGATATCTCGCGGTCGTCGGGCGTACCGCGGATTTCATCATTCGCGGCGGCAAGAACATCAGCGGGCCCGCGGTCGAGGACGCCGTGGCGAGCCATCCCGCGGTCGCGCTCGCGGCGGCGGTGGCGTGGCCCGATCCGGTCTACGGCGAGCGCGTCTGCGCCTACGTCGAGCTGCGCCTGGGCAGTGCGCTCACGCTCGCTGAGCTGAACACACACCTCGAGGCTCGCGGAACGTCGCGCGAGTGGTGGCCGGAACGGCTCGTAGTGCTGGACGCGCTGCCGCGCGCGTCCGGCGGAAAGGTCGCAAAAGGCGAGCTGCGCACGGATGCGCGGCGCAGGGCCGCGAACGCCTGAGACGCTTCCTGATCGTCGGCGCCTACGCGCTGGCCGTTCACGGACTCGGCGGCGCGACCGACGAGAGCGCGGACTCGAAAGGATTCGGCTGCTCCCACTCGCGTCGCGCGAGATCGGCGCAGGCCGTGACGGCATCGACACGCGGGACCGGCTGGACATCTGTTAGGTAGAGATACGCCGTCGCACACACATCGTCCTGCCGCTCGCAGATGCCGAACGCTTCGAGCGCGCGGCCGGCCGGGAACCAGCCGCCGCCTGCGACGCGCCCGGCCTGCTCGAGCCGCTCGCGCAGCGCGAGGTTTCTCTTCGGAACCGGCACCGCGCCGATCTGCTGCAGCGTGACGCGCAGCTCGCGCTCGAACACGATCGGGTCGGGGTCGTGCCAGCGATAGAACGAGACCCACTCGGGCATCGGCGCACCGGGAGCCTGCAGGATCAGCGGCGCGCCCTGCAGCGGCGTCGCGTGCGCGCCCATGCCCCAGGCGCTGCCGACGTAGTCCTCGAGCCCGGTGCCGCACCAGGTCGGATTGTTACGGTCGCCGTCGAGGTAGACCTTCACCTCGCCCTCGCCGTACCAGCCGAAGCCTTCCTCCGGCAGCACGCGGATGCCGACGTTGCAGCCGAAGAAGCGGCCGGGCCCGCGCAGCCCGGAGGCGATCGTGAAATCGCGTTTCAGCTGCGTCGGGTTCTCGCGACGCCACGCGACGTGCAGCAGCCCGGCGTCATCCGGAAGCGCGCCGTCGGTGAAGGCGATCTGGTAGTAGAGCGGAAAGCGCCGCGAGCTCGCGTTCACGAACTCGACGCGCAGGCGCCGGCGGAACGGCATCGGCAGCCAGCTGTTGAAGCCGCGCCCCTCTTGCGCGGCGTTCCACTGCGACGCGAACGCGACCGGCCGTCCGAGCGGGCAGCCGAAGAAATCGAGCACGGGCACCGAGATCGACGGCTCGCTCGCGTCGTCGTAATGGATCTCGAGCAGCGGCGCGCGCATTTCGTGCGGAGGCAGCGGCGGGATCGTCAGCCAGAAGTGCCGCACACAGCCCGGCCCCGCGAGATCCGCGAGTACGACGCGCTCTCCGGGCTTCAGCATTCGCAGCGGCGCGCCCTTGCGGCCGCCGTGTGCAGTGGCTGCGGCTCCTTTCGCGCCGCTCGGGTTCTCGAACGAGACGGTGCGGATCGCCTGGCTCAGATCGATGCGGTAGGGCTCGCTGCGCTCGAACATCGGGGCTCCGTCGATTAGGGGCGCCAGCTTCGCACGCAGGCGGCCGGCCGCGCGAGCTCAGCGGCGGCTACGCAGCTCCGCCTCGCACAATCTCGCGAGCGTCGTGAGCTCGCCCTCCATCGTACGCCCGAGCCACCAGCGGCCGAGCGCGCCGAGAAAGCGCGAGCCCTCGAAGTGGGCGACACGCGTACGCGCGCTGCCCTCCGGCGTCGCAGCCATCCCGACCTCCGCCTGCCGCGAACGCATCACGCACCAGCCAGGCCGCAGCACTGCTTCGAAACGCATCGGGATCCCCAGCGGCCCGTTCGAGACGAGGCGGACGCGCTCGCCGTCGCGCTCCGTGATGCGCAGCCAGCGGACGAAGTGGTCGAAGCGCGGAACGCCGCGCTCGAGGTCGCCGAAAATCGACCAGACGATCTCGAACGGCGCGTCGAGCGTGCGCTCGCGATATGCGAGATGCGGCAGCGCCGCGGCGATCGCACGCAGCCGCGCGACGTCGTCGAGCTGCGCGCTCGGCCATGCTCGTTGGGCAACGCTCACGGCTCGCCTCGAGACGGGGCCTCGTCGGCGTGCCAGCGTTTCGCGAACGCCTCGCGAGCGCGCGCGAGCCTCGACTTCACGGTTCCTTTCGCGACGCCAAGCTGCGCGGCAGCTTCCTGCTCGCTCAGGCCCTCGAGATCGCGCAGCACGAGGATCGCGCGCTGCTCGGGCGCGAGCCGAGCGAGCACCGCGCGCACGTCGGGTGCGAGCGCGGGATCGCTGCTCGGGCTCGCGAGCGGCGCAGCGGGCGCCGCGCTTCTCGCGCTCTGATCGCGCGCGCGGCGCGCGTGACGTACGGCCTCGCGGACTGCGATGCGCCGCGCCCAGGCGCGCAACGCGTCGGGTTCGCGCAGCGTTCGCAGATCGCGAAACACCTGCACGAGTGCCTCCTGCGCCGCGTCGTCGCCATGCTCGAGCGCGATGCTCCCGCAGATGCGCGCGAGCCAGGGCGCCAGCGCGTCCATCAGGCGCGACATCGCGAGCACGTCCCCCGCCTTCGCCGCCATCACCAGCGCGCGCTCCTCCACGTCAGAATGGGGGGCGTCGGACAGAGAAGGTTCCGTCGCGCCGCGCGGAGCGTGTTCTTGGCTGTCGTTCGCGAGCGCCACGGTTCGTCGTACCGTGGAACCTTTCGCGGCGGCGGGTCCCCTACTCGGCCGAGGCTCGGACATCGCGGAGGCATTGAAGCATGGAATCGCGCGGGTTCGCGTTCTGGACACTCTGGGTGCTGGGCGCTCTCGCCTCGCTGAACGGAATCGTGATGCTCGCAGCACCCGAGCCGTGGTTCGTGCGCGTCGCCGCCGACACGGGGCCGTTGAATTTCCACCTCGTCCGCGACGTGGGTGGCGCGTATCTGACATCCGGACTCGCTGCGATTTGGGCCGCTCGCGCGCCGCATTGGCGGGCGCCGCTCGCCAGCGCTGCCGCGCTGTTTCAGGGCCTTCACGCCGCGATCCACGTCTTCGACGTGCTCGCCGGCATCCAGCCTCCCGTTCACCTGCTCACGGATTTCCCGGCCGTCTACCTGCCGACACTGATCCTGATCGGTGTCGCGGTGCACGCGCTGCGCAGTGAGCCGTCGCCGCGCCCCGCCTAGGAGACTGCATGCGCCTAACACCAATCGAGAGAGCGCCGAGCCTGCTCGGCAAGCTGATGACGTTCGCCTACAAGAGCCAGCTCGGGCGCCCGATCACGCCCGCGCAAGTCGTCTACAACCGCGTGCCCGCCGCCTGGCGCATCTCGCTCGCGTTCCTGCGCTACGAGATGTACGGCGCGAAGCTCTCGCATGAGCTGCGGCTGCTCGCAACGACGCATACCGCGATGCTGAACGGCTGCGCATTCTGCCAAGACATCAAGCGCGCGTTCGCGATTCGCCAGAAGCTCGGGACCGCGAAGTTCGACGCGCTCGCCGAGTGGCGCACGAGCGACGTGTTCTCTCCGCCCGAGCGAGCAGCGCTCGCGTTCGTCGAGGAGGCGACGCTGAACAAGAAGGTGAGCGATGCGACGTTCGCCGAGGCGCGGCGGCACTTCGACGAGCGCGAGATCGCGGAGCTGACGCTCAGCAACGCGATCGAGAACTTCTACAACCTGATCAACGTGCCGCTCGAGATCGAGAGCGACGGTCTCGAAGCGATCGCGCGCGCGAACAGCGCTTAGGTCCGAGCTCGCGCAGAAGTCGAGCCTCGCAGAGGCGCTGCTGCTAACTCCGCGCGGATGGGCGGGGCGCGGATCGGGATCTTCACGAACACGCTGCGGGCCGGCGGCCTGCAGCGCGGCGTGCTCAACCTGGCGCGCGAGCTCGTCGCGCGCGGACACCGCGTGGAGCTGCTGCTGTCGAGCGCCACGGGCTCGATGCTGCGCGAGGTGCCGCCCGCGGTGAAGGTTCGCGAGCTGGCGGAGAGCTGGCCGTTCGCGGTTCGGCCGCTGTTCGCGCTGCCACGGAGCGCGCAGGCGCTGGCCCCGGCGTGGCTGTTAGGACGCCAGCCGCGCGCGCTCTACAGCCTGGGTCCGCTCGCGCGCTACCTCGCGCAGGAGCCGCCCGACGCGCTGCTCGCGACGCCGACGGCGTCTGCGCTCACGGCGCTGTTCGCCGCGCAGCTCGCGGTCAGCTCGGTGCGCATCGTCGCGCGCGAGGCGAACACGCTGACGGCGCAGCTCGCGCAGCGGCGGCAGCTCCATCGCGCGCAGGTGCTGCCGCTCGTGCGCGAGTGGTACCCGCGCGCGTCCGGCATCGTCGCCGTCTCGCAGGGCGTAGCGGACGAGCTCGCGCGCGCGACGGGGATTGCGCGCGAACGCATCGCGGTGATCCACAACCCGCTGGACGTCGCGCGCATTCGCGCAGCGGCGGCTGAGCAGCCGCCCGAGCCGTGGCTCACGGCGCCGGGTGCGCCGCCGGTGATCGTCAGCGCGGGACGCCTCGTCGCAGCGAAGGATTTCGCGACGCTGCTGCGCGCGTTCGCGTTGCTGCGCAGGGAACGCCGCGCGCGCCTCGTGATCCTCGGCGCGGGCCCGCGCAAGCTCGAGCTCTGGTGGCTGGCGCGGCGCCTCGGGATCACCGTGGACGTGCGCTTCGCGGGCCACGTTGCAAATCCGTTCTCGTACATGGCGCGCGCGCGCGTGTTTGCGCTCTCGTCGCGCTACGAGGGCCTCGCGAACGTGCTGCGCGAGGCGCTCGTGTGCGGCTCTCCGGTCGTCGCGACGGACTGCCCGAGCGGCTCGGCGGAGGCGCTCGGCTACGGCGCGCATGGGCGGCTCGTGCCGGTGGGGGATCCGCAGAAGCTCGCGCACGCGCTCGCGGCGACGCTCGACGAACGGGATACGCCCTCGCTCTCCGCCGCGCGCGCCGCGAGCGTCACCAGCGAAGACGTCGTCAGCCGCTACCTCGCGCTGCTGCTCGGCGATCGCGCCTGAGAAGTCGCTTTTCGGTTTCCGCTCGCCGCGGCTCCCAGCTCCTCGCTGAGGAAATCGCGAATCGCCTCGGCTGCGCGGCGCGACGACGGGACGCGCGTCAGATCGAAGGTGTCGCGCAGATAGACCTCTTGGGCGGCGCGCAGCTTCGGATGCTCGCGCAGCGCCTGATCGAGCCGGTCCGGCAGCTCGCTGATGCGCTCAAACACCGGGCCCAGGTGCCAGGCTTCATACGACGGATCCTCTTGCCAGCGAACAGCGTGCGCGTTCGCGAACAGGCACGGCCGCGGGCGCGCGAGGAACTCGCACACCTGGCTGCTGACGTCGCCCAGGTAGATGTCGGCGGCGCGCGTGTAGGTCATGTCCGTGCAGGCCGGGCTGCCCAGATCGACGCGAATGTGATCGCAGGCGAGGAACTTCTCAGGGATCGCCCGCGCGTACGTCACCGACAGATCCTCGAGGCTGATCTGAAGCCGGCGCCGATACATCATCACGTGCGGCGCGAACACGAGGTTGAAGCGCGACTGCGCGCGGAAGTACTCGAGGATCGCGCGCCCCATGCGGTACCACGACGAGTGGCGCGGCGAGCAATGCGGGTTGTAGAGCACGGTCGGCTTGCCGTTGTCGAAGAGCGGGCGTGGCGGAGGCTGCACGACATCGGCGCCGTCGAACTTCGGATAGCCGACGATCGCGGAGCGCGGCGCGAGCGCGCCGGCCGCCGCGAGCCGCCGCCGGATTTTCTCGCCGGCGAGCAGCACGAGATCGAACTCGGCGCTCTGCGCGTCGAAGCCCACCGCGCGGTCGCCGGCGCCGTGACGCGTATGGATCAGCCTCGGACCCGCGCCGTCGCGCGCCCTCAGCTCGAGGCTCGTCTTCTCCGGCACCACCAGCGCGTCGAAGCTCCGTAACAGCTCCCGGTTCGATTTCAGCACGGAGACTCGGCGCAGCGGGCCGAGCCAGTCGCCGAGCGGCACGAGCCCCGCGAGCAGCCCTTCGGGCGCGAGCGTTCGGATTCCGCAGCGGCCGCCGCGCAGCCGCGTCGCCATCGCCTCGAGCACGCGCCGCTGCTCGTCGCTGGAGGTGAGCAGCGTCACCGTGAGCTGCGGCGCGAGCCGCGCGAGCTCGAACGCGATCGGCGCGCTGTGCGCGATCTGATGCACGTGGTCGTGGTTGAACAAGAACCCGACCGAGGCTGCTGGCGTGCGCAGCGGCTCCGGCGCGAGTGCCAGCCGCCGCGCAGGTAGAACTTCCGCTTCCGTGCTGGCGCCAGCCCGCGACAACTTCCCCCCGGAGCTCGCAAACTATCCCGTAGGCGCGAGCTGCGAAATGCCCAGCACGCATGCGTGCGGCCTAACAGTCGGCCGCGGGGAGCTCAGGCTGTAGGCGATTTCGCGTAGCGGAGATACAGCGCCGGAAGCAGGAACAGGTTGAGCGCTGTCGATGTGGCGAGCCCGCCCACGATGACGCATGCCATCGGATGCTCGATCTCGTGACCGGGCACGACGCCCCGCACGATCAGCGGCAGCAACGCGAGCGCTGCGGCGGAAGCGGTCATCAGGATGGGAACGAGCCGCTCTGCAGCCCCGCGCATCACGAGGCCGACGCCAAACGGCACAGCTTCCTCGCGCTCGAGATGGCGGAAGTGGCTGACGAGCAGGATTCCGTTGCGCGCCGCGATGCCTAGGACTGTGATGAATCCCACGAGCGAGCCGAGCGAAAGTACGCCGCCCGAGACGAAGGCAGCCGCGACGCCTCCGATCAGCGCGAACGGCAGCGTCACGCCGACGAGCGCGCTGAGCCGCCAAGAGCCGAAGTCGGCATTCAGCACGACCGCCACGCCCGCCAGCGCCGCCAGCGAGAGCCAGAGCAGCGCGCGCGCCGCGTCTTGCTGGGCGCGCCACTCGCCGAGCACCTCGGCGTGCATCCCCGGCGGTAGCGCGAGCTTCGCGACGCGCGCCTCGACCTCGCTCGCGACACTCTCGAGGTCGCTGCCCGCGGCCACGTTGCAAGTCACGTCGATGCGGCGCGAGCCGCCCTCGCGCTTGATCTCGTTCGGCGTCGCAGTCACGAACACCTCGGCGACCTCGCCGAGCGGAACCAGCGCGCCGCTCGGCGTCTCGATCGGGATCGCCCGCAGCGCGTCGACGCTCGCGCGCAGCGGCTCTGCGCCCCAAACCGCGACGCCAGTCACGCGCTGCGCCTCGTACAGCTCGCCCACGGTGCGGCCTGCGATCAGCGTGTTCGCGGCGTTTCGCACCGCAGCCGGCGTGAGGCCGAGGTTTGCCGCCGCTTCCGCTCGCAGCCGCAGCTGGATGTGCGGCACGAGTTGTTGGGCCTCGACTTTGAGCGCCGCGATCCCGGGCACGTCGGCCAGCGCCGCATTCACGCTCTGCGCGCCAGCGCGCAGCGCCGCCAGATCCGCGCCGAAGATGCGCACCACCACGGCTCCGCTCGCTCCGGTCAGCACCTCGCGAATGCGCTCCTTCAGATAGGTCTGCACGTCGCGATACAAGCCCGGATAGCCGTCGACGACTTCCTGTACAAGCGCCAGCGTCTCGTCGTAGTCGACCTCCTCGCTGACGCTGATCCAGAGCTCGGTGAAGTTCGGGCCGACCACTTCGTCCGCGACCTCGGCGCGCCCGATGTGCGAGCCGAGGTTGCGCACGCCTTCGATGCTGCGCAGCTCCTGGCTCGCCGCGATCGTGATGCGCCGCATCGCTTCGAGCGACGTGCCGGGCTTTTCGACCCAATGCATCAGGAAGTCGCGCTCGCGGAACGCCGGCAAGAAATCCTGACCGAGCAGCGGCCAAGCCAGCGCTGTCACGGCGAACAGCGCCGCGATGCTCGCGACGACGCGCGGCGGATGCGCGATCACGCGCGGCAGCACGCGCAGGTAGCGCGCCTCCAGCCATGCGACGAGCGGCGCCTTCTGCTCCGCCGCGCGATCGCCGGGCAGCAGCGCGAGACAGAGCGCGGGCGTCACGGTCAGCGCCACGACCAGCGAGGCTGCGATCGCGGCGAGATAGGAGAGCGCGAGCGGGCGGAAGAACGTGCCCGCGAGCCCGGGCAGGAAGAAGACCGGAAGCACGACCAGCAGCACGATCGCGCTCGCATAGACGACCGCGCTGCGCACCTCGAGCGACGCGGCGAGCACGACCTCGAACGCCGATCGCGGCGCAGCGGCGCTGCGATTCTGAGCCAACCGGCGGCGCACGTTCTCGACGTCGATGATCGCGTCGTCGACGACCTCGCCGACCGCGATCACGAGCCCGGCGAGCACCATCACGTTCAGCGTGCTGCCGAGCCAAGCGAGCACGAGCACTGCTGCGGCGATCGAGAGCGGCAGCGCAGCGAGGCTGATCGCGGCGGCGCGTGCGTCGCGCAGAAAGGCGATCAGCACGAGCACGACCATCCCCGCGCCGAGCGCCATCGCGACGCCGAGATTGCGGATCGAGAGCTCGACGAACGTGGCCGGCCGGAAGATCGTCGAGTCGATCTCGACGTCGCCGAGCGCCGGCGCGAGAGCCGCGAGCGCAGCCTCGACGCCGCGCGTCACGTCGAGCGTGTTTCCCCACGGTTGCTTCTCGACGATCAGCAGCAGGCCGGGCCCGTCGTTGATCACCGCGTCGCCGATCGCGAGCGGCGCGCCGACGCGCACCTCCGCGACGTCGCCGAGGCGCAGCGCGTAGTCGCCGCGCAGCGCGACGACCGTGCGCGCGAGGTCCTCGGGCGTCGCGATCGGCGCGAGCTGACGCACCGGCAAGCGCTGATTCGGCGTGTCGACGAAGCCGCCCGCGCCGACCACCGCGGCTTCGCCGGCGGCGCGCACCACTGCGTCGAGGCTCACTCCGTTCGCTGCGAGCCGCGCTGGATCGACGAGCACCTGCAGCTGGCGATCGCGCTGGCCCCAGATCGCGACGTTCGCGACTCCAGGAACCGCCATCAGGCGCGGGCGGATCGTCCACTTCGCGAGCTCCGAGAGCTCCATCTGCGCGAGCGATTTCGAGGTGACGCCGACCTTGAGCGCGCGCGAGAGCGACGAGAGCGGCGGCAGCATGTGCGGCGGGCGCGCGACCGCCGGTAGCGAGACCGTGCCGAGCCGCTCCTGCACCAGCTGGCGCGCCCGTAACAGATCAGTGCCGGGCTCGAAGCGCAGCTCGACCGACGAGAGCCCGAGCACCGACTTCGAGCGCAGCGTCGTCAGCCAGGAGACGCCGTTCAGCGCCTGCTCGAGCGGCAGCGTGATCAGCGCCTCGACCTCTTCGGTCGAGAGGCCCGGCGCTTCGGTCTGGATCTCGACGCGCGGCGGCGCGAACTCCGGGAAGACGTCGAGCGGCGCCTCGCGCGCGGCGCGCACGCCGAGCACGAGCACGAGCGCCGCGAACGCCAGCACCACGACGCGCCCGCGCAGCGAGCGCTCGACCAGCCAACGCAGCATCGCGGCGCCGCCTACTTCCCGGCGCCGAACTCGGCGCCGAACAGCTCGGCGACGCCGACGCTCGCAATCTCGCGGCCGGCGAGCGCGTCGCCGTGGAGCGCGACCTCGGCGCCCACGACGGCGGCGATCTGCACGCGGCGGCGGGCGTAGGTGTTAGGGGCGACTCGCTCGTACACCCAGCTTCCGCCGTCGGCGTCGTAGACCACCGCGCTCCAGGGCACGACGACCGCCGGCTCCGCGCTGCGCAGCGGCAGCGTGACACCGACGCGCTGGCCGAGCCGCAGCGCACCGTCCGCGTCGCGCAGCTCGTAGAAGAAGTCGATCGCCGGCGAGGAGGAGCGTGCGGCCGGCGGGCGGCTGACCGGCAGCGCGCGCAGCGAGGGCTCGTTCGCGCGCCCGGAGATTCCGCCGACGCGCGCCTCGCGCTTCGCGTCGATCTCGGCGGCCTCGCTCGCGTGCACCGGCACGCGCACCCAAACGCGCGCACCGGCACTGGGCAGCTCTCCCGACCCGAGCAGCGCGAGCTGGCTCTCCGCTGCGGCGAGCTGCGCGGCCGCGACCGCGGCCTGCGTGCGCGCATCGTCGACCTCGCGCTGACTGCCGGCGCCGTCGGCGAGCATCTGCTCGGCACGCGCGAGCGCGATCCGCGCGCCGTCCTGCTGCGCGCGCGCGACCGCCAGCGCGCCCTGCGCGGCGACCTGCGCCTCGGCCAGCTGCGTCGCACCGGCCGCACCGCCTGTGCCGGCGAGCGGCGAAACGCCGGCGCTCCGCGAGAGCGGCGCGATCACCTCACCCGCGAACAAGCGCATACGCGCGAGCGGGCGCTTGTCGGCCTTCGTCACCTGGACGCCGAGGCGGCGCTCGGCTTCCGGCGTCAGCGCGAGCGTCGTCAGCGCGCCTTCTGCCACAGCGTTCGCCACCTGCGAAGGAGGCTCGGAGGGCTTCGCGGGGTCTCCGAACGCGGCGAGCGCGAGCAGGCTCGCCAACGCGGCGGCCGTGGCAAAGATCGAGTGAGAGGTCATCGAGACACCGCGTTCGCTGGAGGGGTTGTTACGGGAGCGCGGACGACGGGCGCTCCGCCGATCTGCCCGCCGACCGCGCGCTCGAGCTCGGCGTGCGCTCTGCGCCACGCAAACCGCGCATCCGTGGCAGCGAGCGTTCCGGAATCGTGCGCGATTTCGGCTTCGAGCAGCGCGCCGCGGTCGATGCCGCCGGTCTCGAAGGCCGCCGCCGCGCGGCGCTTCCAAGCCGCGAGCTGCGGCATCCGCTCGCTTTGCCAGGCATTCAGCGAGCTGGCCGCGGCGCTCGCGCTCGCATGCGCCTCGCGGACCTCGCGAGCCGCTGCCGCGAGCGCGGCCTGATAACCGGCCCCCGCCTGCTCGAGCTTGGCATCCGCAGCGCGGCGCGCGGCGCGCGCGCCATCGAGCGGAATCGGCAGCTCGATGCCCGGCCCCGCCTCGAAGTTTGCGCCCGACCCGTTCGCATCGAACACCGCGATCAGCTGAAAAATCTCGCGGCGCGCGAGGCCGGCGCGCTGGGCGGCGGCTTCGAGCGTGAGCTCGGCCGCGCGCAGATCGGGACGCGCTGCGAGCGCCTGCTCGACGAGCGCATCGGGCGAAGGCAGCTGCGACGGAGCGTCCAGCCGCGGCCGGCAGCCTTCGGGCGCCGCCCTCGCTGCGCCGGTCAGCTCGGCGAGGCGCGCCTCGGCCGCGCGCATCCGTGCTTGCTCCTGCTCGGCGCGATCGCTGACGGCAGCAGCGCGGACGCGCGCGGCCGCGACCGCGTTCTCTGCGACTGCGCCCGCGCGAAAGCGCTTCTCGGTGAACTCCGCGAATGCGAGCTCGGCGCCGCGCTTCGAGACCGCGAAGCGTTCTCCGGCCGCCGCACGCTCCGCGCACGCGACGCGCACTGCGCGGACGACGTCGAGCCCGTGCTGCACGACGCGCTCTGCGGTCGCCTCCCAATCTCGCTTCGCAGCGGCGACACGCCTCGGGCGCAGCCAGATCACGTCGACCGGAAACTTCGCGGCGTATTCGAGCTGCTTCGAGCCGAGTGGGAACAGCATGCTGAACGAGACGGGCGGAAGTCCGCCGGCGCGCAGCCACTCCGCCTCGGCGATGCCTAGCTCGGCGAGCGACGCGCGGAAGCCGGCGTTGTTACGGAGCGCGAGCGCGACGAGCGCGTTCTCGTCCTGGAGCTCGCCTAGCGGCGGCGCGGACGCCGTGGCGGCGACGTCCACTCGCTCCGCGAGCGAGGCCTCGACGCGGGCGGCGCCGTCGGGCGGCGAAACGCACGCGATCGAAACGCCCGCAGCGGTGGCGATCCACAGCGCCGGCTTCGAAGCTGGCACCTGCCCCTCCCTAACGATTCGTCTTCGCGATCACGCTCTCGCCGAAGCGCAGCATCTGTTCGCGCTTCTGCGCGAGCGTCGAATGCGGACCGAGCGTGAAGCTGAACGGGAACGAGTTCGCGCCGGTCATGCCGCGCTCCTCGAGGCGCCGCAGCGTGGGTGCCTCGAGCGGCGTCGTCAGTGGCACGATCGTCTCGAACGGCTCGCGCTCACGGCCGGCCGCGCGCCGCAGCACCGCCAGCTTGCCGAGGATCTGCTCCGCCTCTTCCGGCGAATTGCCGACGCCGAGCCAGCCGTCGCCGAGCGAGGTCGCGCGCTTCATCGCGATGTCGGAGAGCCCGCCGAACCAAATCGGCACGCTGCGCGGCGGCGCCGGGCTCATCTGTACCGGCGCGAAGTCGAAGAAACGCCCGTGATGCTCGACGACCTCGCCGCTCCAGAGCTTGCGCATCGCGACGACCATCTCGTCCATGCGCTTGCCGCGCGTGTGGAAGTCGATGCCGAGCGCGTCGAACTCTTCGCGAATCCAGCCGGCGCCCGCGCCGAGGGCGACGCGCCCGGCGCTGAGCAGCGCGAGCGTGCCGAGCGTCTTCGCGAGCTGGATCGGCTCGCGCAGCGGCAGGATGAAGACGAACGTCGCGAAGTGCAGCCGCTTCGTGACGGCCGCCATCGCCGCGATCGTCGTCCACGGATCCGGGAACGGCGTGCGCCCATCGAACATCGGCGTGCCGTCCTCCGAGTACGGGTACTTCGACTTCAGCTCGGCGGGAAAGAACAGATGGTCCGCCAATAACAAGCCGTGAAAGCCCGCCTCTTCCGCCGCCTGCGCGATGCCGATCAGCTGATCGGGCTCCGCGAACGAGATCGCTTGCCAGAATTTCATGCACGCCGGCCTTTCGTGGGCTTCGCTCGCCTCGGTTTCCTTGCGTAGCGCGCCTTCGAGCCACCCGGCTCGCTGCGCGCGGCCTACGCGCTTCGCGCGCTGGTCCGCTCGCGGGTTACCATGGCGTGTTGGGTTGAATCGTTGGTCGGAGTTTCTGTCTCAGCTCGCTCATTCCGAGTCCCCGCGCAGCGCGGTTCATCATGCGGGCACGAAACGGCTGATCGTGTCGACGACGCAGGCCGGGCGTTCGCCGCCCTCGATCTCGACGCTGACACGCACTGTCACCTGCACCGCGCCGCCTTTGACTTCCTCGGCGCCGACGATTTCGCCGACGCCGCGCACGCGCGAGCCCACGCGCACCGGAGCGGGGAAGCGCACGCGGTCGCAGCCATAGTTGACGCCCAGCGAGGTGCCGCGCACTTCGAGCAGCTGCGGCAGGAATTGGTTGACGAGCGAGAGCGTCAGGTAGCCGTGCGCGATCGTCGCGCCGAACGGACCGCTCTGCGCGCGCTCGGGGTCGACGTGAATCCACTGGTGATCGCCGGTCGCGCGCGCGAACTCGTCGATGCGCGGCTGCTCGATCGCGAGCCAATCACTCGAGCCGAGCTTCGTGCCGACCGCGCCGAGCAGGTCCTTCGGGGTCGCGAAGATCGTGGGCATCGGGCACCTCGGCGGCTGGGGACGCGGATTCAAGCGAGTTTCCACGGCGCCCGCGACGGCTGGCTTCGATTCCGCGAATACACTGCGCGCGGGAAGCTCGGAGGTCTCTTTGCGCGCTTCATCCGCCACCGCTGCGTTGGTCCTCGCTCTACTGCTCGCTGCTTGTCAGGCTGCGA
>Ga0187894_10001086_pt1 | contig 36113 bp, 31 predicted proteins | sample GBC1701081metaG_FD_136650 | JGI IMG/M metagenome (GOLD analysis project Ga0187894, IMG submission 136650) | White microbial mat communities from a lava cave in the Kipuka Kanohina Cave System on the Island of Hawaii, USA - GBC170108-1 metaG ...
CGCTCGCGATGACGACGGGACAAAGGAGAAACGAATGGCGGACCAATCCCGGCGCATCCTGACCGAACGACGCGGCCCCATCCTGATCGTCACGATCAATCGGCCGGAAGCGAAGAACGCGTTCGACTCCGAATCCTCGATCGCCATGTCGGCGGCGATGGACCTGCTCGATGCCGAGGACGAGCTGTTCGTCGGCGTCATCACCGGTGCCGGCGGCAACTTCTCCGCCGGCGCCGACCTCAAGGCCGCGGCCCGGGGCGGCCCGCGGGTGCAGCTGGAACGCGGTGGCTTCGGCATGATGAAACGGCCGCCGCGCAAGCCGGTGATCGCCGCGGTCGAGGGCTACGCCGTCGGTGGAGGGCTGGAGATGTGCCTGGCGTGCGACCTGATCGTCGCCGCGCGCGACGCCAAGCTCGGCCTGCCGGAGGTGCGCCACAACGTGGTGGCGCTCGGCGGCGGGCTGTTCCGGCTGCCGCGGCGCATGCCCTATCACATCGTCATGGAACTGGCGTTGACCGGTGCTTTCAAGGACGTCGAATTCTTCAGGCAGTATGGCCTGATCAACCGCGTCGCCGAACCGGGCAAGGCGCTCGAGGAAGCGATCGCGCTCGCCCAGTCGCTCCTGGTCAACGGCCCGACGGCACTGGCGGCCAGCAAGGAGATCATCTTCCAGTCCCTCAACTGGCAGGACGGCGAAGGCTGGGAGAAACAGATGCCGATCGCCATGAAGGCGCTGGACTCGGAGGATCGGCGTGAGGGACTGAAGGCCTTCGCCGAGAAGCGCAAGCCGGTCTGGAAAGGACGCTAAGGTCTTGTCCGCGCCATCCCGGGGCAAGCCTCTGCCCGACAGCATCACGCGGCGCCTGCGGCTGCCCGTGATCGCCGCGCCGATGCTGCGCGTCTCCGGCCCCGACCTGGTGATCGCGGCCTGCCGCAGCGGCGTGGTGGGCGCCTTCCCCACCGCCAACGCGCGCACGGTCGAGGAGCTGGAGCAGTGGTTGCGCCGAATCGAAGAGGCGCTTGCCGGGGCAGGACCGCCGGCCGCCCCCTGTTGCCCAAACCTGATCATCCGGCAGCCCCGTTTCGCCGACGATCTTGCCTGCCTCGTCCGGCATCGGGTCGAAATGGTGATCACCAGCGTCGGATCGCCAGCCGCCGCTGTCGGTCCGCTGCACGACGTCGGCTGTCAGGTCTTCGCCGACATCGCGTCGCTGAGACACGCCGAGAAGGCGATCGAGGCCGGCGCCGACGGCCTGATCCTGCTGACGGCCGGTGCCGGCGGGCAGACCGGATGGGCCAACCCGTTCGCCTTCGTCCGTGCCGTCCGCGCGATGTTCGACGGTCCCGTGGTGCTCGCTGGCGGGGTCAGCGACGGCCGCTCGCTCTATGCCGCCCGGGTGCTGGGCTGCGACCTCGCCTACATGGGCACGCGCTTCATCGCCACGACCGAGAGCATGGCGCCGCCGCGCTACAAGGACATGCTGGTCGCCTCGAGCCTCGACGATGTGCTGCTCACCAAGGCTTTCACCGGCCTCGACGCCAACATGCTGAGGCCTTCGATCCAGGCAGCCGGGCTCGATCCGGCGAAGCTCGATGAAGTAGTCGGCGTCGAGCGGGCCAGGCAGCGCTATGGCGGTGGTTCCAGTGGCGGCGAGCGGCCCAGGCGCTGGTCCGACATCTGGAGCGCCGGCCATTCCGTGTCGGGAGTCGACGGCATCGTCGACACCGCGACTCTCGTTTCACGATTGGTCGATGAATACGAAGCCGCACGCACAGCACTCGTCGTCGACGGCCAGGCGCCGTGAAAATATCGGTTCACAACGGCAGCGCGACCAGCGTATCGAAACGGCCGCCGTCGCACACGACCAGCCGTTCGCGAAACCGCAACGGCTGCGCACCATCAACCGGAATGCGGTCGAGATAACGTCCGGTCGCGAACACGTCCATGGCGCCGGTACGCATGATGCGCACGACCAGGAACGGTGTCTCGACGCTGGCCTCGCCCCCCTCCTCGGCAAGGACCGCCGGCAGGCCGACGATGTGGCGGTAGCGCTGGCGTTCGTAGATGTTGGCCTGGCGCAGCGCCGACACGCGGTCCTGCAGCATGCCGCGCGAGTCGGCGTAGATGACGCCGGCCTCGTAGTTGCGCGCGAAATTCTCCGCCGTCGTCACCTTGTAGAGGCACGGGTCGAGGAAGAAGTCCGGCCAGCTCTCGAACTGCTCGTTGTCGATGGCGCGCGCGTATGCGGCGTTGAGCTCGACCAGGCGCCCGATCAGATCCATCTCAGAAACCCATGCAACGGCGATACGCCTTCCAGAAGCCGCGCACCGAGACCTCGGTGGCGCGCGTGGCCTGGCTTTCGGAACCGGCGCCACCCATCTCGACCACCGATACCTGATCGCCGGCAGCCGCGATGCCGCGCTGCACGAAGCCGCCGACGCAGCCATCCTCCATCGAGACGAAGCCGGCAGGCCCGACCAGGTTCTGCTGCTTGAGGCGGCGGCGGTTCATGTCGGGGGCGTCGTCGGCAAAGCCGAAATACGTCCAGTTGAGATCCATCCGGTCCGTGCCCCTGGGCAGCACCTGGCGCACGGCCAGGCAATTGTGGATCTGCTGCAGAATGAAGCCGGGGAAGACGGAGAGGATCTGCAGCTGGATGCCGTCGCCGAACTCGTCGACGCTGTCGAGCAGGCTGGGATCGGCCAGCTTGTAGTCCTGCTTCTCAGAGCGGATGCCCTGTTCGCGATAGGCGGTGCTCTGCCGGTCGTCGGCGCGGTCGATGGTGTAGCTGGCGTGATGGCCGCCATCAGGGCTGACCAGCACGCCGCCGCCCTGGGTCAGGCGGGTGATGCGGAAGGTGCCGAAGAACAGGTGCAGCAAGCTGGCGTGATAGGTGTCCTTCACGTTCTCGACATAGAGCTTCCAGTTGTTGGGCAGCGACTGGGTGAAGCGGCCCATGACCCGGATCGGCCGATCGAGCACGCGGCGGATGCGGCCCAGAATCTCGGGGCCGAGGTAGTCCTCGATCGGCGGCGTCTCGGCCGACACGGTGGCGAACACCAGGCCGCACAGGGTCGTGGTGCGCAGCTTGCGCGGTCCGTGGTCCTGGCGGCGGAAATCCTTGGGCATGCCACCCAGGCCGTTGATGCCGTGCTCGAAGGCTATTCCCTTGAGGTTGCCGGCGAGATCGTAGCTCCAGGCGTGATAGATGCAGCGGAAGTTGTTCTGGACGTTGCCGCTGTCGTCGAAGGCGATCAGCGCGCCGCGGTGGGCGCAGCGGTTCTCGAAGGCGTTGATGGCGCCATCCCCGGCGCGCACCACGATCACCGGCATGGTGCCGACATGGCTGGTGCGGTAGTCGCCCCGGTTGGGGATGTCGGCCTCGAGGCAGACGAAATTCCACGTCGGCCCCTCGAAGATGCGCCGCCGCTCCTCATCGAAATTCGCCGCGTCCTGGTAGACCCAGTAGGGCACGCGGGCGAGCGATTCAGCCGGCCAGTGGCGCCCGGTCGTTGCCTGCTCGGTGATGGTGTCCATCGCGAACCTGCCTTTGCTTGTCAGGCCTTCTCCTCACGAACGCGGGAAGAAGGTGCCCGAAGGCCGGATGAGGGGCTTAGCGGCACCACGGGCGGATAGGATGATCTGTACATTGCTCTGCAGCCCTCTTGCGATTCGCGAGGTCGCGACGCCCCTCATCCGGCGCTTCGCGCCACCTTCTCCCCGCCTTCGCGGGGAGAAGGCAATCTAGTCAAGCGACACTTTGGTCGAACGGATGACCGCGCGCCAGCGCGCCTCCTCCTCCTTGATGAAGGCGGCCGTAGCGGCGCTGCTGTCACCCACCGGCTCGGCGCCCTGGTCCAGGAAGCGGCTGCGGATGTCGGGCAGCGCCAACGCGGCGACCGCGGCGGCGTTGACCTTCTGCACGATCGCGTCGGGCGTGCCGGGCGGCGCCACGATGGCGAACCAGGCACTGGCGACGAAATCCGGTAGGCCGATCTCGACCGCGCTCGGCACGCCGGGAGCTACGCGGCTGCGGTTGCGGCTGGCAAGGCCGAGGAACTTGACCTGCTTCGTCTGCTCGAAACGCAAGGCGGCGGCGAGGTTGCCGATGAAGATGTCGACGCGGTCGCCGACGATGTCGACCAAGGCCGGGCCTTCGCCCTTGTAGGGGACGTGCACCAGCTCGATCCCGGCCATCGTCGCCAGCATCTCGGCGCTGAGATGCGAGGTCGAGCCGTTGCCCTGCGACGCGTAGTGCACCTTGCCGGGGTTGGCTTTGGCATAGGCGATCAACTCCCCCGCCGTGTTGGCAGGCAGGCCGATCCGGGCGGTGATCACGTTGGGCACCACGGCCAGCACGGTGATCGGCACGAAGCGTGCCGGCTCGTAGGGCAGCGACTTGTAGAGATTGTGGTTGATCGCGAGCGGCCCCGGCGGGCTGCACAGCAGCGTATGGCCGTCCGGCTCGGCGCGCGCGGCGATATCGGCGCCGACGTTGCCGCCGGCACCGGCACGGTTGTCGATGACGACCGGTTGGCCCCAGGCGCCGGAAAGCTTCTCGCTCACCAGCCGGCACAGCGTGTCCGCCGACCCTCCAGCCGGGAACGGCACGATCACCCGCACCGGCTTCTGCGGATAGGCGGTCTGCCCCAGCGCCGGCGTCGCCGCGGTCAGCAGCGCGGCCCAAATGATGCGAACAAGGTTCCTCATCGCCAGGCCCTCCCCGGATCATCTTTTGCCGGCCATGGTAGTCGCTACGCTGCGCAGGACGCCAGAGCTCTGGAGATCGGACCCCAACGACAGCCTTGCAAGGCCGGGATGCGGGTTACGCGTTGCGGACGACGCCTGGTGAGAAGTGTGTCGATCGCGGAAGTGAGGTCACAAGGAACTGTCGCTGGACCGAACTGACGGATAGGCTGGTTCGGACGGCACGGCCGCATTGTGGCGACCTTCTCTGGAACAAGGCTGATGGACGCGACACATCTGAAGGCGCGCGCGCACCAGATCCTCGGCGACGCAACCATACCGGAGCTCCCGAAGCACTACCGTGGCAAGGTGCGCGACAACTACGACCTGCCGGACGGGCGTCGAATCCTGATCGCCACCGACCGGCTGAGCGCCTTCGACCGGATTCTGGCCGCGATTCCGTTCAAGGGGCAGGTGCTGACCCAGACCGCCCGGTTCTGGTTCGAGGCGACCCGCGACATCTGCCCCAACCACGTGCTGGACTACCCCGACCCGAACGTCGTCGTGGGCCGCCGTCTCGACATCCTGCCGGTCGAGATCGTCGTGCGCGACTACCTGGCCGGCACGACGGCGACGTCCATCCTGACGCTGTACAAGGCCGGCCACCGCGACATGTACGGCGTGCGCCTGCCCGACGGCCTGCGCGAGAACCAGCAGCTGCCGCATCCGATCATCACGCCGACCACGAAGGCGGCCGACGGTGGCCACGACGAGCCGCTGACACCCGACGATATCATCGGCCGCCGCCTTCTGACTCCGGCCAACTGGCGGGCCGCATCCGGCCATGCGCTGGCGCTGTTCGCGCGCGGCCAGGCGCTGGCGGCGGAGCGCGGCCTGATCCTGGTCGACACCAAGTACGAGTTCGGCATCGACGCCGACGGCAGCATCGTGCTGGCCGACGAGATCCACACACCCGACAGCAGCCGCTACTGGCTGCGGCGGAGCTATGCCGAGCGCTTTGAGCGGGGCGCGCGGCCGGAAAGCTTCGACAAGGATTTCGTGCGCAACTGGGTCGCCGCGCGCTGCGATCCATACAAGGACCCGATCCCCGAGATCCCCGCCGACGTCGTGTTCGACACCGCGCTGGTCTACGTCAACGCGTTCGAGACCATCACCGGACTGGTGTTCCAGCCGCCGGCGACGACCGAATCGGTGCTCGACCGGATCCGACGAAACCTCGGCCGCTATTTCTGAGGGCCGACTGGACAGGAATCAGCGAAAGAGACCCTCGACCAGCCTTCATGGTGAGCACAGGCGCAGACGCTTCGCGCCCCGCCGGGTCGAACCATGAAGCGATCCTATAGTCCGCGCTACCCGGCTCACTCCGCCGGTTTGGGGATAGCGGCGCCATGGCCGTGCGCCGGCATCTCCTCCTCGGCCGGCCGAGGTGCGACTTCAGCGTACTTGGCGCAGGCCACCAGGATGGCAGCGACGATGAGATAGCTCACCGCCACCCCCGGCGTGCGGCCGATGCCGATCGCTTCGGCGTGCATGAAGCCGAAGAAAGTGAGCACCGCGCCGGCGGCGGCGAAGGCCGCTGCCTTCAGGAAGTCGCGCTCGATGATGAATACAGTGATCGAGCCCAGGATGATGCCAGCCAGGACGGCGCCACCGCCCAGAATCTCGAGGCCGTGGTAAAGCACGCCGGTCTGCCCCAGCTTGTCCAGGCCGACGGCAGCGGCGGTCGTGCCGGCGGCGCCCAGGGCGCCGTCGATCTGGGTCTTGCCCCACGCCGCGATCTGCGGCACCAGCGCCAGGATGATCGCCGGCGCATGGCTCTTGGGCGACTCCTGGAATGCCTGCGAGCCGATCAGCATGCCGATGTACAGCAGGATCGGCAGGATGGCGACGACCGGGATCAGCGCCATCATCAGCGCCAGGATGCCGAACCACGCCAGCACGATCACCAGCACGCCGGTGGCGGCGGAGTAGCCGATGCGGCCGCCCATCGCCTTCCAGCCAGGATGCCCGATATAGACGGCGTTGATGAACGGGTTGCCCATCAGGCAGCCGATCAGGCTGACGACGCCGTCGGCGGTGAGCACACGCGTCGTCGGGAAGGAGTCGCCCGCGGCGGCGGCGCTCTCGACGTTGTCCATCGCCTCGACGAGGTCGTAGATGCCGAACGGGATCGCCGTCACCAGGATGATGCCCAGGAACTTGAAGCCACCGAAGACCTCGCCGACCGCCGGCATGGGATAGGAGAAGCCGAAGCTGGACACGGCGTCCTTCAGCCCGGCGACCGTCAATCCGCCCTGGTCGAGGCCGAACAGGGTCGCGCCCCAGGCGATGACGACGCCGACCACGATGGCGACCAGGCCGCCGGGCACGCCCTTGAAGTAGCGTATGCCGCCGAACCAGTTGATCATGATGACCGCGAAGCAGACTACGCCGATGATGGGCGTCATCGCCATCTGCGCGCTCGGGCGCATCGAGATGAAAGTGATGGAGATGCCGGCCAGCGAGCCCAGCAGCGCCGCGCGAGGCGTGATCTTGCGGATTACCGGCGCGATGAAGCCGCCGGCCATCAGCACGAAGCTCTGCACGAACACCCAGGTCAGGCCGGCTTCCCAGGCCTGCACCGGATCCTTGGTGCTGATCAGGATCGGCAGCATGATCACGAATACGACCACGAACATGTGCGGCACGCTGATGCCCGAGGGCAGCGCACAGACGTCGCTGCGGCCGGTCTCCCTGGCCAGGCGATACGCCAGCCAGGCGTAGTACATCGTGCTGAGGCAGAGCATCAGGCCGGTGGCGGGCAAGATGCGGCCGAACACCAGCTCGTCCGGCATCTTCAGCACGAAGCGCAGCAGGCCGGTCAGCACCAGCATGTTGACCAGGATGTTGGTGCCGAATCCGAAGAACGCGTTCCAGTCGCCCGGCACCCACAATTTCGGCCTGGTCGTCGCCGTCGTCGCAGCCATGTCGTTCTCCCCTCGGATTCGATGAACGCTCCCCGCGTGTTGCCGCGCGGCGATCAGCCCCCGCCGACCGCCGCGACGAGATCGGCCGAGGCCGCGACCCAGCCGAAAATGCCTCCCTGGGCCTTGATCATCTTCAAGCCCATGACCTGGAATTCGGGAAAGTAGGAGCCGACGCAGTCCTCGAGGACCAGGCAGTCGTAGCCGCGGTCATTGGCCTCGCGGACGGTGGTGTTGACGCACACCTCGGTAGTGACGCCGGTGACGACCAGCTGGGTGATGCCGCGATGCTGCAGGATCGAATGCAGGTCGGTGGCGTGGAAGGCGCCTTTGCCGGGCTTGTCGATGACCGGCTCGCCGGGGGCGGGATAGAGCTCGGGGATGATGTCGTGCCCCGGCTCGCCGCGGACCAGGATGCGGCCCATCGGACCGACGTCGCCGATGGTCGTCTTGCCGCGTCCGCGCATTTTCTTCGCCGGCGGCAGGTCCGACAGGTCGGGCCGATGGCCCTCGCGGGTATGCATGGCCAGCAGGCCGGCGGCGCGCCAGGCGGCCAGCAGCCGGCGGTTGGGCTCGATCGTGCGGCGCAGTTGCGAGACGTCGTTGCCCAGCATCTCGCCGAAACCGCCGGGCTCCAGGAAGTCGCGCTGCATGTCGATGATCAGCAGGCCGCACTCGGCCGGCCGCAGTTCGAACGGATAAGGCTCGGCCGGGACGATCGAAACCTTTGCCTGCATCGCGAGCACTCCCCCGGAACTGCGTCTGGCGCCGAAACGGCATGGCCACGGCAACCGGCTCCGAACCCGCTCTGGCGTCAGCAACGCAATCGCCGTGCCAACGAGGGGCACAATTCCAATGCTGGACCGATCGCGCCACCACCCCGCCTTTGGCGTCATTCCGAGCAACTGCTCGTTCGGCGCGAACCAGGACAACCACGGGCCTCATGGAGGCCGTTGCCCTGCGACATCCCCCTGACGCTGCGCCGGCTGCCGTCCTATCCTGCGCACGTCGTCAGAGCGGGGAAGAGCATGGTTGAGCGATTGAAGGGCAAGGTAGCGGTCGTGACCGGCGCGGCACCGCGCGGCGAGGGCGTCGGCAACGGCATGGCGACGGCCATCCTGTTTGCCCGCGAGGGGGCCAAGGTTGTGCTGGTCAATCGCAGTGCTGAGCGCGCGGAAAAGCTTGCCGGGCAGATCGCCGATGAAGGCGGCGACGCCGCGGTCTTCGCGGGCGACGTGACGAAGGCCGACGTAGCCGAGGCCATGGCTGACTTCGCGGTCCAGCGATATGGCCGCCTCGACATCCTTCACAACAACGTCGGCATCGGCGCGCCCGGCACGGCAGAGACCGTCACCCTGGAGGATTGGAGCAAAGTCCTCGACGCCAACCTGGGCAGCACGATGCTCTGCACCAGGTACTGCCTGCCGAAGATGAAGGCAGGCGGCGGCGGCTCGGTGATCATGGTCTCGTCAATTGCCGGAGCGCTGGGCCTGATGAGCAGCACCGGCATGGCCGCCTACTCGACCGCCAAGGCCGGCCTGCATGGCTTCACGCTCTCGGTGGCGGCCGACTACGCACCGCACAACATCCGCGCCAACTGCATCATCGTGGGCTCGGTGCACACGCCGATGGTGGCGCACCTCGGCCCCGAGGCGCGCGAGCGGCGCAAGAACATGGTGCCGATGAAGACCGAAGGCACGGCCTGGGACGTCGCCCACGGCGCGGTCTATCTCGCCTCCGACGAGTCGCGCTGGGTGACGGGAATCCTGCTGGCGATCGACGGCGGGCTGATCGCGCTCCGCCAGGCGCCGCGGTGAGTATCCCTTCTCCCCGCGAAGGCGGGGAGAAGGTGCCCGAAGGGCGGATGAGGGGCTTCGCGGCGCTAAGACAATGAACGTCATGGATAGGAGTGCTCACTGCAATCGATACTGGAGTCTGCGAAACCGCGAAGCCCCTCATCCGGCGCTTCGCGCCACCTTCTCCCCGCCTTCGCGGGGAGAAGGCATGACTCTACCGGTCGAAGATGTCGAGCGGCAGCACGGCCGAGACGGTCATGTTGGGCACGTCGACGACCTGGCTGATGCGCAGGTCGACCGCGACACTGGCCAGGCAGTAGGCCTGCTCGCGCGTGAAGCTCCAGGCGTCGGCGATGTAGTCGATCATGTTGATCAGCGCGTTGCGCGTCGCGAGCGTGATGTCCTCCGACTCGGCGCGGCCGTCGGCGCGCAGCGACATGCCCGTCGTGGCGTAGTAGCCCTTGCTCGGCGTGACGCCGTACGCCCCGTGCACGCCCGGTGCGCCGTGGTGCGCATGCCCACCCAGCGCATAGGACGGATCGCGCTGGCGCCGCCGTGTCGCCTCGCCCTTCAGCACATCGAAGCGCGCCACGAACGTCGCCGAGGTCTCGACCGCGGTGCCGCAGGATTCGCCGTCGCCCTGCGCGAAATGCGCATCCCCGACCGAGAACAGCGCGCCCGGCACCTGCACCGGCAGATAGAGCGTGGCGCCGGCGACAAGCTGCTTGATGTCGAAGTTGCCGCCGGTCTCGTGCGGCGCGATGGTGCGGATGGCGTGGCCAGCGATACCTTCGGTGACCGGCACGGCACCCACCGCGTCCGGCGGCAGCACCATGCCGCCGCGCCCTGACAGCTCCGCCTCGCGGGCCACGATGCGTTGCAGCAGCTCGTGCGATGGCGCCACGCCCATGACACCCATGAACGGCGCGCCGGGAATCCGCACGCCCGGCAGCTGCTCGGACATGGCGTAGCCGCCGGCCATTTCCCAATGCACCAGGAAGGGCCTGGTGAACAGATCGCGCAGGAAACCGAAGCCCGGCATGATCATGGTGAAGCCGCGGCTGGCCGGCAGGATCTGCTCGATCTTCACCGCCAGCAGGTCGCCCGGCTCGGCCCCTTCGACATGCACGGGCCCGGTCAGCGGATGGATGCGCCCCATCTCGATACCGGCGAGGTCCTCGGCCGTGGTACGCGCCGTGATCTGCCCGTCGAGGCCGTCCAGCGTCTCCATCTCGACCGACGAGCCCGAGGCGATGCGCACGGCCGGCGTGATATCGGGATGCCAGCGATTGTGGCCCTTGTCGGCCTGGCGCGCGAGCGGCAGCGCCGGATCGATATGGATGTGACTATGCGCCATGCTGTCCCTCCAAGGCCGGCCCCGACATTGCGCCCCGGCGCATTCCGGCGAGTGGCAGATGTGTCCGTGGTCGCTGATGCTCCGGATATGCCGTGCAATTGAAATGCCAGATGGGTGCTCTCCCGGGAACTCCGCGCTACGGGGCAATCGCATTTGGCGTATTCCCGTCCTGAGCGCAGCGAAGGACCTTGCGGCGGTTAGATCAGACCGTCATCCCGAGCGATGCGAGGGATCTCCCGGGAATGGAGTCTCCTTTCGCCGAAGATCCCTCGCTTCGCTCGGGATGACAACCGGCCCGTCCACCGCAAGATCCTTCGCTGCGCTCAGGGCGACGATAGTCCATGCGTAGGCCCAATTGCGATGGCCATGGATCGGACTACCGCAAGTACAAAAAGCCTTAAGGAAAAGGTTTTCCGTTGCATTCACTGTGGCGCCCATGTGATGGTACGGCGCACTGAGGGTCCATTCCGAATGACGTTCGACCAGCCGGCCGCGCGCAAATCGCCAGTGACGATCTGGGACGTGGCGCAGGCGTCGGGGGTGAGCGTCGGTACCGTCTCCAAGGCGCTGAACGGTCGCGGCCAACTGCGCGAGGAGACCCGCGCCACAGTGCAGTCCGCGGCCGAGCGGCTCGGCTTCCGGCCGAACGATCTGGCGCAGAGCCTGCTGCGCAAGCGCACGTTCACCGTCGGCCTCATCTCGACCGACAGTTACGGTCGTTTCAGCATTCCCGTGCTCCAGGGCATCGAGAGCGCGCTCGAAGCGGCGCACATCTCGGTGTTCCTGTGCAGCGCCGACGACCCGACGCGCGAGCACCGGCATGTCGAGTCGTTGCTGGCCAAGCGCGTCGACGGCTTCATCGTCACAGGCCGACGCACGGACCTGCGCCCGCCCCTCAACCTCGGCGGCGTGTCGGTGCCGGTCATCTATGCGTTCGCCCAGGTCGCCGACGCGCATGCCCAGTGCCTGCTGCCGGACGATCGTGGCGGCGCGCGGCTTGCCGTCGAGCATCTGATCGGCCTCGGGCGCAGGCGCATAGCCCATGTCACGGGACCGCGGGAGTTCGAGGCCGTCCGCAAGCGGCGCGAGGGCTTCCGGCAGGCGCTCGACGCGGCAGGCTTGCGCTGCCGGGCCGACCTGGTGCTGAGCGGCACCTGGAGCGAAGCCTTCGGGCGAGAGGCCGCGCAACGGCTCGCCAATCTGCACCCGCCCGTCGATGCGATCTTCTGCGGCAGCGACCAGATCGCGCGTGGCGTCATCGATTGCCTGCGCGAGCGCGGCGTGCAGGTGCCCGACGACGTCGCCGTGGTCGGTTTCGACAATTGGGAGGTCATCGCCGCGGCGACGCGGCCACCCGTCACGACGATCGACATGAACTTGCGGGAACTCGGACGGCAGGCCGGCCTCCGCCTCCTGGGCATGGTGGACGGGCCGCCTCAGTCCGGCGTCGAGCGCCTGCCCTGCAGCCTCATCGTCCGCAAGTCCTGCGGCGCAGCTTCGAGCGGCCGCGACGCCGTCACTGGAGAGCAACATGACGGTGCGTAAACAGCTCGAGCCCGGCGGCCGCCCTCGCCACCGGGCCGTGGCGTTCACGGCCGTCGACCTTGCCGATCGCCTGTGGGCACCGCGGCAGCGGGTGGTGCGCGAGCGCACCGTGCCATTCCTCTACCGGCAAATGGAGAAGATCGGCACGATCGAGGCGCTCGACGTCACCAGGCCGCCGGGACCGCTGGCGTTTCCCTACCGCCGCAACAACACCTCGACCTCGGTGATGTACTGGGATTCCGACATCGCCAAGTGGATCGAGACGGCGAGCTATACGCTGGCCACCCGACCCGACCCGGCGCTCGACGCGCTCATCGACGATGTCGTGGCGCGCATCGCCGCGGCGCAGGAGCCGAGCGGCTACTTCAACAGCTTCTTCCAGCGGCGCGAGCCGTCAAGGAAGTGGTCCAATCTGCGCGACTGGCACGAGCTCTATTGCTGCGGACACATGATCGAGGCGGCGGTCGCCCACGCCCAGGCCACGGGCAAGCATAGCCTGCTCGACATCGTGCGCCGCCAGGTCGACCAGATCGCAGAGCTGTTCGGACCGGCCGAGCACCAGAAACACGGCTATTGCGGCCACGAGGAGATCGAGCTTGCGCTCGTCAAGCTCTACCGGCTGACGGGGGAGCGGCGCCATCTCGACCTCGCGCGCTACTTCGTCGACGAGCGCGGCCGCCAGCCGCACTATTTCGACATCGAGGCGCGGGCGCGCGGCGCCGATCCGGCCGACTACTGGTACGCGACCTACGACTACAACCAGTCGCATGTGCCGGTGCGCGAGCAGGACCGGGTGGTCGGCCATGCGGTGCGCGCCATGTATCTCTACTGCGCCATGGCCGACCTCGCCGCGGAGCTGGACGACGGCTCGCTGCTCGAGGCCTGCCGCCGCCTGTGGGGCGACCTCACCGGCAAGCGGCTTTACGTGACCGGCGGGCTGGGCCCATCCGCCAGCAACGAGGGCTTCACGACAGACTACGACCTGCCCAACGAGACCGCCTACGCCGAAACCTGCGCCGCGGTGGGCCTGGTGTTCTGGGCGCACCGCATGGTGCTGCTCGAAGGCGACGGACGGTACGCCGACGTCATGGAGCAGGCGCTCTACAACGGCGCGCTGTCCGGCCTCTCGCTCGATGGCGAGCGATTCTTCTACGAGAACCCGCTGGCGAGCCGCGGCGATCATCATCGCTGGACATGGCATCGCTGCCCCTGCTGCCCGCCGAACATCGCGCGGCTCGTCGCCTCGCTCGGTTCCTACGTCTATTCGGTCGCGCCGGGCGAGCTTGCGGTGCACCTCTACGCTCAAAGCACCGCCCGCCTCGACCTCGACGGCACCCGGGTCACGGTAACGCAGACGACCGACTATCCCTGGGACGGCACCGTCGCCTTGCGCATCGATCCGCAAACCCCGGCAGAGCTCACGGTGCGCCTGCGCATTCCCGGCTGGTGCCGCTCGGCGCAGATCACGGTCAATGGCCAGGCGCTTGATGCCGGTTCCGTGACCGAGCGCGGCTACGCCAGCGTCAGGCGGCTCTGGCGAGCCGGCGATCAGGTGGCGCTCGTGCTTGCCATGCCGGTTGAGCGCGTCTATGCGCATCCCGAGGTACGCGCCGATCAGGGCCGCGTCGCGCTCAAGCGCGGGCCGATCGTCTATTGCGTCGAGGCCATCGACACGTCGGCGCCGCCGCATCGGCTTGCCCTGCCCCGCGACCACGCCGTCACATCCCGCCTCGACCCGGATCTGCTCGGCGGCGTCGCGACGCTGAGCGGCACAGCGATGGCGTCCCGGCCGCTCGACGGCGAGCTCTATCGAACCGAGCCGCTGCGGCGCGAGCCTGTGCCTTTCCGGGCGGTGCCCTACCATGTGTGGGATCACCGGGAACCCGGGGAAATGGTGGTTTGGCTGCCGGAATCCTGAGTCGAGCGTACGCGTTCACATGAGCCGCCGGAGTCACGGCGCAAGGAGGGAGGACAACATGCTGGCACGAACCGGACTTCTCCGACTCGTCTTCACGATGCTTTTCGGACTGGCGGCGCTGGCGCTGCCGGGCCCGTCGGCGGCACAGTCGGTCGACGACATCATCAAGCGCGGCAAGGTCATCATCGGGGTGAATACCACGACGCCGATCTTCGGGCTGATGGGCAAGGATGGGCAACCCGAGGGCTACGACCCCGACGTGGCGCGGCTCATCGGCAAGTATCTCGGCGTGCCGGTGGAGTTCGTGTCGGTCACCGGCGCGAACCGAATCCCATACCTGACCAGCGGCCGCGTCGACATGCTGATCGCCCTGTTCGGCATCACGCCGGAGCGCGCGTTGCAGGTCTCGTATTCGATTCCCTATGCCAGCGAGGCGGCAACGCTCGTCGCTCCCGCGAGCCGGCAGGTCAAGACGATCGACGACCTCAAGGGTCTGCGGGTCGGCGTCCCGCGCGGCGCCATGCAGGACCTGATCCTGACGCCCGTCGCCGCCGCCAAGTCGATCAATCTCCAGCGCTTCGACGACGAGGCCACCGGCCTGCAGGCGTTGATCTCCGGGCAGGTCGACCTGGCCGGCACCGGGCTGCTGGTCTACCGCACGCTCAACCGCAACGACCCGGGCAAGAACTACGAGGTCAAGGTGGTGCTGCGCGAGCTGCATTTCGGCATCGGCGTCCGCCGCGGCTCGACCGATCTGCTGCAATGGCTCAACACGGCCATCTACACCATCAAGAACAACGGCGAGCTGGACGCCATCAGCCAGAAGTGGCGCGAGCTGCCGCTCGGCACCCTGCCGGTGTTCTAGGCAGACCCTTCTCCCGGCGAATGCGGGGAGAAGGTGCCCGAAGGGCGGATGAGGGGCTTCGCGGCATTGCCGTAATCGCGTGCCGTGGACAGGGTGCTTCCATGCAATCCATCGGACGGACCGCGAGACCGCGAAGCCCCTCATCCGGCGCTTCGCGCCACCTTCTCCCCGCCTTCGCGGGGAGAAGGCTGAATAGCGCTCCATGGGCGCGGCCTTGACCTACGTCTTCCAGTTCGGCGCCGTCTGGCAGGAGCTCGACAAGCTCCTGCTGGGCGCCTGGCTCACGGTCCGCCTGTCCTCGATCGCCATGGTGCTCGGCCTTGCCGTCGGCATCCTGGGTGCCCTCGGCAAGGCCTCGCATTCGCGCCTCCTGCGCGGGCTCGTCCAGGGCTATATCGACGCGATACGCAATACGCCGTTCCTCGTCCAGCTGCTCCTCGTCTACCTCGGCCTGCCCTCGGTCGGGTTGCGCCTGACGCCCGAGCAGGCCGCGCTGCTGGCCATGGTCGTCAACCTCGGCGCCTACGCGACCGAGATCGTTCGTGCGGGCATCGAGGCGGTGCCGCGCGGGCAGATCGAGGCCGGGCGCGCGCTCGGATTCAAGGCGCATCACATCTTCCGCTTCCTCATCCTGGTCCCCGCCCTGCGCGCGGTCTTTCCCGCGCTCGCCAGCCAGTTCATCCTGGTCATGCTCGCCTCGAGCGTCGTCTCGGTGATCTCGGCCGAGGAACTGACCGCCGTCGCCGACACGATCGTGGCGCGCAATTTCCGCTCGTTCGAATTCTACTTCGTCATCACCGGCATCTATCTGGTGCTGACCCTCGCCTTCCAGGGAGCCTTCGCGCTGATCGAACGGTGGTTGTTCGGCCGCTGGAGCAAGCACACGTGATCCGCGAATTCTCGTCCAGCGAAGTGTGGTTCCTCGTCCAGGCCGTGCGCTGGACGGTCCTGCTGGCGCTGCTCGCGTTCCTCGGCGGCGGCCTCGTCGGCCTTGCCGTCGCGATCCTGCGCATCAGCAAGGCGCGCCTGCCGCGCGCCATCGCCATCGTCTACATCAAGGTCTTCCAGGGCACGCCGCTGCTGATGCAGCTCTACCTCGTCTATTTCGGCATCAATCTGTTCGGAATCGAGACCAACGCCTGGGTGGCGGCCGCCCTGGGGTTGACGTTCTATTCGAGCGCCTTCCTGGGCGAGATCTGGCGCGGCTGCATCCAGGCGATCCCGCGCACCCAATGGGATGGCGCGCGGGCGTTGGCGCTCGGCTACCTGCCGGGGCTGCGCCTGGTGATCCTGCCCCAGGCGCTACGCATCGCCATCCCGCCGACCGTCGGCTTCATGGTGCAAATCCTGAAGGGCACCTCGCTCGCCTCGATCATCGGTTTCACCGAGCTCACGCGCGCCGCCCAGATGGTCAACAACGCGACCTTCCGGCCGTTCATCGTCTACGCGCTGGTGGCGCTGCTCTATTTCCTTCTGTGCTGGCCCTTGTCGCTCGTCAGCCAGAGGCTCGAGCGCAGACTCGACCCCGGACGGCTCACGCCTGCAAAGCTCGCCGCCCAATAGGAGGGACGCGATGGACTACCGCAATCTCGGCCGCAGCGGACTGAAGGTTTCGCCGTTGTGCCTCGGCGCCATGATGTTCGGCGGGCCGGCCGACGAGGCCGAATCGCAGCGCATGATCGCGGCGGCAGGCGATGCCGGGATCAACTTCATCGACACCGCAGACGTCTACAACGGCGGCCGCTCGGAGGAAGTGGTCGGCCGCGCGATCCGCGCCGGCCGCGACCGCTGGATCGTCGCGACGAAGCTCAACGGCGTCATGGGCCCCGGCCCGAACCAGCGCGGATCGTCGCGCAAATGGATCTTCGAGGCGGCCCGCAACAGCCTGCGGCGCCTCGGCACCGACTACATCGATATCTATTACCTGCATCGCGAGGACCTCGGGACCCCGCTCGAGGAATCGGTGCGTGCGCTCGGCGATCTGGCACGCGCCGGCATGATCCGCTATTTCGCGCTCTCCAACCACCGCGCCTGGCGGGTCGCCGACATCTGCAACATCTGCGACCGGCTCGGCATCGACCGCCCGGTCGCGAGCCAGCCGCACTACAACGCGCTCAACCGCATGGCCGAGGTCGAGCACCTGCCGGCCGCGGCTTACTACGGCCTCGGGGTGGTTCCCTACAGCCCGCTCGCGCGCGGTGTGCTGTCGGGCAAGTACGCCGCCGACGTGGCCCCTCCCCCCGACAGCCGCGCGGCGCGCAACGATGCCCGCATGATGCAAACCGAGTGGCGGCCGGAATCCCTGGCCATCGCCCAGAAACTGAAGGCGCGCGCCGAGACGCTGGGGATGACGGCGAGCCAGTTCGCCGTCGCCTGGGTGCTGGAGAACCGGCTGGTCACCTCGGTGATCTGCGGTCCGCGCACGCAGGCGCAGCTCGCGGACTACATCGGTGCGCTCGATCGCCGCTTGACACCTGACTGCGAGGCCCTGGTCGATGCCCTCGTGACCCCGGGGCACCCGTCCACGCCCGGCTACCGTGACCCGATGGACCCCATGGAGGGCCGGGTGGCGCGGTCGCGATAGTCGTGGTGTTGGTCGGGGCGCGCCACTCCAGTGGCGCATTGCCCGAAGCGCAAGCGGAGGGCAAATCTCTCTTGGAGCCAAGTATGATCGACGCAGGTCGGCCATCGAAGCCGCCCCGCGTCGTGCGCCACTGGAGTTTCCATCGGCGCGGCCGACCCTCGGGCACGAAACCGCGGAGGCGGTCTGAGCTGCCGTTGATCGCTCTTGCGCGAAGCGCCCGGAGCGCGGGCCTCTGGCCCGCATCGGCGCGCAACGCCGCGGTTTTCGCTCTCCGCTTCGCTGCGAGCGAACGTGCGGGCGCGACGCCCGCGCTCCGGGCGCTTCGCGCAAGAGGGGCGGTGTAGTTTCTTGCTAGTGGAGTGCCCCGACCAAGGCCATATGAATGCCCTGCCCCGCGCGGCCCCGCCGTTGATCTCGCTCGGCGCATGGTTCGATAATCGCGGGATGATCACACTGCGCCAGATTCGCTATTTCGTAGCAGTCGCCGAGGCAAATTCGGTCTCCGCGGCGGGCGCGGCGGTCGGAATCTCGCAATCGGCCATCACCGGGGCGATCAAGGCCCTGGAAGACGAAACCGGCGCGGTCCTGCTGGTCCGGCATGCCAAGGGCGTGTCGCTAACGCACCAGGGGCACCAGTTCCTGCGGCATGCGCGCAGCATCCTGTCCGCCGTGGCCGACGCGCGGCGTACCCTCGAGTCCGGCGCACACGCCGTCGGCGGCAGCGTCAATCTCGGCGTCACCAACATGGTCGCCGGCTATTTCCTGGCCGACCTGTTGGCCCGTTTCCGCCGCGTCTTCCCCGGCGTCAGCGTCCAGGTGTTCGAGGACGATCGACCATTCATCGAGCATCTTCTGGTCAACGGCGAGCTCGATATCGCCATCATGCTGGTCTCCAACCTGGAGGATCGCGATGCGCTGGAGACCGAAATCATCGTCCGCTCGCAGTGCCGCCTGTGGCTCTCGCCCAACCACAGGCTGGCGCAGGCCGACGAGGTCGCCCTGGCCGACATGGCGGCCGAGCCTCTGATCCTGCTGACCATCGACGAAATGGCGGCCACGGCCCAGGCCTGGTGGCGCAAGGCAAGCCTGCAGCCGCGGATCGTGCTGAACACCGCTTCGGTGGAGGCGGTCCGCTCGCTGGTCGCAACCGGTGCAGGCGTCGCCATTCTGCCCGACATGGCGTTCCGCCACTGGTCGCTCGAAGGCGACAGGATCGAAGGCCGCGCCATCATCGACCCGCTGCCGACGGTCGATGTCGGCCTGGCCTGGCGGCGCGGGTCGCCCCTGTCGGCTTCCACCGTGACCTTCATCGACCTCGCCCGCGACCACGCACGCGGCCGCGCCCGGTAGAGCTTGTCCCGTTCAAGTGGGAGCGCCGGCTTCCAGCCGGCACCGGCGCGAAACGCCGGATCATGAGCCGGCTGGAAGCCCGGCGCTCCCAGCCCTCCGCCAGCCATCAGTTTTTCCAATTGCCAGACGGGGTTTTTCAGATTTTACAATCGCCCGTAGACGGGCCTAGGCTTTCGCAAGAGCGAGAAACGCCAGTGCGACATCCCAACAGGGCAGGAGGAGATTGCCATGTTCACGCGGAGAACCGGTCCCCGACTCTTGTCATACCTCGCCGGATCGGCGGCGGCCGTGGCGCTCGTCGTCACCGCGTCGGCCAAGCCGCTCGAGAAACTCGGTGCCGGCGAAGGCTTCGTCGATATCGTCGCCTGGCCCGGCTACATCGAGCGCGGCGACACCGTCAAGAACTTCGACTGGGTCACCGAGTTCGAGAAGCGGACCCAGTGCAAGGTCCGGGTGAAGACCGCCAACACCTCGGACGAGATGGTGGCCCTGATGAACGAGGGCGGCTTCGATCTCGTCACGGCCTCGGGCGACGCCTCGCTGCGGCTGATCGCCGGCAACCGCGTGCAGGAGATCAACCTCGCGCTGGTGCCGGGCTACGGCACCGTCGACCCGCGCCTGCAGAAGGCGCCGTGGCACACGGTCGGCGGCAAGCACTACGGCGTGCCCTATCAGTGGGGCTACAACGTGCTCGCCTACAACACCAAGGTGTTCGGCGACAAGCCGCCGAAGAGCTGGTCGGTGGTGTTCAAGGAAACGACGCTACCCGACGGCAAGTCGAACAAGGGACGCGTGCAGGCCTTCGACGGCCCGATCTACATCGCCGACGCGGCGCTCTACCTGAAGAAGCACCAGCCGGAGCTCGGCATCACCGACCCCTACGCGCTTGACGACAAGCAGTACAAGGCGGCCCTCGAGCTGCTGCGGGGCCAGCGCAAGATCGTGGCGCGCTACTGGCACGATGCCTTCGTGCAGATCGACGACTTCACCAACGAAGGTGTCGCCGCCTCGTCGTCCTGGGGCTTCCAGGTCAACCTGCTGAAATCCAAGAACCAGCCGATCGCCTCGGTGGTGCCCGAGGAAGGCGCGACCGGCTGGGCCGACACCACCATGATGCATGTCGATGCCAAGCATCCGAACTGCGCCTACATGTGGCTGGAGCATTCCATCAGCGCCAAGCTGCAGGGCGATCTCGCAGCGTGGTTCGGCTCGGTGCCGGCGGTACCCGCCGCCTGCAAGGGCAACGCCCTGCTGACCGACAAGGGCTGCGAGAACCACGGCTACAACGAGTTCGAGCGCATCTCGTTCTGGCGCACGCCGGTGGCGAACTGCGGCGGCGGGCGGACCTGCGTGCCGTACTATCGCTGGGTCTCGGACTACATCGCCATCCTCGGCGGCCGCTGACGCGACATCGATCCGCGGGCCGGTGCCTGCCCCCGGCCCGCCTGGTTGCGGGCCATCGAACGTGACAGACGCGGTCGTCTTCGCGGACGTCAGTCGCCACTACGGCGACGTGCGCGCCGTCGACTGCGTCAGCTTCGACATCGCCGACGGCGAATTCTTCTCCATGCTCGGGCCATCGGGCTCCGGCAAGACCACGTGCCTGCGCCTGATCGCCGGCTTCGACCAGCCGGATTCCGGCCGTGTCATGATCCACGGCAGCGACGTCGGCGGCGTCCCGCCCTACGCGCGCGACGTCAATACCGTGTTCCAGGACTACGCCCTCTTCCCGCACATGTCGGTGCAGGCCAACGTCGAATACGGCCCCATGATCCGCGGCGTTCCGCCGGCGGAACGGGCCCGCCTGGCCGGCGAGATGCTCGACCTGGTCAAGCTGGGCGGTCTCGGCGGCCGGCGCCCGAGCGCGCTGTCGGGCGGCCAGCGCCAGCGCGTGGCCCTGGCCCGGGCGCTGGTCAACCGGCCGGCGGTGCTGCTGCTCGACGAGCCGCTGGGCGCGCTCGATCTGAAATTGCGCGAGCAGATGCAGGTCGAGCTGAAGGCGATCCAGCGCCAGGTCGGTTGCACCTTCATCTACGTCACCCACGACCAGGGCGAGGCGCTGTCGATGAGCGACCGGCTGGCGGTGTTCAACCATGGCCGCATCGAGCAGATCGGTACGCCGGAAGAGATCTACGACCGGCCGCAAACAGCCTTTGTCGCCGGCTTCGTCGGCGTCTCCAACCTGCTGGCCGGCCCGATCGCCCAGAGAGTCGCGGGCCGTCCGGCGACATTCTCGATCCGGCCGGAAAAGATCCGGATGCTGCCGCCGACGCAGCCGGCGGACGGCGAGCTCATGAGCGTCACCGGCACCGTGGCCAGCCGTCAATATTTTGGCGCCAGCACCCGCTACGCCGTCGTGCTGGACGGCGGCAGCGAGTTGACGGTCATCCGGCAGAACGGCGGCGGGCAGGCCGAGCCGCAGGACTTCGCGCCGGGCAGCACAGTGCGCCTCGCCTGGCAGCACAGCCAGGTGCACTGGCTGCCCGAGGAGGCGGCCCGATGACCGCCGCCACGGTGAGCACATCGCTGGGTCATCGCTGGTCGACGGCACTCTACCTTCGGCCGCGGCTTCTGCTGTTGCTCCTGCTGACGCCGCCGCTGCTGTGGCTCGGCATCGTCTATCTCGGCTCGCTGCTGGCGCTGCTGCTGCAAAGCTTCTTCTACATCGACGACTATTCCGGGCGGGTGGTGCGCGAACTCACGCTCGCCACCTACGCCGAGCTGCTCTCGGACGCCAATCTCGCCGTCATCCTGCGAACGAGCGTGATGGCCGCCGCGGTCACCGTCGCCGCGGCGGTGATCGCCTATCCGCTCGCCTACTACATGGCCCGCCGTGCCAGCCTTCAGGTCAAGGCCCTGCTCTATCTCGGCGTGATGCTGCCGCTATGGTCGAGCTACCTGGTGCGTGTCTATGCCTGGAAGCTGATCCTCGCCAAGGAGGGCATCATCACCTGGTCAGCCGAGCGGCTGGGGCTTGGCTGGCTGCTCGAGGCCATCCTGGCCACCCCTGTGATCGGCGGCCCCTCGCTGTCGGCGTCCGATATCGGCACGTTCCTGGTGTTCCTCTACATCTGGCTGCCGTTCATGGTGCTGCCGATCGTGGCCGCGCTGGAGCGGGTGCCCCCTTCCCTGATCGAGGCGTCGGCCGACCTGGGCGCCAGCCCGGGCACGACCTTCCGCCGCGTCATCCTGCCGCTCAGCGTGCCGGGGATCGCCGCCGGCTCGATCTTCACGTTCTCGCTGACGCTCGGCGACTACATCATCCCCGGCATCATCGGCACCTCGCATCCCTTCATCGGCCAGGCGGTATTCGCGCACCAGGGCACCGCCGGCAATATCCCCATGGCCGCCGCCTTCACGGTGGTGCCGATCGCCATCATGGCGCTGTACCTGTGGCTGGCGAAGCGGCTGGGGGCGTTCGATGCCCTTTAGGCGATCGCGGCCGGCGCGGCACCGCACATCGACCGGCTGGGCGCTGAAAGCCGCTGTCGCCGGCGCCCTGCTGTTCCTGCACGTGCCGCTCGCCATCATCGTGCTCTACGCCTTCAGCAGCGAGGACAAGAGCTTCGTGTTCCCGCCACCGGGGTTGACCGCGCGCTGGTTCGCCGTCGCCTTCGAGCGCAGCGACATTCGCGACGCCCTGCTGCTGTCGCTGCAGGTGGCGGCTATCGCGACCCTGATCGCCATGGTGCTCGGCACGCTGGCCGCCGCCGCCGTCTGGCGCAGCCGCTTCTTCGGCCGCGAGACGATCTCGCTGCTGCTCATCCTGCCCATCGCGCTGCCGGGAATCATCACCGGCATCTCGCTGCGCTCAGCCTTCCACCTCGGCGGCATCCCCTTCAGCTTCTGGACCCTCGTCGCCGGCCATGCCACGTTCTGCGTGGTCGTGGTCTACAACAACGTGCTGGCGCGCTTCAGGCGCTCGTCACCGGGGCTGATCGAGGCATCGATGGATCTCGGCGCCAACGGCTTCCAGACCTTCCGCTACGTCGTGCTGCCGAACATCGCGACCGCGCTGCTGGCCGGCGGCATGCTCGCGTTCGCGCTCTCCTTCGACGAGGTGATCGTCACGACCTTCACCGCCGGGCAGCAATCGACGCTGCCCATCTGGATGCTGTCGGAGCTGGTGCGGCCGCGCCAGCGCCCGGTCACCAACGTCGTGGCCGTGTTCGTGATCGTCGTCACCTTCATCCCCATCCTGCTCGCCTTCTACCTGACGCGCGACACGCACGATGCGTCCGGCAGCGGCAAGTGAATCGACCCCACCCAGGAGGATCGCCATGAACATCGACCTGCTGATCGACGGAAATCTGGTCAAGGGCGAAGGACCGGAGGAAACGGTTCTCGACCCGGCGACGGGCGAGCAGATCGTCAGGGTGCCGGAGGCGTCTGCCGCCCAGGTCGATGCCGCCGCGATGGCGGCAGCGCGCGCCTTCGAGACATGGAGCACGACGACGCCGGCGGAACGGGCGCTGATGCTGCTCAAGGTCGCCGACCGGATCGAGCGCGAAGGCGCCGACTTTGCCGCCCTCGAATCGCGCAATTGCGGCAAGCCCCTGGCGCGGGTGCAGGCCGACGAGCTGCCGGCCATCGTCGATGTCTTCCGCTTCTTCGCCGGCGCCGCGCGCTGCCTGCCGGGCAGTGCCGCCGGCGAGTACATGCCCAACCACACCAGCATGATCCGGCGCGACCCCGTGGGCGTCGTGGCCTCGATCGCGCCGTGGAACTACCCGCTGATGATGGCGGCGTGGAAAATGGCGCCGGCGCTCGCCGCCGGCAACGCCGTGGTCCTGAAGCCGTCGGAGCAGACGCCGCTGACGACGCTGAAGCTCGCCACCATCCTGGCCGAAATCTATCCCAGGGGCGTCGTCAACATCGTCACCGGCCGTGGCGAGAGCGTCGGGGCGCCGCTGGCGACGCACCCGGCAGTCCGCATGGTGTCGCTGACCGGCGACATCACGACGGGCCAGAAGATCCTGATGGCGGCAGCAAAGACCCTGAAGCGGACTCACCTCGAGCTCGGCGGCAAGGCGCCGGTGCTGGTGTTCGATGACGCCGACCTCGTCGCCACGGTGGCCGGCATCCGCACGGCCGGGTTCTACAACGCCGGCCAGGACTGCACCGCCGCTTGCCGGGTTTACGCCTCGGACAAGATCTACGACCGCCTGGTGGCGGACCTCGGCAGCGCCGTCGGCTCGCTGAAGTACGGCGCGCCCGGCGACGACACCACCGAGCTCGGCCCCTTGATCAGCGAACGCCAGCGCGAGCGGGTGGCCAGCTTCGTGCAGCGCGCCTCCGGCCTCTCCCACACGGAGGTGGTGACCGGCGGCAAGAAGGCGGCCGGCGGCGGTTTCTTCTACGAACCGACGCTGATCGCCGGTGCGCGTCAAAGCGACGAGATCGTGCGACGCGAGGTCTTTGGCCCGGTGGTCTCGGTGACGCGCTTCACCGACGTCGACCAGGCGATCGCCTGGGCCAACGACTCCGACTACGGCCTGGCATCGTCGGTCTGGACCAGCAACGTCAAGACGGCGCTCAAGGTATCTGCACGGCTGCAGTACGGCTGCGTCTGGGTCAACCAGCACTTCCTGCTGACCTCCGAGATGCCGCATGGCGGGCTGAAAATGTCGGGGTATGGTAAGGACATGTCGATGTACGGTCTCGAGGACTACACCGCGGTCCGGCACGTGATGATGAATTTCGGTTGAGCGCGGGCGCGGACGCATGGGAGAGAAAGCATGACGTTCGATCTCGTCATCAAGGATGCCGAAATCCACGACGGCGCCGGCAAGGCGCCGGTGCGCGGCGATCTCGGCGTGACCGACGGCAGGATCACGGCGGTCGGCGGCAGGCTCGGCGCGGCCCGGCAGACCGTGAAGGCCGACGGTCTTGCGCTGGCGCCCGGCATCATCGACGGCCACACCCACTACGACGCGCAGATCACCTGGGACCCCTTCGTCGATCCCTCGCCGGCGCTCGGCGTCACCACGGCCGTGCTGGGCAATTGCGGCTTCACCATCGCGCCGTGCAAGCCCGCCGACCGCGATCTCACCATGCGTCACCTGACGCATGTCGAGGGCATGTCGCTCGACGCGCTGCGCGCCGGCATCCGCTGGGAGTTCGAGAGCTTCCCGCAGTATCTCGACATGCTGGCCCGCCAGGGCGTCGGCCCCAACGTCGCGTGCTTCGCCGGCCATTCGGCGATCCGCACCTTCGTCATGGGCGAGGACGCGACGGAACGCACGGCAAGCGACGACGAGATCGCCCGCATGGCCACGCTGGTGCGCGACTCCATGGCGGCGGGCGCGGTCGGCTTCGCCACCTCGACGGCCGAGGCGCACAACGGCGAGGGCGGCACGCCCATGCCCTCGCGGCTGGCCGACGACAGGGAATTGCGCACGCTGGTGCGCGCGATGGGTGAAAGCGGCTCCGGCGTCTACATGCTGACCCGCGGCAGCAAGACCTCCATCCCCTATCTCGAGGAACTGGCGGTCGAGGCGAAGCGCCCGGTCGTGATCGCGGCCCTCTTTCACTCCAACACCAACCCGACCGCCGCCTTCACCGTGCTGGAGCAGGTGAATGCGGCCCGGGCGCGCGGGCATCAGCTGGTGGCGCAGACCTCGTGCTGCCCGCTCAGCATGGATTTCACCTTCAAGAGCCCCTACCTGTTCGAGAGCATGCAGTCGTGGAGGCCGGCCATGGCGGCGCACGACCCCGAGGCGTTGAAGGCGGTCTATCGCGACCCCGCCTGGCGCGCCGCGGTGCGCCGGGAGCTCGAGGCGGCGCGCGGCCGGCTGGTGTTCAACGGCGAATGGGACAAGCTGTTCGTGGTCGAGACGGCCAAGGCCGAGAACCGCGCGCTCGAAGGTGCGACCCTGGCGCAGATGGCGAAGAAAGCCGGCAAGGACCCGCTCGACTGCATCCTCGACTTCGCGCTGTCGGAAGGCCTCGACACCATGTTCGTGGCCCAGCTCCTGCACAACGACGAGACGGCGGTCGGGAAGATCCTGGCCGATCCCGACACCCACATCTCGCTGTCCGACGCGGGCGCGCACCTCACCTTCTTCTGCGACGCAGGCTTCGGCCTGCATCTGATGGGTCATTGGAGCCGCGATCTCGGCGTGATGGACCTGCCGCAGGCCGTGCATCGCCTCACCGGGCAGCCGGCCCGGCTGTTCGGCCTCAGCAATCGCGGCCTCTTGCGCGAAGGTTACGCCGCCGACCTGATGCTGTTCGATCCCCGGACGGTCGCCCGCGGCCCCAAGCGGCGGGCGCACGACCTGCCGTCAGGCGCAGCGCGCCTCACCACCTCGGCAGTCGGCCTGCACGGGGTGTGGGTGAACGGCGCCAAGGTGGCCGACGAGACGGGCCTCTGCGCCGACCCGAAGTCGCGGCCGGGGGCGGTGCTGCGACAGTTCGCAAGCTGACGGACTGACTGGCAGTGAGGTCAGCGAGAAGGAGGAGACTTGCAGCGCTCCAGTAGCCTTCATGGTGAGCTTGTCGAACCATGAAGGCCTCGCACGGGCGGTGGTGCGGCGCTTCATGGTTCGACCCGGCAAGACGCGAAGCGTCTGCCTGCGCTCACCATGAAGCGATCACCGGTTTTCAGCCGGGCTCCGAGGCACTTCGGTTAGTCGAACGCCTTGCGCGGCAGCCAGAGTGCCAGGTCCTGGACGTGGATGAGCAGGACCGTCATCAGCAGCATCACGATGAAGAACGGGATCGTGCCGCGGAAGACGTCGCCGATCGATCCTTCGTTGCGGACTGCCTGGATGACGTAGAGCGTCAAGCCTACGGGCGGGCTGATCAGCGAGATCTCGCACATCAGCACGAGGAAGACGCCGAACCAGACCGGGTCGATGCCGGCGGCGACGATCAGCGGATGCACCAGCGGCAGCGTGCCGACCATCATCGGCAGCGTCTCGAAGAAGGTGCCGAGGATCACGTAGAACACGAACAGGATGTAGATCAGCTGCAGCGGCGTGACATTCATGGAGGCGACGAACTTCGTCAGGGCCGCGGTGACACCCAGCAGGCCCAGCACGAAGTTCATGGCAAAGGCGCCGGCCAGGATCAGCATGCTCAGCGCCGTCAGGTTGACCGTCGACAGGAAGGCCTCGTGCAGCGTGCCAATCGACAGCCTGCCGTAGCAGGCGGCAATCGGCAGCGTGACGACGACCGCGAGCGCCGCCGCTTCCGTCGAGGTCGCCCAGCCGCTGTAGATCGAGCCCATGACGACGGCGAAGATGATCAGCGGCGGCACGAGATCGACCAGGCGTTTCAGCCGCGCCAGCATGGGATCGGTATTGACCTCGCGCGGCGCAATCGAGGGCCGCCACAGCGCCAGCAGCACGATCATGACCATGAACATCACGGTCAGCACCACGCCCGGAAAGACGCCGCCGGCATAGAGCCGGGCGACGGAGGTGTTGGTGAGCACGCCATAGATGATGAAGGCGATGCCGGGCGGAATGAGGTTTCCCAGCGATCCGCCGGCGGCGATGGAGCCCAGGACAAGGCGCGTGTCGTAGCTCTTCTTCCTGAACGACGGCAACGCGACGGTGGAAATCGTCGCCGCCGTGGCCACGGACGAGCCTGACACGGCCGAGAACATCGCCGATGCCGCCACGTTGGTGTGCAGCAGGCCGCCGGGCAGCGGATTGAGCCAGTCGGCCAGCGAGCGGTACATGCGGTCCGTGGCGCCGCAGCGCACCAGGATCTCGCCGAGCAGGATGAACAGCGGCAGCTGCAGCAGCACGGCCTCGTCCATCGACCCCAGGTAGACGACCACCAGGGCGTTGGCGCCGGGCCAGCCCAGGTAGAGCGCGGCGCCGATGAAGCCGACGCCGAACATCACGGTGGCGATGTGCAAGCCGAGCGTCATGGCGCCCAGCAGAATGAAAAAGCCGATGGCGACGGCGGCGATGTCCATCATGTGCGGCTCTTCCCGACGCCGTCGCCCGGTGTCGCGTGACTGATCTCGGCCGAGATCTCTTCCTCGAGCGTCTGCGGCCCGTAGACCCTGTTGAGCCGCGGCCGGTCGCCGAACAGCAGGGCCAGCGACTGCAGCGCCATCAGGACGGCGCCGACGGCGAACAGCACCATGCCGCCGAACCACACCGTCTGCGGAATCCACAGCGGAACCGACAACGGCGTGTTGGACCGCTTGCCGGAGGTGAGCACGTCGAGGACCTCGAACCCGCCCCGCCAGGCGCAGAAGGCAGCCATCGCCGCCAGACTGAGCGTGGCCAGCACGTTGAGGAGGGACTGCACGGTGGCCGGCACATAAGGAAAGAGCAGCGTCACCCGCATGTGCGAGTGCCGGCTCAGCGCATAGGCGAAGCCGAAGGCGCTGACCCCCGCGAGCATGTAGCCGCCGATCTCGTCAAGCCCCCGGAACGAGAAACTGAAGTACTTGCGTCCCAGGATCTCGATGCAGGTGGCGACCGAAATGGCCAGCAGCGCCCAGCCGGCGACGATGGCACATGCTCGCGACACCGAGCCGAACCACTTCAGCGGTGTTTGCATTGAGCCCTTTTCCCCCACATGCCGGGCTCTCTCGCCCGGCGTCATCAACATCAACGACAGAGGTCCGCAGCGATGCCACCGAAAGCGCGCCACTCATAGGCGCCCGATTTCGCTGTTCACCCACCTCCTCACCCTGAGGAGCGAGCGAAGCGAGCGTCTCGAAGGGTGGGGAACGCACCGGCGGCTCGAAGCCCGTGAGCGCACCACCTCGACTGTTCCTCACCCTTCGAGACGGCCGCCGCTCTGCTGCGCTCCGCGGCGGCCTCCTCAGGGTGAGGAGCAGTGTGTGTTACCCAAGGCCGGTGTTACTGGGCGGCGGTCAGCTCAACGATCTTGCCGATGGTGCTGTTCCAGTTGCTGATGCAGGCGCTATCGGTGCCGCAGCGCTTGGCCCAGCGCTTGAGCACGACGTCCTTCATGGCCGTCTCGAGGATCGTCGAGTCGGCAGCAGGAGGCTCGACCTTGACGAGCTTGCCCGGCTTGCCCACGGTGCACTCGCCGGTGCCGGTGGTGCAGTTCAGGCCCATCGTGTCCTCGTCGATGATCGTCTTCCACCACTTGTCGGTCTGTCCCTTCAGGGCGCCTTCCATGAAGGTCCTGGTCTTGTCGTCGAGCTTGCCCCAGGTCGCCAGGCTGACGATGGTGAACGACACCGTGAAGCCGACCGGCAGCTTGAGCACATGAGAGGTCACCTCGTGCCACCCGGCCTTGTAGGCGGGCATGGTACCGGTGATGCCGCAATCCACCGTGCCGCGTTGCAGGGCGGGCACAACTTCGGCGAAGGGAATGGTGACGCCAGTGCCGCCCAGCGCCTCGACGAGATCGCCCTGCGATGTCCCCTGCACGCGGACTTTCTTGCCCTTGATGTCGGCAAGCCCCTTGATCGGCGAGTTGCAGTAGAACATCTGCGACGGCCAGATGTAATAGTTCATCACCCGCGCGCCATACTTCTTCTCGAAGGCGGCGTTGAGCACCGGTCCGTAGGCGTCGACCGCCTTGCGGGTCATCTCGAACGACTTCGTCACGCCAGCGATGTCGATGCCCTCCACGGCGGCATCCTCGGCGATGTAGATCGGCACCCCGTGCGCGAAGTCGAACAGCCCAAGCTTCACCAGCCGGACGATCTCGGTGCCCTTGAGCCCGAGCTCACTCAAGGACTGGATGTTGGCGGAGATCTGGCCCTTGGACGCTTCCGGCACCGTCTTGGTCCAGAACGGCTGCTCGTTCTGCTGCCAGTTGGTGAGGTTGGACCAGGTGCCGACGACCTTGAACGTCTGCTTGGGCAGGTCCTGCGCGAGGGCAGTCCCTGCCGCCGCGAGAGCACCCGCGACCGCGATCGATGCGATGAGCCGGTTGATCATTGTTGAGCCTCCCGTGATCTCGATTGTTGTTTGCGTACACAAGCATGAATGCACACTACCGGCGCCCTGCTGTCCACCGCAGGATTACGCCGGCGGGCGGAAGTGAGCGGCCGTTCGCAAATCTTCCGGTTTACGCGACGAAGGCCTTCATCCGCCCGCCACACCCTGAGTGTTGACGTAGAGCGCGTAGAGCCCGTGGCTGGCGGCCATGAACAGGCGGTTACGGTAGCGACCGCCGAAACAGAGGTTGGCACAGCGTTCCGGCAGGTCGATGTGGCCGATCGGCACGCCGTCAGGCGTGAACACGCGCACGCCGTCGAGGCCCGCCGCGCCCATGCCCCAGCCGCACCAGAGATTGCCGTCGACGTCGACGCGAAAACCGTCGGGCGCGCCACCGGGGCCGGCATCGATCAGCGTACGCGTGTCACCAAGCTTCGTGCCCCCGGCGGTGACGTCATACGCGAGGATCGTGCGGTGCGGCATGTTCCGCGAGGCCACGACATAGAGCGTCTTTTCGTCGGGCGAGAAGGCGAGCCCGTTGGGCCCGGGGATATCGTCGGCCATGACCGCCACGGCCCCCGTCTTCGGATCGATGCGGTAGACGGCGGGCTTGTTCTCGGACTCGTCCTTGTGGCCCTCGTAGTATCCGAGGATGCCGAACACGGGGTCGGTGAACCACACCGCGCCATCCGACGCGACGACGACGTCGTTGGGCGAGTTGAGTTTCCGGCCCTCATAGCTGTCGGCCAGCACGGTGATCGATCCATCGTATTGCGTGCGGGTGACGCGCCGCGAATCGTGCTCGCAGGTGACCAGCCGCCCCTGACGGTCGCGCGTGTTGCCGTTGGCGTTGTTGGACGGCTTGCGGAAGATCGACACCGCGCCGGTCTCCTCGTCCCAGCGCAGGATGCGGTTATTGGGAATGTCGCTCCACAGCAGATAGCGGCCGTCGCCGAACCATGCCGGCCCCTCCGACCAGCGGCAGCCCGTGTACAGCCGCTCGACCGAGGCCAGCGCAAGCCTATATTTGTCGAACGCCGGGTCGAGCGATCGGACGGCGGGATCGGGATAGCGTTGGCTCGGTTCCCACATGGCGGTTCCCCTCTCGTGATCAGGCGCCCGTTCGGCGCAATCCTCTCCAGCAGCGTATGCAAGGCAACCTGTCCAGCCTTGCATTGACCGTCAATCCGTCGCGGCGATATGGTAGCGCTCACATAAAGTACGGCGGAACGTACACGAGAGAACACGCTGGAGGAAACGAGATGTCGATACGTCGTCGCCAAGTCCTGTCCGGCGCCACCGCGGCCGGTGCCCTGTCGGTTGCATCCGGCCTGGCGAAGCCCGCCATTGCCCAGACCGAACCCATCAAGATCGGCTACCTGCCGGCGCTGACCGGCCCGAGCTCATCGACCGGCATCGGGATCAATCGCGGCACGCAGCTTGCGGTCGAGGGGATCAACGCCGACGGCGGCATCAACGGCCGCAAGATCGAGCTGATCGTGCGCGACACCCAGAGCGATCCAACCAAGGCGGTGAACGCTGTCGCCGAGCTGACACAGCGCCAGAAGGTCAGCGTCATCTGGGGGCCGCTGAACTCGGGCGAGGCGCTGGCCGCGACCCCGCTGATCGCGCGCGACAAGGTGCCCATGCTCCATCCCTGCTGGGTCGACCAGCTGATCGATGTCAAGAAATACCCGATGTCGTTTCGCATTGCACCGACCAACACCCAGGTCGGCGTCGGCGCCAACCACTACGTGGTCGACGTGCTGAAGCTGAAGAAGGTGGCGGTGATCAGCGACACCACGGGCTACGGCACGGCCTCGGTGGAAACCTACGTGCCGATGCTGAAGGCCAAGGGTGCGGACGTCGTCTATTCGGGCCATGTCGACGCGGCCAACCCGGACCTCAAGCCCGAGCTGCTGCGCATGCAGAACGCCGGCGCCCAGGCGATCATGCCGTGGAGCGTCAACGCCGGCTTCCTGTCGCGCATCCTCAACACGCGCGGCGCCATGGGCTGGGACGTGCCGGTCGTCGGCCAGACAACGCTCGGCTCGGGCCAGACCAAGGCGCTGCTGGAGAAGCCCGAGAACTGGAACAAGGTCTATTCCAACAACTTCCGCAACTGCTGCTACGTCAACGGCAAGCTGCCGGAGCGCGCCCAGGAATTCGTCGATCGTCTGCGCAAGGCCAAGATCGAGATGGGCGATACGCTCTTGTGGTGGATCGCGCTGGGCTGGGACGGTGCGCGCCTGTTGGCCGATACCTTCAAGGCCGTCGGCCCCAAGGCCGAGGATGTCGTCGCCTACTGGAACAACCTCAAGGGCTGGCCCGGCGTCTACGGCACGGTCACCTGGACGCCAGAGCAGCACAACGGCTTCCCCGACCAGGAGGTCGTGATGTGCGAGGTCAACTCGCTGCGCGACGGCGCCTTCAACCTTGCGCCCGGCTACGGCAGCTAGCAGATGCTCGCATCGATCGTCTCCCACGGCCTGGCGTTGGGAGCGGTCTACGCACTGATCGGCATCACGTATAACGTGATGTTCTCCGCCTCCCGCGTGTTCAGCTTCACGGCTGGAATGCTGGGCATGCTGGGCGGGGTGCTGGGCGCGCTCTTCATCAGCAAGCTGGGTTTGCCGGCGATCGCGGGCTTCGTGCTCGTGCTCGTCTGCGGTGCCGTGCTCGGCATCGTGACGGAGATCGTGACCGTGCGGCCGGTGCTGAAGAGCATCGAGCAGCATCTCTACGTGCTCTCGACGCTGGCCTTCGCGCTGATGGTGCAGCAGGTCACCGCCATCGAATGGGGCACCGAGGCGCAACCCTTCCCGCGCCTGATCCCGATCGGGCCGGGCTGGCTCGACCAGCAATTCTGGCTGCCGATGCTGGCCTGCGCCGTCACCATCGTCGGGCTCGAGTTCCTCTACCGCCGGTCATTGGTCGGCCGCGCCTTCCTCGCCATCGCCGAGGACAGCTATGCCGCGCGGGCGCTGGGCCTGCCCGAGCAGAGGCTGCGGCTGGCCAGCTACGCGCTGGCCGGCATGATCGGCACCCTGGCGGGATTCAGCGGCGCGGAGATGCAGCTGGCCTACTTCGGCAACCAGGCGGTCCTGAATTTCTACGGCTTCGTGCCGGTGGCGCTGGGCGGCATGGGCTCGAACCGCGGCGCCGTGATCGGCGGGCTGGCGCTCGGGCTCTTCCAGCAGGCCGCGAACTTCCTCGTCGGCGGCATCTTCGCCGCCGTCGCCGTGTTCGTCGTCTTCATCCTCGTCCTGCTGCTGCGGCCCGAGGGCCTGGCGGGGGCCGCGAGCGCGCGTCGCGTATGATGGACGCCACAGCCTCATCCCCAGCCGCCCGGCCGAGGGCCGCCGGCTGGTTCGCGCGGCTCGAAGGCGCGCTGCCCTGGCTGGCGCTGGCGGTCATCGGCGTCGGCCTGCCGCTGTTGGACGATTCCTATATCGGCGTCATCGCCCAGCGCGCCTGCATCTACTGGATCCTCTGCGCCGGCCTGAACCTGGTGGTGGGCTTCGCCGGCCAGATCGCCATCGGCTGGGTGGCGCTGCTGACCCTGGGCGCCTACACGACGGCGGTGCTGACCGCAGGCAAGGCGACAGCCGAGTGGCATCCGTACCTGGCGCTGATGGCCAGCGCCGTGGCCGGCGCGGTGTTCGGCGTCGTCGTCGGGTTGCCGGCGCTGCGCCTGCGCACGTTCTACTTCGCGATGACGACGCTGGGCTTCGCCACCATCGTCACGCAGGTGGCGCTGGCCTGGAACAGCGTCACCGGCGGCGGCGTCGGCACGCCCGGCCCGGTCTTCCCGTGGCCGTTCGACCCGGGTTGGGGTTTCTACTATTTCTGCCTGGGACTGGCGGCGCTCGCGACATGGATGACGGCCAACATCGCATCGAGCCGCTTCGGCCGGGCGCTGGTCGCGATCCGCGACGCCGAGGTCGCGGCCGAAGCGTCCGGCATCGCCAAGCCCGCACTGCTGATCACGGTGTTCCTGTTCAGCGGCGCGCTGGCCGGTGTGGCGGGCGGGCTGTTCTCGTCGCTGCAGTCCTACATCACGCCCGATGCGTTCACCTTCGACCTCTCGGTCCTGTTCTTCATCGCCATCCTGATCGGCGGCCGCGGCTCGATCATGGGCCCGTTGCTGGGCACCATCATCCTGACCGCGCTGCCGGAGTTCGCGGCACCGCTGGTGGCATGGTCGACCTTCCTCTATGCCGCGCTGCTGCTGGTGATCGTGCTGGCGATCCCCGGCGGTATCGCCGACCTTCTCGACTACAAGAACCGCCGCCCGTTGCAGCAGCATCGCGAGATCGTCCCGCGGCCCGAACTGCTGGCGCACGTGCTCGACCGCGCCGGCGGGCCCGGCGGCGTGATCGAGCTCAAGGACATCGCGCTGCATTTCGGCGGCGTGCGGGCGATCGACGGCATCGATCTCGAGATCCGCGCCGGCGAGGTGCACGGCCTGATCGGCCCCAACGGCAGCGGCAAGACCACGACGCTCAACGTGATCTCCGGCTACTACGCGCCGGGCACGGGTCACGCCCGCCTCAACGGCGCCGATCTGCCGTTCAACGCGCCCAGCGCCCGCGCCGGCTATCGCATCGCCCGCACCTTCCAGACGCCGCGCATCGTCGGCGGAGCCTCGGTGCTGGAAAACGTGATGATCGGCGGCACGATCGACGGGCGCGGCAGCTTCACCGAATCGATGCTGGCGCTGCCGCGGCACCGCCGCGACGAGGCACGCCTGCGCGAGGCGGGGATGCTGGCGCTGGCAACGGTCGGCCTCGACCAGCTCGGCGCCGTGCGCGCCGACCGCCTGCAGCACAGCGAGCTGCGCTTCATGGAGATCGCCCGCGCGCTCATGCTGCGGCCCGCCTTCCTGCTGCTCGACGAGCCGGCGGCCGGCCTCTCGGCCGAGGAGATCAAGCGGCTGGGGGCGCTGATCGTGGCGATCAGCCGCGCCGGCACCGGCGTGCTGCTGGTCGAGCACCACGCCGACCTGATCTTCGAGATCTGCGATAGGGTGACGGTGCTCAATCTCGGCAAGGTGCTGGCCGCCGGCACGCCCGACGAGATCCGCTCGCATCGCGAGGTGGTGAATGCCTACCTCGGCGGCTGATCCCCTGCTCGCGATCAGCGGGCTGTCGGCAGGCTACGGCAAGATCGGCGTGCTGCGCGGGATCGACCTGACGGTCGGCGCCGGCGAGATCGTGGCGCTCCTGGGACCCAACGGTGCCGGCAAGAGCACGCTGCTGAAGGCCATCTCCGGCCTGTTGCCGCGCTCCGGCAGCATCCGCTTCGCCGGCCGGGACATGATCGCCGCCGGCCCGCGCGATGCGGTGAATGCCGGCCTGGTGCATGTCGTCGAGGGCCATCGCGTCTTCACGCAGCTGAGCGTGACCGACAATCTGATGCTGGCAGGCTACGGCATGCCGACGGCCGAGCTTGCCGGGCGGGTCGAGGAGGCGCTCGGCTTCTTCCCCGAGATCGCCGAGAAACGCGCCGAGCGCGCCGTGACCCTGTCAGGCGGCCAGCAGCAGATGCTGGCCGTGGCGCAGGGCCTGGTTCGCCGGCCGCGCCTGCTGATGCTCGACGAGCCGTCGGCCGGACTGTCGCCCGTGCTGGTCGATCGCGTGCTGACCGCCGCGGCGCAGTTGCGTCAGGCGGGAACCGCCGTGCTGCTGGTCGAGCAGCTCATCGAAAAGGCGTTGAAGCTGGCCGACCGGGTCTACGCGATGGCCCGCGGATCGATCGTGCTGGAAGCCAGCACCGGCGAAGCCGACCTGCCTGATCGACTGGAGCGCGCCTACTTCCGCTGACCTGTCAGGCGGAGATGATCAGGCGTCCACCAGCGGCATCACCTCCGCGGCGAAGCGCTGCAGGCGCTCGATGCTTTCGGCGATGGACTCGCTGCGGAAGTCGAAGATCAGCTCGTGCACCCCGATGGCGGCGAACGAGCGGATGTCGCCGGCGATCTCGTCGGCGCTGCCGGAGAAGCTGCGGCGGCCACCGTCCCGATCCGAGATGGCGGTGTCGTACAGCGGCGCCTTGTAGGAGATGGTGAGCGCCGAGAAATCGCGCCCCTCCCCTTCCGTCAACCGCTTGAGCGTCTCCAGATGCGTCCGCATTTCC
>Ga0187894_10001087_pt1 | contig 36105 bp, 27 predicted proteins | sample GBC1701081metaG_FD_136650 | JGI IMG/M metagenome (GOLD analysis project Ga0187894, IMG submission 136650) | White microbial mat communities from a lava cave in the Kipuka Kanohina Cave System on the Island of Hawaii, USA - GBC170108-1 metaG ...
GGACGTCCTCCGCGATTGACCATCGCATCCTCCTTGTACACGAGGTACGACGGTCCGCGCGGTTTTGTTACCGAACTTTAGATCCGGGACACTAGGAGCGAGAGGTCTTCCGGTCGTTCGCGGCTCTCGCCGCTCGGAGACCGAATCCCTGGTGGCCTCCGCCAACTCCGTCCCTCACGCCCTCATTCCCGCACACACCAGGATCAGATGCGCTGACCTTTCGCCTGGGTCTAGCGTTCGCGGACGACGAGGGTGCCCGTCATGCTGGGGTGAATGGAGCAGTGGATTCTGGTCGTCCCGAGCTTGTTCATGATGAACGCCTGTTCGCCGCCGGGCGCCAGTTCCTCGGTCTTCCGGAAGTCGGTGGTTTCCGGCGAATCGGCGACGACGATGTGATTGAGTGTGTCCGCGTTCACCCAGCGCAGGCGCTCTCCTCTGTGGATGACGACCGGCTCGTCGCCGAATGCCCAGTCACCCTGCGCGACGGCGTTGGGCAGGATGTAGGCGGTCGCGGTGACCAGCGTTGGCGTGGGCGTCGGCGTTGGGCCCATCGGCGGGGTGTCGTTTCCGCCGCAGCCGGGCATCAACAACACGGTCAACATGGTCATTGCAGGGAGCACACGCAGTAGAGTGGACATACTGCTTTATGTGCTGTTTTACGCATGAATGTGTCGCCCGGGCCAAGGCGGTTTGCCGTGTCTACTTTTCAGGCACGGCGGCGACCGCGTCCACTTCGAGCAGGTAATCCGGGTTGGCGAGACCGGCCACGTAGAGAACCGTGATGGTCGGCGGGTTCGGCAATGGACCCAGCGTCTTGTGAAACGCTTCCATCGCGGGCGCCGGCGGTTGGCCCTGGACGACATACACGTTCCATTTCACGACATGCTCGGCGCGTGCACCGGCCCCCGCAAGCGCCGCCTGGAGATTCTTCGCCACCTGCGCGGCCTGCGCGCCGATATCGTTCTTCCCGACCACCTCGCCCTTGGCATCGACAGAGTTCTGGCCGCCGACGTAGATCGTCCGGACACGACCGCTCGTCACCGCCACCTGCGAATACACGGGATTCCGGTGAAGACCCTCCGGGTTCAGATACGCCACACTGCTTTCCATGTTGTCCTCCCCATCGCGGGTGGATGCTGTACAACCGACCACGGCGATAAGCGCCCCGAACATCAGCAGCCGAATTCTCATGCTGTCCTCCTCGCGTCACTCGAGACACGGTTCCACACGTCCGCGCGCCACGCGCGGCGTCAACGCGCGGTGTAGCCCCCGTCGATGACATGTACGCTCCCGGTGATGAACGTAGCGCGGTCGGACAGCAGATACGCGACGAGGTCTGCGACTTCTGTTGGCCTGGCGTTGCGTCCGAGCGGATGCCACTCATCCACGTCGAGTGTCGGGATCGGCGTTTCGTGCGGTCCCGTAATGCCGGCATTGTTGACCGCGAAATGAAGAGCGCCGAAACGCTCGACGGCCTGCTCGACCATGCGGCGGACGGCCGCGGCTTCGCGGACATCCGTTTCGGTGACGAGCGTCCGCGTGCCCTCGGGATCGAGGTGCGCGGCCACGTCGCACGCGGATTCGGCATGCCGGTTCGCCAGCACGACATTCGCACCGCCCGCGAACAACCGCTCGGCGACGGCTTCACCAACGCCCGTGCCCGCGCCGGTCACAATTGCGGTGCGGTCCTTGAACTCGTCCGTATCGATCATGCCCGCGCCCTCTACCGGGTGGGAGAGCATACTTCTTGCCAGCGGACGCGTCTGTTCTCGATACGGTATCCTGTCAACGATCGAGTGACAGGCTGGGAGAGGACGAGGCTGCGCGATGGATCACGTGTTGAGCTGTGACAGCTCGGTGAGTAGACGCGGTGCGTGCTGAAGGAAGCATCGTCATCTTGTCGGCGACGGACGTGTCGAATGCGCTGGCCTGCCGCCACCGCTTCGGACTCGATCTCGCCGCAGCGCAGGGACGCCTTCCAGCACCGCCGCCACTGGCGGATCCCGCGGTCGTCGCACTCCGCGAACGCGGCGAGGCGCACGAACGCGCGTATCTCGAGTCGCTGCGTCGCGATGGCTTGACGATCGTCGAGATCCCGCGTGACGCCTCCGAGCAGACGCGCGTCGCGCGGACGATCGACGCCCTGCGATCCGGCGCGGACGTCGTCTATCAGGCGGCCTTCGCGCACGCGCAATGGACCGGATCCGCGGATCTGCTCCGCAAGGTGCCGTGCGCGCCCGGCACGTCCAGCGCGTTCGGCAACTGGAGTTACGAGCCGTACGAGACAAAGCTGACGCGCGAAGTCCGCGGCGGCGCGGTCGTGCAACTCGCGTTGTATGCCGATCTCATCGCACGCGTCCAAGGCATCGCGCCCGAGCGGTTCTATGTCGTCACGCCCGGCCGTCCGTTCACGATCCACGAACATCGCCTGACCGAGTACGGCGCGTACTTCCGATCGATCTGCGGTCAGACGCTCGACCTCTTGGGCCAGGGCGCGGACGCCATCCTGAGCGCCCACTATCCCGAACCCGTCGATCAGTGCGACGTCTGCCGCTGGTCGCACCACTGCGACCAGCGCCGCCGCGCCGACGATCACGCATCGCTCATCGCCGGATCGACGCGCGCGCATCGCGCCGAGCTGGCCGCGCAGGGTTTCGCGACGTTGGCAGCGACCGCGTCCTTGTCCGCGCCATTGCCGTTCACGCCCGCGCGCGGGTCGCGCGAAGTCTACGAACGCCTCGCCGATCAGGCGCGCATGCAACTCCAGCAGCGCACCACGAACGCGCCCGCTTTCAAGGTGCTGCCCATCGCCGAGGGTGACGGCCTGTGCCGGCTGCCGGCGCCGTCACCAGGCGATCTGTTCCTGGATCTCGAAGGCGCGCGGTTCGTAGGCGAAGGTGGCCACGAGTATCTCTTTGGCCTCGGACACATCGACGCGTCGACTGGGACGCTCGTCTATCGCGCCTGGTGGGCGATGACGCCTGCCGAAGAGCGGCAGGCGCTGGAGCAGGTGATCGACACGATCGTCGCCGCGCGCGCGGCCGATCCGGGCATGCACGTCTATCACTTCGCGTCGTATGAGCCCGCCGCCCTGAAGCGGCTGGTCGGCCGCTACGCCACTCGTCCCGACGCGCTGGACGATCTGCTCAGAGGCGAACGGTTCGTCGACCTCTACACGATCGTCCGGCAGGCGGTGCGCGCCGGCGTCGAGAGCTATTCGATCAAACAGTTGGAACAGTTCTACGGCTACGCGCGGAGCACGTCGCTGCGGATGGCGGCCAGTCATCTGCAGACGATCGAGCTGGCGTTGGAAGCGGGAATGCCGGAGGTGGTGGCGAGCGACGTGCGGACCGCGATCGAGCGGTATAACGAAGACGATGTGCGGTCGACGCGCGGATTGAGGGATTGGTTGGAAGCGCGCCGAGAGGAACTAGCGGCAACTGGCGTATACGTGCCGCGGCCCGCATCCAAGCAGGACGAAGAAGCGGAGAGCAACGAGCGTGCGCTGCAGGCGCTCGCGCTGCGAGAAACGCTGCTGGACGGCGTCGCACCGGAGGCGAGCGAACCGGGACATCCGCGGCATCCACGGTGGCTGCTGGCCTATCTGATCGACTGGCATCATCGTGAAGAAAAGGCTGACTGGTGGGAGTACTTCCGGCTGCGCAATCTGCCCGAAGACGATCTGCTGCATGAGAGCAACGCGATCGCGGGGCTTCGGCATCTGGAGGTCGTGGGACCGGTCTTTGGCAAGAACGGCAGGCCGACCGGCAGCACGGTGCATCGGTATGCCTATCCGTTCCAGGAACTCGAGCTGGGCGTCGGCACTCGTCTGAAGGGGCAGGACGACAAGCCGTTCGGCGAAGTTGTAGCGCTGGATCGCCTGGCGCGCATCATCGACGTGAAGCGAGGCAGGAACGGCAGTGGCGCCCCGCATCCGACGGCCGCGTTCGCGTGCGACGTATTCAACCTGCAGACGCAGCAGCAGTCGGTCATGCGGTTTGCCGAACGCATGCGTGCGGCGGACGATCTGGAGATCAGCGCCGGCGCGGACCTGCTGCTGCGGCGGACGCCGCGTCTGCGAGACGCGACCCCATTCGCGCCGATGCTGTTCGCGCCGAACCCGGGCGAATCCGCGCCGGACTTCGCGGTGCGCGTGGTCACGGCGCTCGATCGCACGACGCTCGCGATCCAGGGACCGCCAGGCACCGGCAAGACATACGTCGGCGCCAGGATGATTCGTGCGCTCGTCTCTGCCGGGAAGCGCGTCGGCGTGACGGCGAACAGTCACAAGGTGATCCAGAACCTGCTGGACGCCGTCCGCCAGCAGGCCGAAGAGGCCGGAGAGTCCGTGCGGCTGGGACGCAAGGTCAGCGATGAAGATGACGCCCCGGCGGACGTTGTGGCGCTGACGAAGAATCCGGAAGCGCTCGGCGCGATCGCCGCGCGGCGAGTCGACGTGCTCGGTGGAACGGCCTGGCTGTGGGCGGACGAGCAGGCAGTTGGCGCGGTCGACGTGCTCTTTGTGGACGAAGCCGGGCAGATGTCGCTCGCGAATGTGCTGGCCGTTGCGCAGTCCGCGGACAGCGTCGTCTTGCTGGGCGATCCGCGGCAGCTCGATCAGCCGAAGAAGGCGAGTCATCCTGACGGCGTGAACGTCTCGGCGTTGGCGCACGTCGTTGGCGACGCCGAAACGATGACGGCGGACCGCGGCATCTTCATGACGGAAACCTGGCGGCTCGCACCACGGGTCTGCGAGTTTACGTCGGAGCTGTTCTATCAAGGCAAGCTCCAATCGAAATCTGGTCTCGAACGTCAGCGGTTGCAGCACACCGATGGATTCGATGGCGCCGGACTGTGGTGGATTCCCGTCGTGCATCAGGGAAACCGCAGTGCGTCGATCGAAGAAGTGGAGGTGGTCGCGCGACTCGTCGAGCGTCTGCTGCGTCCGGACGCAACCTGGGTAGACGAGGACGGCGTCGAGCGGGCGCTGACGATGTCCGCGGTACGGGTCGTGGCGCCGTACAATGCGCAGGTGAACCGGCTCGCGGCTCGCCTGTCGCCGCTGGGGATCGAGGTGGGGACGGTCGATCGGTTCCAGGGGCAGACGTGCGCGGTGGTGATCTACTCGATGGCCACATCCTCGGCAGACGAGGCGCCGCGCGGGATGGGGTTCCTCTACTCGCTGAACCGTCTGAACGTCGCGACGTCGCGTGCCCGCTGCGCCGCGTTCATCGTCGGCAGCCCCGGCCTGCTGGAGCCGTCCTGCCGGACGCCGTCACACATGCGGCTGGCCAACGGGCTCTGTCGCTACGTCGAACTCGCGCGCCTGGAAAGAGGCTGAGATATATCGACGAACTGCGCTGCCTGGCGGACCTGAAACGGAAACGAGCGGACGCGTCGAAGCTGTGATCCGCTCGTCTTCTCTCCGGTGACCGCACGGGGCGCCACTTGTTCTACGCGCGCGGCTGCCCGCGGAGGATCGGCTGCGCGATGGCCTGCGCTTTGACCAGATCCCCGAGGGCCTTGCAGCGCGGCGAGCCGTTCAGCGCGATGGCGATGGCGCTGAAGGACGAGAACCGCGATCCGATCACGAAGTCGCACGCTGCCAGCAGGTGCAGATCGATCAGGTCGTCGCGCGTGTCCTCCAGGCTGAACTCCTTCCGCGGCCAGCGTGTCGGCAGCAGCGGATCCTTCTCGTAGTGAATCACCGCCGACCCGTACCGCGCGCGCATGACGTTGACGGTCTCCATGTTGTCGCTCGCGATGAACAACCGGCAACCCTGGTGCACCAGCGGATCCGCTTCGCGGAAATACAGTTCGTCCGGCGACGCGTCGATCGCCACCGTGTGATCGGTCCGCCGCAGATGCAGACCGACGACCGTCCCGCCGAAGCGCTCCTGTGCAAACGTCGCCACGCGTTCCCTGATCTCGGGTGAGACCTTCGGGATCCAGGGCACGAGCGCCAGTTCGGCCCTGAGCAGAGCCGGTTCCTCTTCCGCGCCAAAGACAAACAGCGAGTGGACCAGTATCCGCTCGTGCGTGGTGAGCGGGACCCGGCGATTCTCGATGGCGCCGCCGTCGCGGAACAGCCGATGCGTGATGGTGTGATACGTGTCGCGGATCTCGTCCGTCAACGCCGGACGCCAGTCCAGATCCGGCTCGTCGAACAGTGCGCGCGGATCGCCCCATTCCCAGATCACGGTACATGTGGCGCGGGCCTTCTGGCACAGACGTTTGGAGGACGCGATCGCGCGGAGACGATTGCAGAGCCCGCCTTTGGGATGGATGACCAGGTGTTTCAACGCCACGTGCGCTCCTCTATGAATGCGCTTACAGTAGAGGATGGAACGCGGCCGCCGGCGACTACGGACGAAGGGTTCCTGGCGTCGATCCTCGGATGCTGTCGCGCGTGAAAGCAAAAAAACTCGCGTTACCTCCGAAGGCCGACGGCGGTCGTTGGGATGACGATAATCATGGCACGGGCGGGCGTCCCGAGGCCGGGTGTGTACCTGCGGCGGATCGGCGAAATGTCGGGATTTGCTGTACAGTACTGGGGCGACGCGGCGCCGGGCCCGACTTCCCGCCCCGGCACGGCCGCCAGTCGATGGACGCACTGACATGGGCAAGACGCTGCTGCAGAAAGTCTGGGACGCTCACACCGTCCGAATCCTGCCGACCGGCCAGACGCAGTTGTTCATCGGCCTGCATCTCATCCATGAAGTGACGAGCCCGCAGGCCTTCGACGAGTTACGCCTGCACGGGTGGACGGTGCGATTCCCCCAGCGGACGTTTGCGACGGTGGACCACATCGTGCCGACGCGCGATCTGCAACGCCCGTTTGCGGATGCGATGGCCGAGGCCATGATGTCCGCGCTCGAACGCAACTGCCGTGACTTCAGCGTCCCGCTCTACGATCTCTCCAGCGAGCACCAGGGCATCGTCCATGTCATCGGACCGGAACTGGGGTTGACGCAGCCAGGGATGACGATTGCTTGCGGCGATAGTCACACGTCCACGCACGGGGCCTTCGGTTCCGTGGCGTTCGGGATCGGGACGTCGCAGGTCCGCGACGTGCTTGCCTCGCAGTGTCTGGCCCTCGAACCGCTGCGCGTCCGGCGCATCGAGGTCTCCGGCACGCTGGCCCGCGGCGTGTACGCGAAGGACGTCATCCTCGAGATCATCCGTCGCCTTGGCGTGAAGGGCGGCGTCGGCTTCGCGTACGAGTACGCGGGTGAAGCCGTGCATCGCATGTCGATGGACGAGCGGATGACGATCTGCAACATGTCGATCGAAGGCGGCGCGCGTGTCGGCTATGTGAATCCGGATCGCATCGCGATCGACTACTTGAAGGGACGTCAGTTTGCGCCGCAGGGCGAGGCGTTCGACCGGGCGTCGCGGTGGTGGCTCTCGCAGGCCTCCGACGCGAACGCCCGGTATGACGATGAGGTGAGGCTGGACGGCGGGGAGTTGGAGCCGGTCGTGACGTGGGGGATCAACCCGGGGCAGTCGGTCGGCGTGTCGCAGCGGATTCCGCGGCCGTCAGAAGTACCTGACGTCGATCGCGCCGGCACCGCGGAAGCGCTCGCGTTCATGGGATTCGAAGGCGGCGCCGCGATCGAAGGCACGCGGATCAACGTCGCGTTCCTCGGATCCTGCACGAATTCCCGGCTCTCCGATCTCCGCGAAGCCGCCGCCATCGTCAAAGGACACCGTGTTGCCGCCGGCGTGAAGGCGTTGGCCGTCCCGGGATCGCAGACCGTGCGCCAGGCCGCGGAGCGCGAAGGCCTGCACGAAATCTTTCAGCAGGCGGGGTTCGAATGGCGCGGCGCGGGCTGCTCGATGTGCCTCGCCATGAATCCGGATCGCCTGACGGATCGGGAGGTCTGCGCGTCCTCGTCCAACCGCAACTTCAAGGGACGCCAGGGCAGTCCGACGGGACGCACGCTGCTCATGAGCCCGGCGATGGTGGTCGCCGCGGCAATTGCCGGCGAAGTCGTCGACGTCCGCAAGATTTTCGATCGCGAACCTGTCGCCGCGCGTTGACACACGCGCGGCGGTGGCAGCCCGCCAGCTGTCGACGCGACTCCTCCTCCGACTCGATTCCTATTCCGAGCACCAGCCGCCCGCGCGCTCCAGCAGCACGTCGAGCGTCTTCTCGCGCGGCTCGATGATCTCGTACCGCTCGTAATCCCAGCCCGCCCACTGCACGACCCAGACCGAGCGATCGTTGACCCGCACCACGCCCAGCGGCAGCATGACCTTGTTCCAGGAGAACTCGCATCCCACCGTGTTCACGGAACTGGTGATGTTCTCGAGTTTCCCGCCTGCCTTTTGATAGAACCAGCCGGACCCGTACGAGCGGACGTAGCACTTCTCCGCGCCGGGCGGCCGCGGGCCCGGCGCCCGCTCGACCATGCCGGGCGGCGGCGGATAGGTCTTGGACGCTTCGAAGTAGAACACGCGATCGCCGACATCCTGGCCCGGCGCGACGTAGAGCGCTTCAATCGTGACGGCCGCCTTCCGGCTGATCTCCGGCGAGATGCCGATGCGGATCTCCCGTTGCCGGTACTTGTTCCGCAGCGGGTTCCCCCACTCGCCGTCCAGCATCTCCTCGGAGATCGCCGCCACCGCCTCGCGCGCCTCTTCGTCGCGCGGCGACAGGATCCGGATCGCACTGACGGACGCCGCTCCCGCGTAGCCCAATCCGTCCTTTGGAAACGGATGGACGCTCGGCGGCGGAACCGGCGTTGACGCGCGATAGTCGGTCTGCACGCCGACCTGCTGCTGACAGAAGAGCGGGAACCAGGCAGGCCTGGTGACGCGAACCGTGCTTACCGGACCGGTTGCCGGCAGGATGCGCCACGTCAGCGTCTCGCCAAGACGGCCCCACCAACCTTTGGGGATGTCGGAAAACTGGATGGGGGCTTCGGCGGAGCCGGACGCGACCTGCCAGATGGCGCGCCAACGGTTGCCGTTGTATTCGGCGAACGGCACGAGGATGCCGTCGCGACGCAGCAGCGCCAGAGCGAAGGCCGCGTCATCCGCCGCCGTCCGCACGGCGGGCGCCTCGCTCAACACCATTCCAGCCACCGCGCCCACGACCATCATCCAGGCGCGCGCGCTTGACGTGCGAGGGTGCGACTCGGTAGCGTGCTTCATGACAGACTCCTGCAGGCGACTGGCATCGAAAGCAGGCCGAATAGAGCGGACGCGCAATTTCAGCAGAACCGCTTAGCCACTATACGAGTACCGGTGACCGCAGGCAACGGAAGCGACTGACCACAGGCAACCCGAAAGCGACCGCAAGCCATGAGCGACACGCAGACCCTCATCACGACCATCGACGGTACGGCGCTGCCGCTCCCCGGTCAAGACATCGATACCGACCGCATTATCCCCGCGCGGTTCCTGAAAGCCATCAGCTTCGAAGGCCTCGAAGCCCATGTGTTTGAGGACGATCGCGCCAGCCTCCGCCAATCACAACAAATCCACCCGTTCGACGACCCACGCTTCACCAACGCGTCCGTCCTCGTCGTTAATCGCAACTTCGGTTGCGGGTCCTCCCGGGAACATGCGCCCCAGGCCCTCAAACGCTGGGGCATCCACGCCGTCGTCGGCCAGTCCTTTTCGGAGATTTTCTTCGGAAATTCGCTGGCATTGGGCCTGCCGTGCGTGTCGATCCCGGACAAGGAGGGCGCGCGCCTGCTGGACCTGGTGCAGCGTGAACCGGAAACGCAGGTTCACCTGGACCTGCAGACGCTCACGCTCGACGCCGGCAGCGAGCACTTCAAGGTGTCCCTGCCGAAGCCAGCGCAGGAAGCACTGCTCACCGGCGCCTGGAACGCCACCAGCCTGCTGCTGACACAGTTCGACGAAGTCGAGAGCGTGGCCTCCCGACTGCCCTACGTCAGCGGATTCACCTCGGCGAAGACTCGCTAGATCCCCCGGACACGCAAGATCCAACTGTCGCGCGAGATCCCGGAGTCCTGTGGCGGCGCGGGCGGGATGTGCCGTGTCTCGTGTCGAGTGCGCTCAGGACGCCGCGAGTTCCTGTTCGAATCGTCGTGCGACGTCGAGGAAGACCTCGGCGGCGTGTGAGAGCTCGCCGTTCTGGCGGTAGATCAACCGCAGATGACGAGGGAGACGGACTTGCGCGACGCGGACCGCAACCAGCGTTCCGCGCGCGATCTCCGCGAGCGCGCAGCGGCGCGGCAGCAGCGCGACGCCAAGGTTCATTTCCACCGCGCGCTTGATGCCGTCCAGGCTGGGCAGCGCGATCGTGATGTTCAGCGGCTCGTGTTTCTGCTCGAACAACCGCAACACGCGTTCCCGCGCGGGTGACGCTTCGTTGTGCGCGATCACGCTCTGCCGGCCCAACTCCGTCATCGTCACCTGCTTGCGTCCCGCCAGCGAATGCGACGGCGCGGTCAGCATGACGAGCTCGTCCTCCCCCAGCTTCAGCGATCCCAGGCCGCGCTCGGCGGGAGGAAACGACAGGATGCCGAAGTCGAGGCTGCGCTGCAGCACCTCGACGCCGATCTGGCGGGACGGCACGCGGCGGATGTCGAGCTGCACGCGCGGAAACTCGCCGCGGAACCGCTCGATGAGCGGCAGCAGGATGTGGACGGCGGCTTCGTTGGCGCCGACCAGCACGCGTCCGCGCTGCAGGTCGCGCAGATCGCGCACGGCCGTTTCCGCTTCTTCGGCCAGACGCATCAGGCGCTGGGCGTAGTCCAGCAGCACGCGGCCGGCTTCCGTCAGCTTGCCGTCTTTCGCGGAGCGGTCGAACAACCGCTCGCCCAGATCCTCCTCGAGACGACGAACGGCCTGGCTCACGGCGGGCTGCGTGCGGTGCAGGCGTGCCGCGGCCCGGGAGAAGCTGCGTTCGGACGCGACGGTGAGAAAGACTTGTAACTCAGCGAGATCCATGCGGTTCTGCGTGACAGGCGGCGTAGCCCAGGCATTCTATCAGGTTATGCTTTTGTAAGGATTATAAATTTGACTCGCTGTCGGCCCTGCGGTGTACTGAACCTCCTGGGAGCCCAGCCTCGGCCGTGCCATCGGCAAGGATGCCAACAGAGCGCGGGGCCCACGGGATGGAGGCAAGGCATGGCGGACGACACATCGGTCGTTATTTTCGACACGACGTTGCGGGACGGTGAGCAGGCGCCGGGATTTTCATTGCGTCTGGATGAGAAACTGCGGCTTGCGCGGCAGCTCGACGCGCTGGGCGTGGACGTGCTCGAAGCCGGCTTTCCGATTGCCTCCGACGCGGACGCCGAGGCCGTGCGTCTCGTCGCCACTGAACTGCGGCGTCCGACGATCGCGGCGCTTGCCCGCTGCGCGCCCAACGACATCGATTGCGCCGGTCAAGCGTTGAAACCCGCGGCGCGCGGCCGCATCCATCTGTTTCTGGCCACGTCGGACCTGCACCTGTCCCGGAAGCTCCGCATGACGCGTGAGCAATGTCTGGAAACGGCGGTTGCCTCCGTGGTGCGCGCGCGCCAGTACACGGACGATGTGCAGTTCTCGGCGGAGGACGCGACGCGCAGCGATCTCGATTTCCTCTGCCGGGTGGTCGAACGGGTCATTGCCGCCGGGTGTACGACGATCAACCTGCCGGACACGGTCGGCTTCTGCACGCCGGACGAAGTCTACGAGTTCTTCTCGCGCATTCTCTCGCGCGTGCCCAATGCGTCGCGGGCGATCTTCAGCACGCATTGTCATGACGATCTCGGCCTGGCGGTGGCGAACAGCATTGCCGCGGTGCGTGCGGGCGCGCGTCAGGTGGAATGCACGGTGAACGGCATCGGCGAGCGGGCGGGGAATGCGTCGCTCGAAGAGGTCGTGATGATCGCGCGCGTGCGGCCGGAGCGGGCCGGGTTCACGACGCGGATCCAGTCGAAGGAGATCTACGCGTCCAGCCAGTTGCTCTCGCAGCTCACCGGCGAGCCGGTGCAGGCGAACAAGGCGATCGTCGGCCGCAATGCGTTCGCGCACGAGTCCGGCATTCATCAGGACGGCGTGCTGAAGGATCGGCGGACGTACGAGATCATGGACGCGGAAGAAGTCGGCGTCCCGCGCCCGTCGCTCGTGCTCGGCAAGCATTCCGGGCGTCACGCGGTCAACAAGCGTTGCGAGGAGCTGGGCCTGACGTTGACGAAGTTGGAGCTGGACCGCGTCTATCGGCAGATGACGGCGCTCGCCGATCGGCAGAAGTCGATCGATGATGCGGATCTGGAGAATATCGTGCGGCATGTGCGTCAGACCGAGAGCGACGGCACGACGGGGCCTGGCGCCCGCGTGGCGGTGGCCTCGGAGTTGTCGGCCGCCGGCACGCCCGCCGAGATCGGCTACGGCCACGGCGTCTAGCGCCCGCCGAGTCCCGCGTCTCTCACCGAGTTTCGAGCCAGCGTTCAACGCACCAGTCTGCTGAGGGCTCTCGGCTGAACGCTGGCAGTCGCCCCCCGAGAGCCCTCATACTTCCCCGACATGGCATTCCGTCTTGCGCTCCTTCCTGGTGATGGTGTGGGTCCCGAAGTCGTCGAGGCCGCCGTGCTCGTCCTGAAGACGGTCGAGCGGACGTTCGGCGTGACCTTTGAAACGTCGCGTCATCCCATTGGCGGCGTGGCGATTGCCGCCGGTCAACCCGCGTTGCCCTCGTCCACGCTGGACGAGTGCCTGAAGAGCGACGCGGTGTTGCTCGGCGCGGTCGGCGATCCGCGGTTCGATCATCTGCCGCGCGATCGACGTGTCGAGACAGGGCTGCTCGCGTTGCGGAAGGGCCTCAACGTCTACGCGAACCTGCGGCCGGCGCAGGCGTGGGCGGCGCTCGAAGCGGTGGTGCCGTTCAAGGCGGATCGGGTCGCGGGCGCGGACGTATTGATCGTCCGCGAGCTGACGGGCGGGCTGTATTTCGGAGAGCCGCGTCGGTTGGACGAGCGCGAGGCGTTCAATACGATGCGCTACACCGAGGCGGAGATCGAGCGCATTGCGGACGTCGCGTTCCAGCTCGCGGGGACGCGCCGCAAGCGGGTCACGTCAGTGGACAAGGCGAACGTCCTGGAGACGTCGCAACTGTGGCGGCGCGTCGTGTCCGCCGTCGCCGCGCGGTATCCGGATGTGCAGGTCGAGCACCAGTACGTCGATGCGTGCGCGATGAATCTGGTGCTGGATCCGCGTCGTTTCGACGTCCTGCTCACCGAGAACCTGTTCGGCGACATCCTGTCGGACGAGGCCGGGGCGATTGCGGGGTCGCTGGGGATGCTGCCGTCGGCCAGTCTGGGGACCGGACCGGGCTTGTATGAACCGGTACACGGGTCCGCGCCGACCATTGCCGGGCGTGACATCGCGAATCCAATCGGCACCATCGGGTCCCTGGCGCTCCTGCTGCGGCATTCGGCGAAGGCCGAGGATCAGGCTCGCGCGGTCGAACGTGCGATTGGCGCGGCCCTGGACGCCGGCTGCCGCACCGCGGACATCGCCGAACCGGGTCACCCCACGCTCGGCTGCCAGGCAATGGCCCAGGCCATCGCGGAACGCATCACGTCCTGACGGCCGCTCGGGGCCCTGGCCGTTGCCCGGCCATGCGGCCAGAGTCGTCGCCACCGATTGCCAGCGCCCGCCGGCTGGAGTATCCTTGGACCTTGGCGCTCAGCGCGCCAGTCCCTATGGCGAGGTGAGGTGGCCGAGAGGCTGAAGGCGGCGGTTTGCTAAACCGTTATACGGGCTAAAACCTGTATCAAGGGTTCGAATCCCTTCCTCACCGCCACTCCAGTTGCACTGGAGTGGCTTGGCGAGGAAGGTCTTCCGGTCCTTCGCGGCTCCCGCCGCTCGGGGACCGAATCCCACGCTCACTTGCACCATCCCCACAATCCGAGAAGCGTCTCCCCCTCCGTTTGAACTTTTCCCTTATCGCGATCTGCGGACGTTGCAGAATCCCGGCGCCGGAATAGGACTCGCACGCGTGCCCGCGGAGCGCGTCCTGTTGTTGTCGAACGTTTGTGCGCGATGTGGATCGCAGTGATCCTCGCGTCAACGCGATCTCTCTCCACTTGATGGCTCTCTTGCGCCGTTCGCCTTGGAACGTCGAAAGTTCATCGGCGCGATGCCGAACGGTTCAGGTGTTGACCGCATGATGCAGAACCCTTGACAGGACGCGATCACCGCTTCTGCCCGATGGAGGTGCTGCATGAGATCGACACGACTTTGGGGCGCGCTGAGTCTCTTCTGCCTCGCTTTCGCGTCATCGACGGCGTCTGCGCAGGATTGTCCGATCAGTTATGGGACCGTGGACGACTCCAAGCCGAATAAGGTCTATCTGTACTTCCCCACGGCGGACGACTTCACATTCCCGGAATTTGGCGTCGCAGGATTGACGACACGACCGGCGCGCCGGTTCGATGCGCTGGATTTTCCGAGCTACACCGGTACCACCGCCGCGCTGCGCGATGAGGTCACGCGCGTCGTGCGCAACACCTATTGCGAGTTCAACGTCCAGGTCCGTCAGATCACGACCTTCCCTCCACCCACGACGTTCGCCCGCCGGAACACCATCGGCGTCGGCGGTGACGCTCGCGGGCCGTGCGGCGGCGAGACCTGGGGATTGGCGCAGGCCGTGGACACGAACGACGCCACCGCCGTGGACTTCGGACGCGTCTGGGCCGGCTCGTACCAGTTGTGCGCGGGCAATCCAGGCGGACAACTGCACGGTGTCAATTCGACGTTGCAGCGCTGGGCGCGCTCCATCGGCGGGACGGCCGCGCACGAAGCCGGCCACAACTACGGGATCAGCCACGGCGCCGGCACCGTCCTCGCACCGGGAGAGGATCCGCTCATCCATCACGTGATGGCATCGGGCGGCAACTTCAGTTACGCCAATCGCGCCGGATATCGGCGTCACTTCAGCAACAACGAGTATTCGATCCTCGCGGCCAACGTCGGGCTCTCGATCCAGACGATGTGGAACTGGGATCTCGTGAATCCGAACTCCGCGACGGGCTTCAAGCTGCAGATGGACTTCTTGAGTCTGCAGCCGTCGTTGATCCTGTCCTGGTCGTACAACGGTCCGCAATCGCCGTGGATCAATCCAACGGTGACGGGTCCGCTGGGCACGCAGACATTCAAGGGCGTCGTCTACAACCGGTATCGCATCGAATGGGCGACGCCGCAGACGTGGGCCGGCGGCGCCCCGGGACAGGTGGGCGGCGGCATGCCGTTCCACATTGGCGCGACGTTCTCCGGCGTGAACTTCTCCGCGCCCGACGCGATCATCATCACCGACACGCGGCTGCTGAACGCGTCGAACGGCGTGCTGCCGCTGCATCCGCGCCTCATCGGCTTTGACGGCGGGACGCTGGACAGCGCAGGCGACTCGCTCACGCTGCGCGCCTTCAACTTCGGCGACACCCGCGTCACCGTCCGCAACGTCGTCGTGCGCGAGCTTCCACGCGTCGCGTCCCTCGACTCGCTGATCCCGGGCGGACGGCTGGTCGACATGGAAGGCGAACCGCTCCAGCCCTGGGAAGGCGGCGAGCGCCGTATGGACGACATCCAGGTGCTCGACAAGGGCGGCGAGATCGAGATCTCCCTCGCCAAACTGAGTCAGGCGGCGCACGTCACGCAGCGGATCACGCCGAGCGATTGCGAACGGCTGGACCGCATGATCGGCCCCGACGTCAGCACTTGCCGCGACGGCGTTCTCACCGATCTGTTCCCGTCAACTACGGTTCTCGTGACGCTGAACGTGGTCGACGAAGACGCGACCTATTGGGACCCGGCCAAGAAAGAATTCGTGAGAGGACCGCTGACGAGCCAGGTCTTCTATCAGATGGCCGGCCGTCCGCGCAGAGAGTTGCGGGAAGTCCAGCCACGGCCGTAGCCTCTGATTGCCGTGTCGGACCTGAGACCGGCGAACAGGACGTGACAGCGTCAGCGCGACCACGCGAGAGAAGAGAGGACGGTCGTTCGATGCCTTCAATACTCGCGATGCTCGTGCTGGCGCTGGCGATCGACGGAGGGCCAGTGCGTACCGACGCGTATCCGCACGCACACGCGCGACGCGGATGTACGCAGGAGGACGCGCCGGCGCTCGAAATCTACCTCACACCGCAGCGTACCGAAGGACCTGGGCAGCCGGCGCCGCCGTACGTCCACATCGAAGTCGCGTGGACGGACTGGGACGCGGCTGCCAGCACCCGCCTGGAGCTTGTCCCGCTCAGCCGCCACGGCGTGGACCCGCGGAAGCCGGTCGTCCGCGCGGAACTGGTGCGCGAAGCCGGACAGTCCATCTGGCTGCGCGGCACGCTGCAGCTTCGCGCCGTCGACATCGGCAAACGCGTGGACGGGACGTATCGCTTCATTGGACCAGGAGACGAGCCGCTGAACGGTACCTTCATCGCGACGTGGACCGAGAGTCCTGGCGGTTGCGGATGACGTCGGTGTGATGCGCACCAGGCGCACGAACGACGATCGCCGATGCTCGCTGGGCTGAGTGACCCTGGATGCCGGCGTCGTGTACGGACGCGTACCGCTGTCGAGTCACATCCCGCCGCGATGCGTACCAGCCTCGTTCCACCGAACGCCATCGGCTGACATCGGGCCGCGGCCGTTCTCGCCTTGCTACGGTGATGCCCATCGGGTCATCGACGAATCGAACAGATGAACCGCCCCCTGGAGACTGGCCAGGCTTGCAACGCTGGCAAAGGAGCATGTATGCATTCGACAGCCGCATCGGTCGTCGCACGCGCGTGGCGCGCGATGACGCAGGCACTCGCAGCCGCAGTGCTGATCGGACTGAGCTCGGGAGGAGCCGTGGCGCAAACGCCGGAGCTGCCGCACCTCGATGACGTCAAGAAACTCCCCGGCGTGCCCGTCGCGCAAGCCGTCACGCCCGGCCCCGAAACCCTTCTCGGCCTCACGGGCTATCGCATCACGCGTGTCGTCCTGCCGCAGCCGTCAGTCGTCGGCATCGAAGGCAAGAGGACCGAAGTTTCCGAGGGCTGGCACGTCACGGTGTCATTCGCCAAGCCGCTCGCCGTCCGCAATCAAGCGTTTTCTCTCGTCATCGATGGCCGCTGGTGCGGCTTCCTCGCGGAATCACCCGATCTGATGAGCGCGGACACGGTCTGCTTCGACCCGCGCGCGATCCGTGAAGGCGCCGCGCTTGGTGTGACGTATCGCAGCATCGAAATCGCGCCGTCCCCCGAGAGCGTGCGTCTGCTCAGCCCGGACGTGCAGTTCACGGATGAGGATACCGATGCGGTTCACTATTCCTCAGCGCGTCTCCAGCTTCTGGAGGTCCGATGAGCACCTCGAAGGAGATCATGGCCATGACGCATGCACGCCGCTTCGCTCGCCTGACCGTGCTGGCACTCCTTGTCGGGCTCACGCTGCCAGCGCTCGCGCAGGCGCAGGATCCCGCTGCCATCGGTAGTCACGGGGTCACCAGGCAGGAATACACGCAAGGCGACACGGTGTTCACGCCCACGGGATTCCCCGGGCCGGTTGAGTTCACCGGCGTTGTCCACTACCCGACCGATCTGATCAACGGACCGTATCCGCTCGTCCTCTACCTGCACGGCCGGCATCAGACCTGCGGTACGTCGACGCTGGAATGGCCCTGCACGGGCGGACGTCTGCCGATCAAGAACTTCATCGGCTACGACTACTCCGCGAACCAGCTCGCGAGCCACGGCTACATCGTGATCTCGATCAGCGCGAACGGCATCAACGCCCGCGATAACAGCGTGACGGATCTGGGCGCGTTCGCGCGCGCGCAGTTGATCGACCGGCACCTGGAATACTGGCGGACGCTGAACACCGTCGGTGCGGCGCCGTTCGGCGCGCTGTTCGTGGGACGCGTGGATCTGACGCGCGTCGGCACGATGGGCCACTCGCGCGGCGGTGAAGGCATCGCGCGGCACGTGAGCTTGAACGCCGCGAAGGCGTCGCCGTTCCCGCTCAGGGTCCTCGTGCCGATTGCGCCGACGAACTTCAGCCGCTTCCAGGTGAACAACACCTTCAAGGTGGCGCAGATTCTGTCGTACTGCGATGGTGACGTCAGCGATCTGCAAGGCGTCCACTTCTATGATGACGCGCGGTTCCTGATGACGACGAGCGGCTATCAGCAGTACATCAACGTCATGGGTGGGAATCACAACTTCTACAACTCGATCTGGACCAATGACGACTGGCTGTTCCAGCCGGCCGATCCGTTCTGCAGCGTCGGTGGTGCGATGAGCGCTCGTCTGACCGCCGCGCAGCAGCGTGCGGTGGGCACGGCGTATCTGGCGACGTACTTCCGCACGGAAGTCGGTGGCGAGCCGGGGTTCTTCGGGTACATCGACGGCTCGACGGGCAAGCCGCCGACGGTCAGCGCGCTGGCGATCCACGCGTCCTATCAGGGGAACAACACGCAGCGCCGCGACCTCAATCGTCTCTTGACGAACGCGGATCTGACGACGAACTTCCTGGGAGGCGCGACGTCGCAGACGGGCTTGACGCCGCATGACCTGTGCGGGGGACTCGCACCGCAGCCGCTACACTGCCTGGCGGGCTCGACGGCGCGGCAGCCGCACACGACGCCCAGCGCGCGATCGACCATGCGCGGCATGAGTCAGCTTCGCACCGGGTGGAATGCCACGACGGCGACGTTCGTGCATCAGATCCCGGCGGGACCGTCGCGTGACATCTCCGCGTTCGATTTCTTCCAGTTCCGCGCCGTGGTCAATTTCACGGACGGCCGCAATCCGGTTGGGGCCCCGCGCGATCTGGTGGTGCGGTTCACCGATGCCCTGGGCGCGGTGCAGTCCTTGCGCGTGGGCATGTTCTCCGGCGCGTTGTACTACCCGCCGGGCGTGAACGGACCGGTGCCGAAGGCGCTGCAGAACGTCATCCGCTTGCCGCTGTCCGCACTGACGACGGTGAACAAGACGCAGATCCGTGAGGTCGCGTTCCTGTTCAATCAACAGGCGACCGGCGCTCTGTTGATCAGCGAGATCTCCTTCTACAACAAGCCGTAGCCGGCGGCTGGCCCGTTCCACGTCAGGGATGACGTGCGCTCTCGATCGCCGGCTTGCCGTCGGCGATCGAGAGATCCTCTTCTGGACTGCCTCACTCCGTCGCGTCGTGTGATGCGTCTCCCGAATCTTCGAGCAGCTCGCCGCGAAGCGCGGCCTCCATGCGCGCGTCGGGCGGCCGGTGTTGCGCGGTGAGGGAATTCACCCACTCGCGATCGACCGCCGCGCCCGCGCGGACCAGCCGTGCGACGGCTGCGTAGCCGCGTTCCCGCTTCGCCGCGTCCGACGTCGTCACCCAGCCGTAATACGCCCAGTCCAGCGGCGTGCCGTGGTGGACGTTGTCCCGCGCATCGACCGGCGCGCCGTGGCGCAACAGCAGATCCAGCACCTCGATGTACGCGTTCACCGCGGCCCAGTGCAGGCCCATCTCCCCGTCCCTGGTGTGCGTTGCCGGATCGAGTCCTTTTTCGAGCAGGAACCGCACGACCTCGACGTGATCGTAGCCGCACGCATACGCGAAGCCGGACGCCACCTGCTGCGGCGTGATGTCGGGATGCAGCCGGCCGTGCTCGTCGAACGCGCGCTGGACGAGGTCCAGGCGTCCGATGCCGGCGGCGGTTTCGAAGTCTAGCGACGCGCCGCGTTCGGCGAGGAAGCGTGCCGCTCGCGGCTGCCCGTTCGCGAGGCAGCTCCTGACCGACCCTCCGGCGCGTCGCTCCTTCGCGCCGGCGGCCGCAGTCTCATCTGTCACCGCGGACGGCTCGATGACGGCGCCGCGCGCCAGCAGCGTTTCGAGCAGTGCGATCTGCACGCCCGCCTGTTCCGGGTGGCCGCTCGTGGCCGCGAGGCCGAGCGCCGTGCTGCCGCCGCCGTAGGCTTCGGATTCGGCGTTCACGTCCGCGCCGGCATCGAGCAGGAGCGTCGCGATCTCGACAATGTTGGCGGGCGTCTGCTGGCGGAAATCCTCGATGCCGTTGGCGGACACGTAGTGCAGCAGCGTCGACTGATGTTCGCGCGTCGAGCGTGCGTGCGCGAGCTCGGGATGATCGCGCAGGAGTTGTCGGAGCGTCGCGGCATCACCGCGGACGATCGCGTCGACGGCGGCCTCGAAATTCGAGACGGGCGAATCAACGCGCGTCAGCATCTCGACGTGATGCGCGAACTTCGGCCAGCTCGCAAACCCGTGTTGACGCGCGATGAAGAACTGGACATCCGCGAGCAGGCAGCGGCCGGCGCGCTCGTGGCTGGACGTCAGCGCCTGCCAGTGCTGCGTGACGCGGGTGGCGTCGCGATCGATGGACCGTTGCCGGTCCGCCGTGACCTCGACGCCTTGAAGGCGTGCGACGGTTTGCAGCCAGCGCACGGCCCAGGCGTGGATCGCGTCGGTCTCACCGGAGCGGCAGGCGCGCTGCAGATCGCGGGCGAGCTTCTTGTATTGATCGAGATGCGGACGGGGAGGGAGCGGAAGGGCGTCGGACATACGAATCTCCTTTCATCACGCGCCTGGAGTCCGCACAGATCAGGCTGAAAGAAGGTTCGTATCCTTCGATTCGATTGTTGAGGGTGGGCACGGCCCTTTCCGCGGACTGGATGCGCCCCACGCGCAGGCTCCAGTATAGTGCGGAAAGCGGTACGCATCGCCCGCGTCCAGCCGATGTCGTTCGAGGCCTTCGCGCGCGAGCACGCAGCCGCCTGGCGATAGGTGGGACGGGTCGGGCGCGGCGTCTGATAAGCTGTGCGGATTGGTATGACCCCTGTCCGCGTCCGATTTGCTCCCTCGCCCACTGGATACCTGCACGTCGGCGGCGCCCGCACGGCGCTGTTCAACTATCTGCTCGCGCGCAAGACCGGCGGGACCTTCGTCCTCCGCATTGAAGACACCGACGCCGAGCGGTCATCCGAGGACATGGTGGCGGGCATTCTCGACGGCCTGCGGTGGCTCGGGCTGACGGCGGACGAAGGACCGGAGCAGGGTGGACCGCATGCGCCGTACTTCCAGTCGCAGCGGCTCGACCGCTATCGGGCGATTGCGGAGCGGCTCGTGCAGGACGGCCACGCCTACTACTGTTACTGCGCGCCGGACACGCTGCAGCGCAAGCGGGACGCGGCGCAGGCGCGGGGTGAATCGACGCAGTACGATCGCGCCTGTCTGGCGCTCACGCCCGAGCAGATCGCGACGTACGAAGCCTCTGGCGCGGCGCGCGCGATCCGGTTCAAGGTGCCGGAGGGGCGGACGCAGTTCACGGACCTCGTACACGGCCCCATCAGCTTCGATCGCGCGAACATCGAAGACTTCGTCATGCTCCGGTCCGATGCGTATCCCACCTATCACGTGTCGGTCGTGGCGGACGATGTGGAGATGGGGATGACGCATGTGATTCGGGGAGACGATCACATCTCCAACACGCCGAAGCACGTGCTGCTCTTCGAGGCGTTGAACGCGTCCGTGCCGGCGTTCGCGCACGTGCCGCTGATCCTCGGGCAGGACAAGAAGCGGTTGAGCAAGCGGCATGGCGCGACGTCCGTCATGGAATACGCGCGTCAGGGTTACCTGCCGGAAGCGATGGTGAACTTCCTCGCGCTGCTTGGCTGGTCGCCGGGCAACGATCGCGAGCTGTTCACGCTGGACGAGTTGATCGACGCGTTCGGCCTCGACGGTATCAGCGGCGGCAATGCGGTCTTCAATCCCGAGAAACTGGACTGGTTCAACGCGCAGCACCTGCTGCGGCTGTCGGCGGACGACCTGATCGCGCGGCTCGCGCCCGTCTTCCGGGACGCGGGGCTGTGGGACGAAGCGCTGGCGGCAGACCGCAAGGCGTGGTTCGTGCGCGTGCTCGACCTGTTGCGTCCCCGCGCGCGGACGCTGCCGGACTTCGCGGCGCAGGCGCGGCCCTTCCTCGCGGACGTGAGCACGTACGACGAAGCCGCGGTGAAGAAGCATTGGGCGGACCCGGCGATGGCCGGGCACCTGCTGGCGCTGGACGAGCGGCTGCGCGAGATCGCCTTCGACGATCCGGCCGCGCTCGAAGCGGCCGTGCGGACGCTGGCAGAGGCGCGCGGGATCAAGGCGGCGGCGCTGATTCATGCCGTGCGGCTCGCGGTGACAGGGTCGTCTGCCAGCCCTGGCCTGTTCGACGTCCTGTCGCTGCTGGGACGCGAGACGGTCTCCACGCGGCTCACCCGCGCCGCCGACCGCATCCGCGCGCACACGCCCGCCTGATTTTTTCACCGGATCGGATCATGGCCACGCCCCCCGTCAAGTCACGAACAGCTTCCATTGCCGCGAAGACGACGTCCAGCAGGACGGCGTCCACCAGGACCAGAACGGTGGCGCCCAAGACCACGCGGACGCCGATGTCGAAGCTCAAGCCGAAGACCAGGCGGAAAGCCAGGCCGAAGATCGAAGCGTCGCACGAGCCACCCGTCCGGTTCGCCGGGGACGATTACGCGCGCGCGCGCCGATGGCTGATGAAGCGCGATCCACGGCTGGCCGAGATCATGAAGCGCGTCGGCTCCTGCCGCATGGCCGCGTATCTGCGCGGCGACACCTTCAGCGCGCTGGTCGAGTCCATCGTCTCGCAGCAGTTGTCGGTCAAGGCGGCCGAGACCATCTACGGCCGCATCCGGAAACTGGTGGAGCCGGACGAGCACGTCTCGCCCGCGAACGTCCTCGCGCTCACACCCGATCAACTGCGCGGCGCGGGGTTGAGCCGCGCGAAGGCGATGTTCGTCCACGACCTTGCGCAGAAGATCACCGACCGCACGCTGGTGTTGGAAGAATTGGAACACCTGACGGATGAAGCGGTCATCCGCGCGCTGTCGCAGGTGAAGGGGATCGGCCGCTGGTCCGCACAGATGTTTCTCATCTTCCGCCTGAACCGGCCCGACGTCTGGCCGATCGGCGACCTCGGTATCGTTCGTGCATTAGAACGGTTCCACGGCCTGCGAAAGACGCCAACGCTCCATCGTCTTCACAAGATGGGTGACGACTGGCGGCCGTATCGATCCGTGGCGGCCTGGTATCTCTGGCACAACACCGCGTAACGCGCCGGCACGCGCGCGCCGCATCGGAGCCACGGACGGGAGCACGCGATGAAGTACTTTGTCACCGGGGCGACAGGATTCGTCGGCGGCGCCCTCGTCCGCCACCTCCGCGCCGCCGGCCACGACATCGTTGCCCTCGTCCGCTCGCCGGACAAGGCCGGCGCGCTGCGCGCGCTGGACGTCACCCTCGCCCCCGGCGACATCACCGACAAGGACTCGCTGCGCGAACCGATGCGCGGCGTGGACGGCGTCTTCCACTGCGCCGCCTGGTATAAGATCGGCGTCCCCGACGCGGCCGCCGATCGCATCAACGTCGACGGCACGCGCCACGTCCTCGAAACCATGCAGACGCTGGGCGTGCCGAAGGGCGTCTACACCAGCACGATTGGCATTTATTCAGACAGCGGCGGCCGCGAGCTGGACGAAACGTACGATTACAGCGGGCCGTTCCTGAATGCGTACGAGCAGACGAAATGGCGCGCGCATCACGAGGTCGCGAAGCCGATGATGGCGGCGGGCCTGCCCCTCGTCATCGTCCAGCCGTCAGCGGTCTACGGTCCGGATGACACGAGCGGCATCGGCGGCGCGCTGCGCCAGTACTTGAAGGGGACGCTCGCGGCGGTGCCGGCGAAGACGGCGTTCAGCATGGCGTATGTGGACGATGTGGCGCGCGGGCATGCGGAGGCGATGACGCGCGGACGGGTTGGGGAGAGCTACATCCTGTCCGGGCCGTCGCACACGATGGTGGACATCTTCAACATGGCGGAGCGCATCACCGGCATCCGCGCGCCGTCGCGGCATCTGTCCCCCGCGGTGGTGAAAGCCGCGGCGGCGGCGATGGGCGTGGTCGGCGCGGTGATCTCGCTGCCGGACGCGTACACGGCGGAAAGCCTGCGGACGATTGCCGGCGTCACCTATCTGGCCAGCCATGCCAAGGCGACGCGTGAACTGGGGTACCAGGCTCGCTCCCTGGAGGACGGCTTGCGGCTCACACTGGCGCACGAAATGCGGGTGTTGAACCTGCCGGTGCATCCGACGTCGGCCTGAACGTGCGCGACATGAATATTGCGGGCCTCAATCGCTCGCGGCACGAACGATGTTTGGATCCGCTGACGGATCTGTGCGAAGAGCGTCGGTCCGTCGACACTTCTGAGATCGTTCCGCGTGCGGCGCTCGTCCGCGCGCATCAATTCCTCACAACTTTCGTGGATGGGTTACGGGCATGTGTTTTGCCCTTCCTCCACGCTGCGGTCTCGATCGCCCATCACTGAAGCTTCAACCCGCCGTCGCCGATTCAGAGCGTGGGGAAGCCACGATCCTCTCTGGGTGGAGGGCACGCGCGCCAGCGCCTGGCGTCCAGGCGTGCCGTGAGGCGGGGATCGATTGCACCAACGACGGACAGAATATGTCACCTGCTGACGAAAAAACGTTGTTGCAGCAGGGTATAGCCGCGGCACGAGCCGGTGACAAGACCAGCGCCCGTGCCAAGTTCCGCGAGCTAGCCGCACGCAACTTCGATAACGAGCTCGCCTGGTTATGGCTGGCCTCGGTCTCCGAGCCGTCCCATGCCTTGGCCTGCCTGCGGCGGGTGCTGGAGATCAACTCGAAGAACGACAAGGCGCGCACGGCGCTCGTGCGCCTGCTGACCGAGAAGGGCGTCGAAGAAGCGCAGGCCGGCAACAAGACCGGCGCGCACGCCATCTTCCTGGAATGCGCCACCGTCGACGCGAGCAACGAGCTGGTCTGGACGTGGCTCGCGTCCACCGCGCCGACCGCGCGTCAGGCGCTTGGCTTCCTGCGTCACGTCCTGCGACTGAACCCGGCGCACGATCAGGCGAGCCGCACCTACAAGAAACTGCTGTTGCAGCAGGGAACCGAGCTTGCGCAGAGCGGCGAGATGACCGCGGCGCGCGACCTGCTCACCGAGGCGTCCACCGTCGATCCGGACAACGAGCTGGTCTGGCTCTGGCTGGGACGCGTCGTGCCCGCGGAGGACTCCGTCCGTTGCTTCGAGCGGGCGCTGCAGATCAATCCAGCGAGTGAAGTCGCGCAAGCGGCGTTGCAGCAGCTTCGGCCGCAGCCGGCGACCGAGGATGCAGACGCCGCGGCGGAAGACGACTCCGTCGTGGCCGTGGCCGACTCGGACGAAGACGGCTTCGACGTCGGCGCGATCGAGCTCGTGGACGAAACGCTGGCCGCGGGCGACGCGGCGCTCGACGTCTCCATCGTTCACAGCAACGGCTCGTCCGGCCCTGCCTCGCACGCGTCATCATCGAGCTCGATCGTCTGGGAGACGGAAACCGCGGTTGCCGAGATGGACGCGGTGTCGTCCTACGAGCAGGCGGCGCAGTCGACGTACGAGCAGGTGGCGCAGGGGCATCATCAGCCGGTGGCGGGTGGCTACGATCCGGCGACCTACGATGAGGCGGCGGCGTACGATCCGGCGCTCTTCGATCCGTCCACATTCCGGGAGCCGGTCGCGGAAGGACCCGTGGACGAGGCGACGCTGCACGACGCGTATGGCGAGCCGCGGATCGACGAGTCGGTGGACGGTGGACCGACGATCGATGCCGAACCGTCGGCAGGGGAAACGCTGGCTGCGCTGAACGCCGAGTTCGAGGCGGACGCGTCAACCGCGGTTGATGCATCGGCGGACGGCGTGGATGAAGCTGCCGACGCGGGCCTCGAAACGGCGGCAGCGGCGGACGGCGACAGCGAGGCCGCGGACGCCGTGGGTGATCCAGCGGGTGATGTCGCCGCGCCGCCGCCGGTCGATCCCAATGCGCCGCCGGCGTGGCACTGTGCGATCTGTCATTCGGGTGCGCCGGAAGGCGCGGTGCGGTGTCCGCTGTGTGGATCGGTGTCCAGCCTGGAGGATCCCGATCTCCTGCTGCATACGGAGGACGTCGATCGGCGGCACGTCCTGCAGGTCGTGGCGCGGCTGAAGAATCGCGCCTCCGGCACGAATCCTTACGAGCACCAGCTCACGCTCGGGCTCGCGTATCTCAACGCAGGCAAGACGAAAGAAGGCCTGGCGCACCTGCGGAAGGCGAGCCAGGCGCGGCCGAGCGATCAGACGCTGCGGGCGCGGGTCGACGCGCTGGAGCAGCGCGCCGCGCAGGGCGGGTCGCGCGCCAACGGACGCGTCGCCGCGCGGGGCAGCGTCAAGCCGATCGCGGCGTCCACGAACGGCGCCGCGCGTCCGGCGGAGCCGCCCGCGCCGACGCCGCACGTCCCGAAGAACGGATCGGCGCGGCTGATCCTCGTGGTGGACGACAGTCCGACGATTCAGAAGGTGGTGGCGGTGACGCTCGAAGCGCACGGACACGAAGTCGTGACCGCGTCGGACGGCATCGAGGCATTGGAGAAGCTGCGCACGGTGCGTCCGGACCTCGTGCTGCTCGACATCACCATGCCGAACATGGACGGGTATCAATTGTGCAAGATCCTCCGGACCAACGACTCGACCAAGCACGTGCCCATTGTGATGTTGTCCGGGAAGGATGGCCTGTTCGACAAGATGCGCGGCCGCATGGCGGGGGCCGCGAACTACATCACGAAGCCATTCGCGCCGTCGGCGCTGCCGCCCCTCGTGGACAAGTACTGCAAGCGGGCGAATTGAGAAAGGCGATCGGATCGGACGCGTGTCCTGTCCCATGAGAGCGATCGAAGGAGCCACAATGTCCATTCCAACCATCCTCGTGGTCGATGACAGTCCCACCGACCTCAATGCGATGGCGAACGTGCTCAGGTCGAAGGGGTATGTGATCATCACCGCGGTCGATGGCGAAGAGGCGCTGCAGAAGGCCTCGGTCGAGCAGCCGCGCCTGATCGTGCTCGACATCGTGTTGCCGAAGAAGAACGGCTATCAGGTCTGCCGGCAATTGAAGACGACGCCGGAAACCAAGGATACGCGCGTGATTCTGATCAGCGGCAAGGCCCAGGAAAGCGATCGCTTCTGGGGCATGAAACAAGGCGCCGACGAGTACGTCGTCAAACCCTTCAAGAACGAGGATCTGCTGGCGGCCGTCGCGCGCCACATCTGACGTCCATCATGGAGAGCCCGCGAGACGCAGACGAGCGTGCGCCGATCGCCGAGCCTTCAGGCTCCGACACGGCTCTGCGCGGGACCGACGTCCCGCCCCGTCCGCCCGTGGACGCCGGCGCCGCCGCCAGTCTCACGCTCGCGTCGGCGTCCGCGCCGCCCGCATCATCCGCATCCGCGTCACCATCGCCCGTGCCCGCGAGTGGAGCCGCGTCCGGCTCCAGCGGCACGGATCCTCGCGCTCTCGCGGACGCACTCCTGGACGAGAGCATCGATCTGCCGGACCTCGCGGCCGCGTTCCTCGCCGAGCTCGACGCCATCGACGGCCCGCTGCCGAAGCCGATGAACGGCCACGCGCCCGAACGCGCCACGCCGCTCATCGCCCCATCGCTCGACATCTTCGCGGATCTGGATCCGCCCGAACCGCCCACACTGGCCAGCCTCCCGGCCGCCGCGCCGGCCGACCGCGTCAACCAGCCGGAACCGAGCGCGCCGATCGAGCGGGAAGGGAGCGAGCAGGCACAGATCGCGCGAGAACAGATCGAGTTGCCCCGAGCGCTCGACCCGTCCGCGTCGACGGAGCGATCCGCGCCCGCGCTCCTCGCAGCCGCGCCGGTGCCGTTCGCGCTGCTGGCGGCGCCTGCGCCAGCGGACGCGGTCTCGGATTCGGATACGCCTGTCGCCGACGCTCCTCCCGTTGTCGCTGCGACGCCGGACGAGCCGTCGTTCGATGCGACCGATGCGGACACGCCCGAGGCGACGCCGACGTCGTGGGCGTCCGCGATTACCGGTGTCACGCCGACCTTTGAAAGCCTGGACGTCGCGCGCCGTGTGGCCGATGGGTCGGCCAGCTTCGAGGGTCGCCTGCGCGACGCGGACAGCACCGCCGCCTACGCGCGACAACTCGCGTTGGCGGCCATGCCGTCCGTGCCGGTCGCGCCAGAGAACAGCGACCTGCGCCGGCACGTCGTCTTTTCGCTGGGCCACGTCCGCTGCGCGGTGCCGATCGATCAGGTGCTGGAAGTCGGTCCCATTCCTTCTGCCGCGCCCGTGCCTCACGCGCCGGCGTGGATTCACGGGATGGGAAACCTGCGGGGACAGGTCGTCGCGCTGATCGACCTGTGTGCGCTGTTTGGCGTCGGACGCGTGCGGCCGCAGAACGGACGCATGGTCCTGCTGCGATCAACGAAGGAAGACGTCACGGCCGGCGTGATGGTGGACCAGGTCCATCCGATTCTCGAACTGCCCGTGACGCAGATCGGGCCGACGCCGCAAGGGCTGCCGCCGGGATATCTCGGCTACGTGCGCGGTAGCTACCTGCATGACGAAACGACGGTCGCCGCGCTCGACGTGGATCGCGTGATCGGCGCAGACGAAGCCGAGGGTGAGTCCTGATGGATCAGCAGGTCAACCACGCGATGGTGGCCGGCTTCATTGCCGACGCCAAAGGCTATCTGCCACGCATTCTCGAAGCGCTCGACACGCACGCGAACGATCCCGCGGATCACGCCGCGCTCGAAGAAGCGTATCGCCTCGTCCACACCATCCGCGGCGCCTCCTCCATTGTCGGCTTCACCGCCATCAAGGAAGACGCCGCCGCGATCGAGCACGACCTCGAACGCGTCGGCCTCGGCGAGCGCATGCTGGACGCGGAAACGATCGATCAGATTCAGCAGATTCTGGCCGAGATCGACTCGGAGCTCGATCGACGGGCGATTGAAGCGGGCTCCGACCCGTCGGCGTGGAGCGGCGACGATCCGTTCGCCTCGGAGGATGAGGAAACATTTGGCGACAGCGGCGCCGTGCAGGCGTCGGATGTATACGACGAAGACGAGCCTGACCGGACCGAGGAGATTCCGGCGGAGCTGATGGAGGTCTTCGTCATCGAGGCGCAGGATCACCTGCAGACCATCGCGCGGACGCTGTCCACCTTGTCGAGCGCGCCGGACGACCGCGACACGCTCCAGGAGTTGCGCCGCAGCGTCCACACGTTGAAGGGCGCCGCCGGCATGGTCGGCTTCCGCACGGTCAGCAAGCTGTCGCACCGGATGGAAGACCTGCTCGACGCGCTGTACGACGGGCTGCTGTCCGGTACCGCTGAGACCAGCAGCCTGCTGTTGGCGTCCGCCGACATGCTGCACGATCTGGTCAGCGGCGACGCGGACCAGGATTCCGTCCGTCCGGTGATTCAGGCGCTCTACACGCGCTACACCGCCGTCCTGTCGACGCTGCCGGCCGCGGATCCGGCCGCGCTCGCGCATGCCGCCGCGGCGCAGGAGCAACAGCCGTTGCCTTCGCGCCACCACGGGCGCGATCACGGGGTGTCCAAGCCTTCTGTCGCGGCGCTTGCCGGTCAGGACGTGCCCGCGCTGTTGCCGCACGTGGCCGCGCCGGTCGACCGGCGCAAGATCAAGCAGCACGTCCGCGTGCCCATCGAGCGCCTGGACGATCTGATCAATCTGGTCGGCGAGCTCGTCATCAAGCGCTCGGCCTTCCATCAGTACTTCCTCAGCCTGACGGCGCAGCTCGAAGAACTGGGGCAGAGCGTCACGCGCCTGCGGTTGCTGTGGTCCAAGCTGGAAACCGAGTACGAAGTCGGAACACCGTCAGGCCGCGGCAACCGGCTCGCGAGCGACCTCGCGGCGCGGGCCGGCTCGGACGTCCACGGGTTCGACGAGCTGGAGTTCGATCAGTACACGGAACTGCACCTCCTCTCGCGTCAGCTCAGCGAAACCGTTGGCGACATCGACGCGGTGCAGCGTCAGTTGCGCGAGTCGGTCGGCTCGTTCGAAGGCGACTACGCCGCGATGCGGCGGTTGACGCTCGACGCGCAGGATCGCCTGCTGCGTCTCCGCATGGTGCCCGTCGGCTCGCTCACTACGCGCCTGGAGCGCGTGGTCCGCGTCACCGCGGAGAACCTGGGCAAGCAGGTCGATTTCGTCCTCGAAGGCGATGCGGTCGCGCTAGACAAACCAATTCTCGAGGAAGTCTCCAACTCGTTGCTGCACGTCCTGCGCAATGCCGTGGACCACGGCATCGAATCTCCACCCGTCCGCGCGGCGATGGGCAAGCCGGAGCGCGCGAAGATCACCGTCTCGGCGGCATACGAAGGCGCGCACGCGCTCATCCAGGTGCGGGATGACGGCCGCGGGCTGGATGTCGCCGCGCTGCGTGCGGCCGCGATTCGCGAAGGCTACATCACGCCGGAGGAAGCGCCGGCGCTGGCCGATCGCGACCTCTACGCCTTCATCTTCCGGCCGAAGTTCTCGACGGCCCGCGAGATCAGCGAAACATCGGGCCGCGGCGTCGGCCTCGACGTCGTCAAGGAAAAGCTGCAGCAGATGAACGGCACCGTGACGGTGGAATCCGTCGCGGGCAAGGGCGCGACGTTCACCCTGCGCCTGCCGTTGACGCTCGCCGTCGCGCGCGTCCTGCTCGTCAAGGCCGGTCCGCAGATCTTTGCCGTGCCGGCGACCGCGATCGGCCGCGTGCTGCGCCTCGATCGCGAGGACGTCGTCGAAGAGAACGGCGAGATGCGCGAGGTGCGGCTGCAAGGCGAGAGCTATCCGGCCGTCCAACTGGTGAAAGCGCTCGGGTTGCGGACGACGTCGGACGAAGTCAGCCAGCGCGTGGCCGCACTCATCCTCAACTCGAGTGAACGGCCGGCCGCGCTGCTCGTCGATCAGATGCTTGAAACGCGCGACGTGGTCGTGTCCACGCTGACGGGTCATCTGCGCCGCGTGCGCGGGCTCGCGGGCGCGACGGTGCTGGGCGACGGACGGGTCGTGCTGATTCTGAATCCGGACGATGTGGTCGGGCAGCAGCAGGAGCCGGATCGCTTTGGCGCGCAGCAGGTGCGTCAGCCGGTGGTGGTGGCCGAGGAGCAGGAACCGCTCAAGGTGCTCATCGTGGACGACTCGCTGAGCGTGCGGCAGGTGCTCGCGAACCTCGTCAAGCGCGCCGGCTGGACCGCGCTCGTCGCGCGCGACGGCCTCGAAGCGCTGGAGACGCTGCAGAAGGAAGCGCGTCCGCCCGATCTGATCTTCTCGGACGTCGAGATGCCGCGCATGGACGGCTACGAACTGACGTCGACGATCCGCGCGGACGCGGCGTTGAAGCATGTGCCCGTGGTGTTCATCACGTCGCGCGCCGGCGAGCGCCATCGGCGCCGCGGGTTCGACGTGGGGGCGTCCGGTTATCTGGTCAAACCGTTCGACGAGCAGGCGCTGATGGCGCTGATCGAGCGCCTGGTCGGCGCGCGGGCTTTGTCGCGCACGGGACCGGGTGGTCTTCCCGCCGGGGTGGTGGCGGACAAGAGTGGTGCCGATTCCTCGACCGAATCGGCGAGCGTTCACAGGTTCCAGGGGAGAGGGTGAAGGGGGACGGCTATGGCAAACGGCACTGAATCCTCCGGTCAGACCAGGACGCAGGGCCGGCAGCTCCGCGTCGCGCAGCGGCTGATGCTGTTCATGGCAGGCAGCCTGCTGCTCACCGTCGCCTTGACGACGACGGCGGCCGCGGTGACCGGCAACTATTGGATCGCGGCCACGGTCGGCGCCTTCGCGGCGATCGGCGCGATTGCGGCCTTCGCGTCCACCGTCAAGAAGACGATCGTGCAACCGCTCGCGGAGATGGCGTCGACGTACAACAACGTCGGCAAGGGCAACTTCCGGTTGCGGTCGACGGTCACGACGAACGACGAGATTGGCGCGGTGTCGGGCGCGGTCAACACGCTGCTCGACAACATCTCCGGTCTGATTCAGACGCGGAAGGAACGCGACAAGCTGCAGGAATCGATTATGAAGCTGCTCGAAGACGTGAGCAGCGTCGCCGAAGGCAACCTCACCGTGCAGGCCGAGGTGAGCGCGGACATCACCGGCGCCATCGCGGACGCGTTCAACTTCACGGTCAGCCAGCTTCGCGCGATTGTCGAGAACGTGCAGAAGACGTCGCAGGAAGTCACCTCGTCCGCGCTGGAGCTGCAGCAGGCGTCGGGCCGGCTCGCGGAAATGAGCGTCGCGCAGGCCGGACAGATCGGCCAGACGATGGGGACGGTCGGCGAGATGGCGACGTCGATTGAGCGGGTGTCGGCGGACGCGCAGCAGTCGGCGCGAGTCGCGCAGCAGTCGCTGGCCAACGCGCGCGAAGGCACGGAGATGGTGGCGGCGATGATTCGCGGCATGAACCGCATCCGCGAGCGGGTTCAGGAGACGGGACGCCGGACGAAGCGGCTCGGCGAACGGTCGCAGGAAATCGGCGAAATCGTCCAGTTGATCGACGACATCGCGGATCGGACGTCCATTCTGGCCTTGAACTCGTCCATCCAGGCGGCGTCCGCCGGTGAAGCGGGACGCGGGTTCACGGTCGTCGCGGAAGAAATTCAGCGCCTGGCCGAACGGTCGGCCGAAGCCACGAAGCGCATCGCGGTGCTCGTCAAGACGATTCAGAGCGAAACGAACGAAACCGTCGTCTCGATGGAAGAAGCGACGCGCGAAGTCGTCGACGGATCGGCGCTTGCGGATCGCGCGGGCAATTCGCTGCAGGAGATTCAGTCGGTCGCGCAGCATCTCGCGGAGCTGGTCCAGTCGATCTCCATCGCGTCGGAGCAGCAGGCGTCGCGGTCGTCCACGCTGGCCCGCTCCATCGGCGAAATCTCCGTCGTCACGAATCAGAACGCGATGGGCGCGTCCGAATCGGCGGAAGAGATCGGCGTCCTGGTCGGCCGCGCGGAAAAGCTGCGCGAGTCCGTCAGCGCGTTCCGGCTCGCGCCGCAGTCGCAGAAGGGCGAAGCCGCGTAGGCGTCGCGTCAGGGTTTCGGGAAAGGCAGCTCGGATCGGCTCTCGATCGGCTCGGCTCGGCTTTCGATCAGATCAGCGTGGGATCGGTGTCGGAATCGGCTCGGCTCTCGATCGGTGTTCGATCGGCTCTCGAATAGCACTCCAAGGACAGGGCACGGGCCGGCGTCGCATTGCGCCGGCCCGTTGTCCTGTCAGGAGAGTGACGCGCCGCGCCGGTTCTACCGGACGGTGTCGCTGACGACCTGGCCGTTGATGAGGACGGTCGTCACGTGCGACGTGTACTCGAACGGATCGCCGTCGAACAGCGCGAGGTCGGCGTCCTTGCCCGCCTCCAGGGATCCGACGCGCTTGTCGGCGCCGATGATCTTCGCCGCATCGATGGTTACCGTTGCGAGCGCCTGCTCGAACGTCAACCCGCGCGCCGCGGCGAGACCAGCCTCGAACAACACGACGCGCGTCTTCGGCACGTAGCCTTCAAACCCGCTCTGCAGCGCGAACGGAATGCCCGCCTTCTTCAACGCGGCCGCCGTTTCCATGCTCAGGTTCTCGGTGTCGCCGCCCGCCCGCTGCATCGTCGGATGCAGGATGACCGGCACGCCGGCCTTCTTGATCTCGTCGATCAGCAGATAGGCGTCCGCGGCGCCGTCGAGCACGATCTTGACGTCGAACTCCTTCGCGATGCGAAGCGCCGTCAGGATGTCCGTCGAGCGGTTCACCGTCACCAGCAGCGGGATCTCCTTCTTGATCACGCGCGCCAGCGTGTCGAGCCGGAGATCGCGCGTCGGCCGCTTGTCTTCCGGTCCGCTCTGCTTGTCCGCGTAGTCCTTGGCCTTGATCAGATCCGCACGCAGCATCGCGACGGCTTTCGCCCGCGTGCCAGGCGCCTTACCCGGCTGCGCCGTCGCGGCGTCGCCGAGCGTGACGGCCACCATCGCCTCCGCCACGATCAGGCCGGTCTCGGTCTCATGTCCGACCGTCTTCACCACCATCGTCTGACCAGAGATCAGCGCTCCTGGTCCGTGGCCGGTGTGCAGCGTCGTCACACCAAAGCGGCGCAGGTATTCGACGAGCGGATCCTGCGCGTTGTACGCGTCGACCGCGCGCAACTCCGGTTGACTGGCCGTGGTGCGATCGACCTGATCCTGATCGTGCGGCTGATTGAGGAAACCGGAGAGGCCGACGGTGGAATGCGCGTCGACCAGGCCAGGCGTGACGACCTTCGCGCGCAGGACCTTGTAGCTGGCGGGCGGCTTGACGTCCGCGGCGGTGCCGACGCGTTCGATCTTGCCGTCCTTGATGAGCACGACGCCGTCCTTGATCGGCGCGCCGGCCATCGTGTAGACCGTTTCGCCGTGGACGGCGACCTGTTGCGCCGTGGCGGCGGATGGAGTCAGCAGAGCGGCCATCGCGAGCGCGGCCGCGGAGAATGACAGCGCGCGCATGTTAGCGGCCCTCCTCGTCGACGTGAGTGTGAAGCTGCTCGTCGCGTCCGGCGCCGAGGCCGCCGACGGCGTACAGCTTGTCCGCGGCGTTCGACAGATCGAACACCTTCCGACCTTCCACCCAGGTCTGCTCGACGCGGGTGTAGACGCTGAGCGGATCGCCGGACAGGATGATGAAGTCCGCGTCCTTGCCGGTCTCCAGCGAGCCGACGCGCTTGTCGAGATTCAGCATCTTCGCACCGGCGATCGTCATGGCCTGCAGCGCCTTGTCGCGCGGCATGCCGGCGCGGACGGCGAGCGCCGCGGAGCGGAGGAAGAGTCGCGAGTCGGTGATGAAATCGTCCGTGTGGAAACCGACGAGGACGCCGGCCTTGTCCAGCGCGGCGCCGGTGGTGAAGGACATGTCGACTGCTTCGAGCTTGCCGCCCGGCGCGTCGACGACGATGACGGACGCGGGAGCGCCGGCCTTGGCGATCTCGTCCGCGACCTTCCAGCCTTCGGAGACGTGCTGCAGCACGGGCTTGAAGTTGAACTCTTTCGCGAGTCGCAGCACGGTGACGATGTCATCGTGGCGGTGCGTGTGGAAGTGGACGGTGCGGGTGCCGTCGAGCACTTCGACCAGGCCTTCGAGGGCGAGGTCGCGCGCGGGCATCTTCTCCTTATCGCCGTTCGCGCGGCGGATCTTGTCGCGATACTCCTGCGCCTTGACGAACTGCTCGCGGACCAGCGCGGCGGACTTCGCGCGCGTGCCGGGGAACGGTCCGCTCTCGCGCTGCGAGTTCGTGCCGTTGGCCATTTTCATGCCGCCGGCGATGCGTCCCTTCTCGTCGACGATGGTGACGTCGTCCACGGTCTCGGCCTGACGCAGCTTGATATAGAGCGTCTGACCGCTGAGGAGGTGTCCGGAGCCTGGCATGACATTGACGGTCGTCAGGCCGCCGGCGCGGGCGCGCTTCAGGCTGGCGCTGCGGACGTCGATGGAGTCGAGGATGCGGACGTCGGGTTGAATGGGCGCGGTGCTGTCGGCGCCGGCGCCGCCGCCGATGTGGCTGTGCGTGTCGACGAGTCCGGGCATGACGACCTTGCCGGCGAGGTCCGTCTGTTCGGCGCCTGCGGGGATCGTCGTCGAGCCCGTGGGGCCGACGGCGACGATCTTTCCGTTCTGAACGACGAGCGTGCCGCGGTCGATCGGCTGGCCGGCGATGGGAAAAATACGTGCGTTGGTGAACGCGTGGGCTTTTTCCTGGGCCAGGGCGGGGGTCGCGCTGCCGGGGCTGACGAGCAGGCCCGCGGCGAGCGATGCCCCCAGCAAGGGCATGAAACGCATCTGCACTCCTTCGAGGAATAAGAGGCTGTCGATCGCGCGTTTGGCGGGCGATCGCCGCTAACTGTAGCATCAGGGTCGTCGGGCTGGTGTCGCGTCGTGTCTCGACGCCGTGTCAGGTCGGTCCCGGCGGCGAGAGGCGCGTTCAAGCGGCGCTGACGCGCGCCGATGATTCAGACGAGCGCTGCCTGGCGTGCGTGGGGAAGTCTGTCCAAACGTAAGGGGAAATTCGTGATGACTGTGGCGACAACGATCTGTTCGGCCGTGGTGATGCTGGCGACCTTGGCGGGCGTGCAGCCGCCGCCGGTCGATGTGGTGTTCAAGGATGGCCTCAAGCAGTACGTGATGAAGGGAGAGGACCGGGACGAGGTCAAGGTGACGGTCACCCTGACGGCGGAGGCGGTTGTCGTGCGGCGGAACGGGACGGACGCGA
>Ga0187894_10001088_pt1 | contig 36089 bp, 27 predicted proteins | sample GBC1701081metaG_FD_136650 | JGI IMG/M metagenome (GOLD analysis project Ga0187894, IMG submission 136650) | White microbial mat communities from a lava cave in the Kipuka Kanohina Cave System on the Island of Hawaii, USA - GBC170108-1 metaG ...
ATCGATGCCCGTGGGCGTGCGCAGATGCAGGTTTTCGACCAAGCGCGAGATATCGACAAGCCGGACCACGCCCCAACAGCTCCCTGGCGACCAGAGGCCGCTCTAGCACACGGTGATCGCCGAGGGTTAGATTTGCGGCGGCGCGTCCAGCCGGACGCGACCGACCGGCCGCCACGGCATGCGGGCAATGCCCAGCCTGTCGAGCACCACCAGCGCCGAGCCCAGCCGCGTCTTGATGCCCGGCAGCGACAGCGGGTCGAGCCCGGTCCATGGCGCGAACGGGTTGCGGCGCAGGGAGCCGTAGATCTCGATGCGGCGCGTGGCCACCGGGCTGGGCGTGCGGCCATGGAAGCCGAACGTGTCGGCCACGATCAGCGTGTTGGCGTGCACGGCGATCGATTTCGGCGCCGGCAGACCCAGCCGCTGGAGGTCCTCGGCCGAGATCCGGAACGAGCCCTCGGCATGGTCGCGCCACTGGTGACCGCGCGCGGACAGGCTCTGCTCGCGCTCCCACGCCAGCCGCTGCGGCGTCACGACATGCGATCCCGGAACGTACAGGAACGGCCCGGCATCGGCCCCCACGTCATGCAGGAAGAACCAGGCCTTGGCCGTCGAGTGGAACGTGTCGGCGTGCACCACGCACTGCGGATCGTCCGCCCTGCCCTGCGCATTGGCGATGATGCACTGGATGGAAAAAGCAGGCTCGCCGCCGCGCGAGGCGATGTAGCGCAGCAGCGACAGCACCGGCTTGCTGCGCAGGAAACCGGCCAGCACCGGCTTGCTCTGGCGCAAGGGACCGCTGTCCAGCAGGACCCGCCGGGTCACCGTGCTGCCCTGGCGCATTTCGTGGGCGTCCCAGGGCGCATCCAGCATTTCGGCGCGCAGGCGCTCGAAATCCGCCGCCGGCAGGAAGTCGGGCAGCACCACGAAGCCATCGCGGGCAAAGGCCGCGCGCTGGTCCGCGGCAACATGACGCCCCAGCCAGCGCCGGCGCCAGCGGCCAAGCGCCGCCGCGACGCGGATCCTGGCCACGTGCAGGCCCCATCGGTTGAGCCGGGCACTGCCGATCACCGGATTGCCGACGAATGACTTGGCGCCAGTGGGAATCGCTGCGACCCACAGCGGCGCCTTCAGGGCCGAAACCAGGAACGCGCCTACGCGCATACCGAGTGTCCAAATGTTGACAGGGCCATCATCAAGCCGGGCCTCTGATACCGTGTCAACCGGCGCCCTCAGCCTCAGCGGCAAGAGGCTCGAGCGCGACATAGATCTCCCGGTTCGGGCGCGTCGTGAGGTTGCCCAGCGGGGTCGCGCGCCGACCGGCCAGCGGCCGCAGCTGGAACTGGCGCACGATGCCGGTCACCAGCGCCTGCATTTCGGCCATCGCGAAGCGGCTGCCGGGACAGGCGCGTGGCCCCGATCCGAACGGCAGGAAGCGGTTGCTGGCATCGGCGCCGCCCAGAGTGCGGAAGCGATCGGCCTTGAAGGCGCGAGGTTCGTCCCACAGCTTGGCGTGACGCTGAATGATCCAGGGCGACACCAGAATTAGTGCACCGGGCGCGATGGCCTGGTTCTGGATCGTATCGGCCGCGGTCGCGTCGCGCGGATAGATCGGGATCGGCGGATAGAGCCGCAGGACCTCGTTGATCAGCGATCGCAGCAGCGAGGTATCGGCACTTGCCCCCACCCGAGTCGCGGGCTGGTTCGACGGCTGGACCTCCTGCCGGAGTCGGACCTGCAGGTCGGCGTCATCGGCCAGTTCGCGCAGCAACCAGGACAAGGCCGAGGCGCTGGTCTCGTGGCCAGCCAGCAGCATGACCGCCACCTCGTCGAGCAGCCGTTCGTCCGACAGCGTCTCCTCGCCGGCGCGCTCCCGCTCGGCCACGGCGCGCGCGAATGGGCTCGACACAATCGGCTCGGCCCCGGCACGCAGGGGCGCGACAAAGCGCGTGCGGATCAGGGCCCGCATCTGCTCCGATACCCGGCGCTGCCGCATCAGCCGGATCGGCGCCACGACGCGTTTGCCGGCCCACGGAAAGAGCCGCAGCGGGCTTGCCAGCAATTGGTACCGGAAGAACAGACGGGTGAAGTCGTCGCTTTCGGCGTCGCTGAACCGCGTCCGGAACAAGCACTCCGAGACGATGTCGACGGTCAGCCGCGACATCTCCGCCGACACGGGCAGCCGCGACAGCGTACCCTCACGATGCCAGCGTTCCCGGTACGCACCCAGCAGCTGCACACTGGCCGCCGCCACAGCCTGGTCATCGACCTGCGCGATGGCGCGCACGAACATGCGACGGATCGAAGCGACATCCGGCTCTTCCGACGCGAACAGGCCACGCCCGATCAACGGCGCCAGCAGCGGCTGCATGATCCGGCTCTTGGGATACTGCGCCGCGCCACGGACGAGAACACGCTGCACGACATCGCGCGAGCTGCCGATCACCAACTGCACCGCCGGCAGATCGTAGCTGAACAGCTCACGCTGGTAGTGCATCGGCAGCAGCAGGCGCAATGGCCCGCGCGCGAACCGCACCACCAGCCAGACCGCGCACGAAAGAATAAACTTGTTACGCAACAGCCCCATCGACCATCCTGCCACTGTCCGGGCGTCATGCCGCCGGGACCGCGTCTGATAGCATGGCGACGATCAGGCCGGCGAGCCGCCTCGCGCGACAGAATTACCGATCAGCCGTATGATCTTTCTCGACCGGGTGGCGGAACGGCCCAAACCCGCGACGATAACCACGGCCAAACGGGCGGGAGCTGTGCGGAGAGCGACATGACGGCGACCAAGGCGAACATCGTCCGGCGGGGACATATCGAGTTCCGCGTCACCGACCTGGCGCGGGCGCGCGACTTCTATGTCGACCTGCTGGGCCTGCACGAAACCGAGCGCGATGCCGACCGCATCTATCTGCGCGCCATCGAGGATCGCGAGCACCATTGCATCACGCTGCGCAAGGCCCCGAGCGCCGGCGTCGGCGCGCTGGCGTTCAAAGTGGCATCACCGGATGACCTCGATATCCTGGAGCGCCGCTTCGGCGAACTCGGCCTGCCGACGAAATGGCTGCAGCGCGGCGAGCGGGTGGGGCTCGGGCCGACCCTGCGCGTCCGTGATCCCCTGGGCTTTCCCATCGAGTTCTATGCCGAGATGACGCCGGTCGAGTGGCTGCTGCAAAAATCGCATCTGCACCACGGCGCGGCGCCCACGCGCCTGGATCACGTGAACGTTCTGACGCCGGACGCCCAGAAGGGCTACGCCTGGTACACCGAAGAGCTCGGCTTCAAGTGTGCCGAGTACACCGAGGGTGATCCGCCGGAGAACCGCATCTGGGCCAGCTGGCTGTACCGCAAGTCGACCGTGCACGACATCGCCGTGATGACCGGGCCCGGCCCGGCGGCCCATCACGCCGGGCTGGCGTTGAGCGAGCCCATGAACGTCATCCGCGCCTGCGACATGCTCGCGTCGGCCGGCTATGCCGACTCCATCGAGCGCGGCCCGGCACGCCACGGCATCTCCAATGCCTTCTTCGTCTATGTGCGCGACCCCGACGGCAATCGCGTCGAACTCTACACCGGCGATTATCTGACATCGGATCCGGAGATGAAGCCGATCCGCTGGCATCTCAACGACAAGCGGCGCCAGACGCTGTGGGGCGCGCCGCCACCGCGTCGCTGGTTCGAGGAATACATGGGGGTGGAGAGCATGGACGGCACTGACCTCCTGCCGGTCAGCGCACCGCTCCTGCAGGCGATCCCGGACTACATCGACTGATCAAGAGGATGAGTTGTGAAACCGATCGACCTGGGCGGAATCGTGATCCGCGACGTGATGGAGTTCGCCGGCCCGCGTTTCCGTCCGCATGACCTGCTGCCGGACTCGACGCCGGAGGAAGTCGCCGCGCATCGCCATTGGATGGAACCGGACCTCTACGATGCGGCTCGTGACCTGCTTTGGATGGACCGGCGTAGCTACGTTGTCGAGACCCGCCACCACAGGATTCTGGTCGACACCTGCGTCGGCGCGGACAAGGAGCGCACCAAGCCCCAGTAGCATCGCCTCAACTCACCCTGGATGGGCAATTTTCGCGCCCTGGGCCTGGCACCGGAGCAGATCGACGTCGTCTTCTGCACCCATCTGCACGCCGACCATGTCGGTTGGAATACGCGGCTCGACAACGGCCGCTGGGTGCCGACATTCCCCAATGCCCGCTATCTCTTCGGTCGCGTCGAGTTTGAGTTCTGGCGGGAAAACCAACCCGATCCCGACGGCCCGATCCTCGAGGACAGCGTGCAGCCGATTCTCGATGCCGGCCAGGCGGTCCTGGTCGAGGACCGCTACGAGATAGAGCCCGGCATCTATCTCGAGCTCACGGCCGGCCACACGCCGGGGCATCTCTGCCTTCATCTCCAGGGTGCGCGGCATGCGGTCCTCACCGGCGACCTCATGCATCACCCGATCCAGGTCTGGGAGCCGCAGTGGAGCAGCTGCTTCTGCCATGACCGCGCGCATTCAAGCCGGACACGGGCAGCGTTTCTCCAGCGCCATTGCGAGTCCGATGCGCTGATCCTGCCGACACATTTCGGCCGCGGCGCCGCCGGCCGGGTGATGCCACGGCCCGGCGGCTTCCGCTTCGACTTCCTCGAGGCGCCGGCCGCACCTCTTACCTGACATCGATCCGCGGCACGGGCGGCGCGAGCAGGCCACAGAGAGTCTGCACCAGCAGGTCAGGGCGAAACGGCTTGCCAACAAATGGTCGCGCACTGTGCCGGGCGGGAATGGAATTGTGACTGTAGGCGGAGACGATCACAAACGGCACGCCGTCGTCATCAAGGGCATCGGCAACCGGAAAGGCCTGCTGACCGCGCAGATTGAGATCAAGCGTTGCGATGTCCGGACGCCACGTCCTGATCTTTTCCAGCGCGTCATCCACTCTGGTCGCGGTGGCGAACTGCTCACAGCCGGCATCGCGCAACAACTCCTCCAGGGCCATCGCCAGGAGAATCTCGTCTTCTGCGATCAGGATCCGACGCCCGCTCAGTCCGCTCATCGACCGATCGCCTCCACCATCGATCTTGGCCCGCCGCCGACCCGTAAACCTTGGAGGATATGAACAGCCGATCAAGCCAAATCCGCACCAGCCGCGGATGCAATCAAGGAACCCTCTCATCAAGCTTCCGTAACAGCTGGGCGATGCAACAGATCCTGACGCTGCGCCAAAAATGTGACCGACGTTGACATCATGAAGAAAACCCGGACCATCGACGATGGAGAAGCGTCATCTGTTGTTGCGCTTGCATTGCACCTTGCCGGATTTGTCAGACCTGTCACGACCGCAATCCTGCCTCACTCCAGACTGACCGTTGTTCATTCACGCTCGGTAGTGATCAACAAGGGGAGATCGAGCATGAAACCGGCGTCGCCTGTTCCCACGATCGGCCGCTATATCGGACGCACGCGGATTGCCTACTTCTCGATGGAAATCGCCTTGCGCGTGGAAATGCACACCTACAGCGGCGGACTGGGCGTCCTGGCCGGAGACACGGCGCGGTCTGCGGCCGACCTCGAACTGCCCATGATCTTCGTGACGCTCGTCAGCCGTCAGGGATATCTGCGCCAGGAAATCGATCGCGAGGGACGGCAGGTCGAGCATGCCGACCCCTGGCAGCCGGCCGATTTCGCGGTGCCGTTGAGAGCCAAGATCGCAATTCCGATCGAAGGACGCGAAGTCTGGATCCAGCCGTGGCTCTATGTGCTGCGGGGTGCCTTGAAGCACAGCGTGCCGGTGCTGCTGCTGGACACTGATCTACCCGAAAACGATCCCGCTGATCGCAACATCACCGATCGCCTCTACGGCTCGGGCGAAGCCTATCGCCTCAAACAGGAGATCGTGCTCGGCATTGGCGGCATACGCATCCTCGATGCGCTGGGCTTCAACATCCAGGTCTATCATCTGAACGAAGGGCATGCGGCCCTGCTTGCCCTCGATCTGCTGCGCCGCCATCCGCGACCGACGGACCAGATCGACGCCGACGACATCGTGTACGACGTCGGCCCCGTCAGGGACCGGTGCGTCTTCACGACTCACACGCCGGTCGAGGCCGGCCACGACCGCTTTCAGTACGATCTGGTGTCGAAGCTCCTGGGTGACTATGTCGACCTCGCGCAGCTGAAACTGCTGGCCGGCGCCGACACCATGAACATGACGTACCTGGCATTGAAGCTCAGCGGTTACGTCAACGGCGTCGCCACCCGCCACGCCGAGACCACGACCCGGATGTTTCCGGGGTATCATGTCCGGTCGATTACCAATGGGGTCCATGTACCGACCTGGGCCCATTTGTCGTTTGCCAAGCTGTTCAATCGTCATTTCCCATCGTGGGGCCTCGAACCGGAGCTGATGGTGCGGGCCGACCAGCTTGCGGACAATGACGTGTGGCAGGCGCACCAGGAAGCCAAGGCCGAGCTGATTACGCTGGTACGGTCGCGAACCCATATCAAGCTGTCGCCTGACCAGCCGATCCTCGGCTTCGCGCGCCGGATGACATCCTACAAGCGGCCAGACCTGCTGTTCACCGATCTGGCCCGGCTGACCTCACTCAGCGAACAGTACCCCTTCCAGGTCGTGATCGCCGGCAAAGCCCATCCTGCCGACGGTCCCGGCAGGCAACTTATCCAGGACATCCATCAACACATCGAGCGCCTCAAGGGCAAAGTCACCGTCGCCTTCCTCCCCGGCTACAACATGGATGTGGCGCGGACACTGGTCGCCGGCGCCGACGTCTGGCTCAACACGCCCGTGCCGCCAATGGAAGCCTCGGGCACCAGCGGCATGAAAGCGGCACTCAACGGCGGGCTCAATCTCAGTGTACTCGACGGCTGGTGGGTGGAGGCCTGGATCGAAGGCGTCACCGGCTGGGCCATCGGCGATGACCGGGCAGATCATGCCCCGACGGCAGCGGCGCTCTATGACAAGCTGGGGATCGCCGTCCTGCCGCTCTATTACAAAGACCGCCCACGCTGGATCTGGATGATGAAGCAGGCCATCAGCAAGGTGGCTTGCTACTTCAATACACAGCGCATGATGCGCCGCTACGCCGTCGATGCCTATATCACCGGCGGCATGAAGTGATTGTCCATAGAGCGGCCAGACGGCCGGAAAATTGGACGTGAGCAGCACCGCCCTCGCAGCGCCATAGCGGAACCCGCCGCCCCTCCTTCGCGTTGTCAGGCTGCAGTCGTGCTCGATCCGGCGCCCGGGCCGAATCCGGACGCCGAACTATGTCGTCATGCAGAAGGAAGTTGCGGGTGCGGAGCTCGAGGCCATCCATCTATTATCTGCATCCACTGCTGGCCGGCCCTTTGGATTCCTGGCCGCGGCACATCGAACGCTGTGCCGACCTGGGGTTCGACCATCTGCTGGTCGCGCCCTTCTTCCTCCCCGGGCGCTCGGGCAACATCTTCACGATATCCGATCACGATCGCTGCCATCCGGTTCTGGCATGGGACGGCGCGGCTGACGAAGCGGTGGCCGTCGTTGCCAAACTGTGCCGCGAGCATGGCCTCACTCTGCTGCTCGACCTCGTCCTTCATCGTGTCGCCAGAGACGCCCCTCTTGTCGGCAGACATCCGGACTGGTTCGCGACAACGGCCGATGACGCAACGCTGCCCGACCCCAGAACCACGCAGGAGGATCGCTCTTCGATCGCGGTACGGTCTGCCGCCCTCGCACGCGATGCTGAACTGGGTGGTTGGTGGCGCGAACGGCTCGCGCGCTGGCTTGACGCCGGAGTCGCCGGGTTTTGCTGCCACGCGCCAGACAAGGTCCCACCCGACGCGCTGCGAAACCTGATCGAGGCCGCTCGCCGTGATGCGTCCAATACGCGTTTCATCGCGTGGACTCCCGGCACTGCTGAAAGTGCCATTACGGCGCTCGCCGGGTGTCCGTTCGATCATACGGTGTCATCGACGGCCTGGTGGGACTACCGCGCCCATTGGTTTCTGGACGAGGAAGCCCGGCTGCGGACCATCGCGCCGCCCCTCGGGTTGGCGGAAGCGCCCTTCGGGCCAAGGCTGACGGAAGGATGCACCGATGCGTTGCTTCTGCAGCGGCGCTACCGGCGCGCGATCTTGTTTGCGGCCTCTTATGGCGCCGGCTGGATCATGCCGATGGGAACAGAGTTTGCGTCACCGCGGCGTCTCGACCCGACACGCGATCAGCCGGAGGACTTCGATAGCCTGTGCGACGCGTCCGGTCACGATTGCTCCGGTGAGATCAGGGCTGCCAACGCCACCTGCGCAGCCATTCCACTCGTTGCCTCCAAGCATGCCAGTCGACTGATTTCGTCACCGGGCGCGGACATCGCCGCCATTCTGCAATCATGCAGCGCTGAAGACGGATCGACACGCCTGATCGTGGTCAATACAGACCTCAGCCAGGCCAAAGCCGTCGACGCGGCATCGCTGCTGCAACGGACGGGGCTTCCGACCGCGCGCTATCGCTGCCTGTTGCCCGATGATCGTGATCCTGTACTGCCAGACGCAACGATGGCACTGGAGCCCGGTGAAGTACGACTGCTGGTACCCGCAGGTCGTTCGAAGGCCGTTCAGAAACGACGCGCCAATCGCCCAACCGTCAGCAAGGCTGCCAGCGCACCACGCCTTGCGATCGAAGCGATCTCGCCGGCGGTTGATGCGGGTCGTTTCCCCGTCAAGCGCCTGGTCGGCGATCGCGTGACGGTCGAAGCCGATTTGATCGGAGACGGCCATGGCATTCTGGCCGCTGCGCTCTTCTGGCGGCATGTCGAAGACGCTGATTGGAGCGAGCGGCGCATGGAACCGCTGGGAAATGATCGCTGGGCCGCATCGTTTCCGCTCGAGCGCCTGGGCCAGTACGAGTTCACCGTCGAGGGGTGGTACGACGCATTCGCGACGTTTCGCGACGAGCTGGCCAAAAAGTATGGCGCCGGCCGTACCGTGGATTTGGAGATCGAGGAAGGACGCCTGCTGGTTGCGAAAGCGGCCCAGCGTGCAAAAGCGGAGACAGCCGCGGCACTCGATCAGGCCGCGACGGCGATACCATCACAACCGCCAGCGCAACAAGTCGCCACTCTCTTGGCCGAATCGACAGCCGCACTGATGGCCAACGCCGACGACCGCCCGTTCAGCCGTCGCCATGAGCCACCTCTGGTGGTGGAGGTCGACCGCCGCGCCGCCGAGTTCGCGAGTTGGTACGAACTGTTTCCCCGCTCGCAGAGCGGCGATCCCGTCCGCCATGGTACGTTCGACGACGTCATTCGGAACCTGCCGCGGATCCGCGACATGGGCTTCGACGTCCTCTATTTTCCGCCGATCCATCCCATCGGACGCGTCAACCGCAAAGGCCGCAACAACAGCCTCCAGGCGTCGGCCGATGATCCGGGCAGCCCCTACGGCATCGGCTCGGCTGAAGGCGGCCACGATGCCATTCACCCACAGCTTGGCACGCTGGACGATTTCCAGCGCCTGCGCCTGGCAGCTGCCGAGCACGGCCTTGAGCTGGCCCTGGATTTCGCCATCCAATGCGCGCCGGATCATCCATGGCTGAAGCAGCACCCGGACTGGTTCGATTGGCGACCGGACGGGTCGCTGCGTTACGCCGAGAATCCACCCAAGAAGTACGAAGACATCGTCAACGTCGATTTCTATGCGTCAGGCGCCTTGCCGTCGCTGTGGACGGCGCTGCGCGACGTTGTGCAGTTCTGGGTCGATCAGGGGATCCGCCTCTTCCGGGTGGACAACCCCCACACCAAGCCGCTGTCTTTCTGGGAGTGGCTGATTGCCGACATCCGGTCCCGGCATCCCGACACGATCTTCCTGGCCGAGGCGTTCACACACCCGAAGATGATGTACCGGCTGGCGAAGATCGGCTTCGGTCAGTCCTACACCTACTTCACGTGGCGTAACACCAAGTACGAGCTGACACAGTACCTCACCGAGCTGACGACCACGGCGCCGCGCGATTTCTTTCGCCCGCACTTCTTCGTCAATACGCCTGATATCAATCCTCTTTTCCTGCAGACGGCCGGCCGGCCGGGATTCCTCATTCGCGCGGCGCTGGCGACGACACTGTCCGGCCTGTGGGGCCTCTACAACGGCTTCGAACTCTGCGAGGGAACCCCTTTGCCGGGGCGCGAGGAATATGCCGACTCGGAGAAGTATCAGCTGCGGGCGTGGGATTGGAACCGGCCAGGCAACATCGTGGCCGAGATCTCGAAGCTGAACGACATACGGCGACGCAACCCTGCGCTCCAGAGCCACCTCGGTGTGCGGTTCTACAACGCCTTCCACGACCAGATCCTGTATTACGCCAAGGCGACGGCGGCCTGGGACAACGTCATCCTCGTTGCCGTCAATCTCGACCCGCATCACGCCCACGAAGCGGACTTCGAGGTGCCCCTTTGGGAATGGGGCCTGCCCGATAACGCTGCTGTCACCGCCGAAGACCTGATGCGCGGCATCACCGCGACGTGGCACGGCAAGGTCCAGCATCTGCGCCTCGATCCTGCCGATCTGCCCTTCGGTATCTGGCGCGTTGCGCCGCTAGGGAGCACGTAAGTCATGGCCCCCCGCAAGCGCTCCACGCAACCGCCCGACCATGACTGGTACAAGGACGCGGTCATCTACCAGCTTCATGTGAAGTCGTTCTTCGACTCCAATGACGATGGCATCGGTGACTTCCGCGGTCTCATCGCCAAACTTGACTACATTGTCGAGCTCGGCGTCGATACGGTCTGGCTGCTGCCCTTCTATCCGTCGCCGCGCCGGGACGACGGCTATGACATCAGCGACTATCGGTCGGCTCATCCCGACTACGGGACCATGGCCGATGTCCGTCGCTTCATTCGCATGGCTCACGATCGCGGCCTGCGCGTCATCACCGAGCTTGTGATCAACCACACGTCGGATCAGCACGCCTGGTTTCAGCGGGCCCGCCAAGCCAAACCCGGTACTGTCGCCCGGGACTACTACGTGTGGTCGAATGACGACCAACGCTACGCCGGTACCCGTGTCATCTTTGTCGATACCGAAAAATCCAACTGGACCTGGGATCCCGTCGCCGGTGCCTACTTCTGGCACCGATTCTACTCGCATCAACCGGACCTCAACTTCGACAATCCGCATGTCCTGGAAGAAGTGCTGCGCGTCATGCGGTTCTGGTGCGACCTGGGCGTCGATGGCCTGCGCCTCGATGCCGTGCCCTACCTCGTGGAACGCGACGGTACATCGAACGAGAACCTGCCGGAAACGCATGCCGTCCTGAAACGGATCCGCACCAAGCTCGATGAGCATTGCAACGGCCGCATGCTGCTCGCCGAAGCCAATCAGTGGCCCGAGGACGCCCAGCAATATTTCGGCGACGGCGACGAATGCCACATGGCGTTTCACTTCCCGCTGATGCCGCGCATGTACATGGCAATCGCGCAGGAGGACCGCTTTCCGATCACCGACATCATGCGCCAGACGCCGACCATTCCGGCCGACTGCCAATGGGCGATTTTCCTGCGTAACCATGATGAGTTGACGCTGGAGATGGTAACCGATCGCGAGCGGGATTATCTCTGGCAGACCTACGCATCAGACCGACGGGCGAGGCTCAATCTCGGTATTCGTCGTCGCCTCGCGCCGCTGATGGAACATGACCGGCGCCGCGTCGAACTGATGAATGCCCTGCTTCTGTCGATGCCCGGCACGCCGATCATCTACTACGGCGACGAGCTGGGCATGGGCGACAATATCCATCTCGGCGATCGCGACGGCGTTCGCACGCCCATGCAATGGTCGCCCGATCGCAACGGTGGATTCTCGAAGGCTAATCCGGCTCGCCTTGTCCTGCCCATCAACATGGATCCGATCTACGGGTACGAGGCCCTCAATGTGGAAGCCCAAAGCAACGACACCCACTCGTTGCTGAATTGGACCAAACGCATGCTGGCGGTACGCAAGCGGCATCGCGTCTTCGGCCGCGGCTCGCTGCGGTTCCTCTATCCCTTGAACCGCAAGGTCCTGGCGTATCTGCGTGAGCACCAGGACGACAGCGTCCTTTGCGTCAACAACCTGTCCCGCACCGCCCAGGCGGTGGAACTCGATCTGTCTGCCTTCGCTGGCCGCGTGCCCATCGATCTTGTCGGTGGTTCGCACTTCCCGCCGATCGGCCAATTGACCTATCTCCTGACCCTGCCGCCCTATGGCGTCTACTGGTTCCTGCTGGCCGCCGAGGCGCAACTGCCGGCCTGGCACATTCCGGCACCGGAGATGATGCCGGAATACACCACGATGGTCCTGCGCAAGAGCCTGGTCGAGCTTCTCTCGGCCCCCGCGCGCACCGTTCTCGAGACCGAGGTACTGCCGGCGTACCTGCCGAAGCGACGCTGGTTTTCCGGCAAGCAGGATCGATTGGACCGCGTCCATATCTCCTATGCCCTGCCGCTTGCCGAGTCCTCCGGCAGCGACGAGGTGATGCTTGCAGAAGTCGAAACGGGTCAAGGCAATACCCGCTACCTGATGCCGCTCGGCATTGTCTGGGAAGATGAAACCATACCGCCGCTGCCTCAGCAGTTGGCGTTGGCACGTGTCCGCCGTGGCCGTCGCGTCGGTCTGCTGACCGATGCGTTCTCGCTGGGCACGCTGCCACGGACGCTGTTCAGCCTGCTGAAGACCGGACAAACACTGCCCTGCCCTGACGGGACCATCGAGTTCCGCGCCACGAGCCGTATCCAGGACGTCAACGTATCGAAGACGCCCGATCTTCGCCATCTCTCGGTCGAGCAGTCGAACAGCTCTGTCATCATCGACGACACGGCGATACTCAAGCTGCTGCGCAGTGTTCACGGCGGCATCCATCCCGAAGCCGAGATGAGTCGGTACCTGACCGATAGGGGCTTCGGCAACTCTCCGGCGCTTCTGGGTGAAATCGTCCGCGTCGCGTCTGGTGGCACACCCCATACGCTTGCCATCCTGCAAAGCTTCGTGCGCAACCAGGGTGATGGCTGGGGGTGGACACTCGATTTCCTGGCACGCGCCGTCGAGGAAATCGCCGTCACCGGTGATGACGGTCAGACCACGGCTGACGCTTTCGCGAACTACACGCGCTTTGCCGGCGCGATCGGCCAGCGACTGGCCGAGATGCATGCCATCCTGGCCGCGCCGTCCGATCAACCTGATTTCGATCCGGAAACAGTATCGCAGGAAGATGTCGAGCTCTGGTCGGGCGAGATCACAGCGGGCCTGTCGGCGGCGCTCGACATCATCCGCGCGACGAAAAGCTGGCCCGATGCGCCGACAACGGAGCGTGCATCCGCCCTTCTGGCCCAACGCCGGCAGCTCCTGGCGCTGCCCAAGCAGTTGGCCAAGGCGGGGCTTGGCGCGTTGAAGACACGCACGCACGGCGACTTCCATCTCGGTCAGGTCCTGATCGTGCAGGGCGATGCCTTCATCATCGACTTCGAGGGCGAACCGGCCCGGCCTCTGGCTGAGCGCAGACGCAAGGCCTGCCCGCTGCGCGATGTCGCCGGCCTGCTGAGATCGTTCCACTACGCCAGCGCCGCGGCCGCGCCGGGCCGGTCGGCCACGTCGCCGCAGACCGGAGAGCGTCGCAGCCAGCTCTTGGAGCGCTTCACACACCACGCGAGCAGCGCATTCCTGTCGGCGTACCGAGGCGTACTGGGGACGGCACCCCGCCCCTGGGTGGGCAAACGCGCCGCCCCGCCATTGCTCGAGCTCTTCCTGCTCGAAAAAGCCGGGTACGAAATCCGGTACGAGGCCGCCAATCGGCCTGCGTGGCTCGCACTTCCCGTCAACGGCCTGGCCCTGCTGGCTGCCCGTCTTCTCAAGAAACAGCCGGCGCTCGAGGACGCATAAGCCGATGGATCGCAAGCCCGTCATGGACCCAGGTACGATCGAAGCGCTCATCAGCGGGCGTTGTCATGATCCCTTTGCCGTGCTGGGGCCACACGATGGTCCCGACGGCACCACCATCTATGCCTTCCTGCCGGGCGCGTATCATGTCGACGTATTGGCCTGCGACACCAATCAAACCCTGGCCGCACTGACGGAGTTGCATCCCGCCGGCGTGTTTGCTGGACATGCCGGCGAGCACCGCCCGTATCTGTTGCGCATCGATTGGGGGCGCGACGTCCAGGAAACCGAGGATCCCTATTCCTTCGGCCCACTGCTGGGAGATCTCGATCTGCACCTGATCGCCGAAGGCACGCATCAGGACCTCGCCGCTTGCCTCGGCGCCATCCCCATGACCGTCGGCAACGTGCACGGCGTGCGCTTTGCTGTCTGGGCGCCGAACGCGCAGCGCGTGTCAGTTGTCGGCGACTTCAACCAATGGGATGGACGGCGGCACCCGATGCGGCGCCGGCATGGCGCCGGTGTCTGGGAGATCTTTGTTCCTCGCCTGATCGCCGGCGCGCCCTACAAGTACGAACTGGTCGGCCCGTCGGGCGAGGTGCTGCCCCTGAAGGCCGATCCGGTGGCGCGGGCGAGTGAGGCGCCGCCAGCAACCGCTTCCGTCATTGCCGATGCGAGCCCGTTTCACTGGACCGACAATGACTGGTGTCGTCTGCGGCGCGATCGCCAGGCGGCCACGGCACCCATCTCTGCCTACGAAGTCCACGCAACATCCTGGATGCGGCACCGGACCGACGGCCGGCCCTTCGACTGGGACACGCTGGCGGACCGCCTGGTGCCCTATGTCGCAGACATGGGTTTCACGCATCTCGAACTGCTGCCGATCACGAATCACCCTTTCGCCGGATCCTGGGGGTATCAGCCGATCGGCAATTTCTCACCGTTGGGCTCGATGGGATCGTCCGTCGGACTGGCGCGCCTTATCGACCGATGCCATGAGGCCGGCATCGGCGTGATCCTTGACTGGGTGCCAGGGCATTTTCCCAACGACGCACACGGCCTTGCCCGATTCGACGGAACGGCGTTGTACGAACACGAGGATCCGCGCGAGGGCTTCCATCGTGACTGGAACACGCTGATCTACAATTACGGCCGGCACGAGGTGCGCGCCTTCCTGATCGCAAGCGCGCTGCACTGGATCGAGCGCTACCATGTCGATGGACTGCGCGTCGATGCCGTGGCCTCGATGCTGTATCGCGACTACAGCCGCCCGCCGGGCGAATGGGTCCCCAACATCTACGGCGGCCGCGAGAACCTCGAGGCCATCGCCTTCCTGCGGCAGCTCAACCAGACAATCGCACAGCGCTGTCCTGGCGCGATCATGATCGCCGAGGAGTCGACAGCCTGGCCGGGCGTTACGCGCGCCGTCGCTGACGGTGGCCTCGGCTTCAATTACAAATGGAACATGGGCTGGATGCACGACTCGCTTCACTACATGGCGCGAGAACCCGCCCACCGCCGATACCACCATGACGAGTTCACGTTCAGCGCGGTCTATGCGTTTTCCGAGCACTACGTGCTGCCGCTGTCACATGATGAAGTCGTTCACGGCAAGCGTTCACTGCTGGACCGCATGCCGGGCGATACGTGGCAGCGCCTCGCCAACCTGAGAGCCTATCTCGCCTTCATGTGGGCCCATCCCGGCAAGAAGCTGCTGTTCATGGGCGGTGAGTTCGGCCAGGAGCGCGAATGGAATCACGACGCCGCGCTCGACTGGCACCTGCTCGACAACCCCGCGCATCGTGGCCTGCAGCGACTGGTGCGCGACCTCAATACGACCTATCGCGGGGAGCCGGCGCTCCATTGCCGCGACGCCGAGCCCGAGAGCTTCCGCTGGGTCGTGGTTGATGATCGCAACCAGAGCATCTTCGCCTTTCTGCGCTACGGCAGCGAGGCCGACCGCACCATCCTCTGCGTCTGCAATCTGACGCCGGTGCCACGCCATGGCTATCGGCTGGGTGTTCCATCGCCTGGCGTATGGCGCGAAATCTTCAACAGCGACGCTGCCATCTACAGCGGTTCCAACGTCGGTAATGACGGCCTCGCTGTCACCGACAGCACGGCATCGCATGGATTTCCCGCCTCTCTGGCACTGACCTTACCGCCTCTGGCGACGATCTTCCTGCGCCAGGGCGATTAAGCCATGGCATCACTGCCCGATCGGCTCCTGGCTGGACGCCCCTATCCGCTCGGCTCGACGTGGGACGGGCTCGGCGTGAATTTCGCCGTCTTCTCCGCGCACGCCGAGAAGATCGAGCTCTGCATTTTCGATGCTTCCGGCCGCCGGGAGATCGCGCGACTGGCCTTGCCGGAATGCACTGACGAGGTATGGCATGGATATCTGCCCGATGCGCGTCCCGGCCTGCAGTATGGCTATCGCGCGCACGGACCGTACGATCCGCGACATGGTCATCGCTTCAATCCACACAAGCTTCTCCTGGACCCTTACGCCAAGCGTATTTCAGGCGAGTTGAAATGGGCGGACGCGCTGTTCGGCTACCGTGTCGGCAGTCCGCGTGGTGATCTCTCCTTCGATCGCCGCGACAGTGCCGCCGCCATACCGCGCGCCGTCGTCACCATCGATGACATGTTCAACTGGGGCAACGATGTGCGACCGCAGGTGCCCTGGGCGGATACCGTCATCTACGAGGCGCATGTCCGCGGCACAACGATCCGCCACCCCGACATCCCCACGCCGGAGCGCGGCACCTTTTCTGCGCTCGCCGATCCCAAATTCATTGACCATCTGCACACGCTAGGCGTGACCACGGTGGAGCTGCTTCCCGTGCAGGCCTTTCTCCAGGATCGCTTCCTGGCGGAGAAAGGCCTGCGAAACTATTGGGGATACAGCACGCTGTGCTTTTTCGCGCCGGAACCGCGCTACCTCGCTGACGGCGCACTGCTGAACCTGCAGGTCGCGGTTCGGCGCCTGCACGCGGCCGGCATCGAAGTTATCCTCGACGTGGTCTACAATCACACGTGCGAAGGCGGCGAAGCTGGGCCGACGTTGTCGCTGCGCGGTCTCGACCACGCCAGCTATTACCGGCTCATCCCGGGCGATCCACGTCATCTGGTCAATGATACCGGCTGCGGCAACACGCTCAACGTGACGCACCCGCGCGTCCTTCAGATGGTCATGGATTCGCTCCGATACTGGGCCACGGCGTTTCATGTCGATGGCTTTCGCTTTGACCTGGGAGCGAACCTGGGCCGCGAAGCGACTGGCTTCGATCCCGGCTCAGGCTTCTTCGACGCCATCCGTCAGGATCCGCTGCTGTCGCGCCTGAAACTGATCTCGGAACCATGGGACATCGGTCCCGGCGGCTACCAGCTGGGCAACCACCCGTCGGGATTCGCCGAATGGAATGACAAATATCGCGACTGCGTGCGCCGCTTCTGGCGCGGCGATGAAGGCCAACGACCGGAGCTTGCCGCCCGCCTAATGGGCTCCGGTGACATCTTCGAACACCATGGCCGACGCCCCTGGGCATCGATCAACTTCGTGACGGCCCATGACGGATTCACGCTGCATGACACCGTGAGCTATGAGCACAAGCACAACGAGGCGAACGGCGAGGACAATCGCGACGGGCATAATGAGAACTACAGCGCCAATTGGGGCGTCGAAGGACCGACTGAAGATCCGGCCATCATCGACCTACGCAACCGCCTGAAGCGCGCGATGCTGGCGACGCTGCTCTTCTCGCATGGCACGCCTATGCTGCTGGCTGGCGATGAACTGGGACGAAGCCAGCAGGGCAACAACAACGGCTATTGTCAGGACAACGAGACGACCTGGTTCGACTGGGAGGCAGCGACGCTTCCCGACAACCAGGTCCTACAGCGTTTCGTCTCGCGCCTGATCGCGCTGCGACGTGCCCACCCAAGCCTGCGCAGTGACCGTTATCTGCACGGCCGAGTCGAGCTGGTGCCGGGGCTTGCCGACGTCAGCTGGTTCGACATCGATGGCAAGCCGATCTCGGCAGAGGCGTGGAACGATCCCAAGGGACAGGCGTTTGCACTGCGGCGGGCCTGCCATTCGAAGCAAAGCATCGATGCCACATTGGTCCTGCTGAATGCGGCTGCGGAAGTGAAACAGTTTGTCCTGCCGCAGCCGGAATTCTTTTGGCGCCGTGCGTTGGACTCAGCGGTGCCCGATCGCGTGAAGGAAGACACGATGCACGGACGGGTCACCGTCGGGGCGCACTGCGTGGTGCTACTGGTCACTCGAGTCGACGGAAAGCCTGTGTGACTGACCGATTTGCGTATCCCCTCACGTTCGGCACCACCCCCGTTGACGACGGCCGTACGCAGTTTCGGCTATGGGCACCGGACCGTCCATCTGTCCTTCTTGAGATAGAAGGCGCGTCAGCAGTGCCCATGCAGCCGCAGGGCGACGGCTGGTTCGTCGCCATTGCCCCCTGCACTGCGCAAACGCGTTATCGCTATCGTGTGCGCCCCGACCTGGCCGTCCCTGATCCCGCGTCGCGGGCGCAGGCGGGGGATGTTCATGATCCCAGCCTCGTCATCGATCCTCGCGCCTATGCCTGGCGGAACGCGGACTGGCGCGGTCGCCCCTGGCACGAGACCATTCTCTATGAGGCGCATGCCGGTCTGCTCGGCGGCTTTGCCGGACTGACGCAGCGGCTCCCCGAGCTTGCAGCGCTGGGCATCACGGCTCTGGAGCTGATGCCCGTCGCTGATTTTCCCGGCCCGCGGAACTGGGGCTATGATGGCGTGCTTCCCTTTGCGCCTGACCGGGCCTACGGGACGCCTGATGAACTCAAGGCCCTCATCGACCAAGCGCACGGCCTGAACCTGATGGTGTTCCTGGATGTCGTCTACAATCACTTCGGGCCGGACGGGAACTATCTTGGCGCCTACGCTTCGCCGTTTTTCCGCAATGACGTGACGACACCGTGGGGACCCGCCATCGACTTCAGCCGTCCTCAGGTCCGGCGCTTCTTCATCGAGAACGCGCTCTACTGGCTGATGGAGTATCGCTTCGATGGTCTGCGCTTGGACGCTGTTCACGCCATTGGCGATGCCGGCTGGCTCGACGAACTGGCCACCGAAGTACGCCAGACAATCGAACCGGGTCGACATGTGCATCTCGTGCTCGAGCACGACGGCAACGCCGCCAGCCACCTGACCCGCGGGTTCAACGCACAGTGGAACGATGATGCGCACCACGTGCTGCATGTTCTGCTGACCGGCGAAGGCGACGGCTACTACGGCGATTACGCCGACGCGCCGGCCCAGCACCTCGCGCGATGTCTGGCGGAGGGCTTCGCCTACCAGGGCGAGCCGTCGCCCTACCGTGACGGAGAATCCCGCGGTCAACCCAGCGCTCACCTGCCGCCGACATCCTTCGTGCTGTTCCTGCAGAACCACGATCAGGTCGGCAACCGCGCCTTCGGTGAGCGTCTGAACCAGCTCTGCCCGAGCGACTCCCTGATGGCGGCAACAGCACTCCTGCTGCTGTCGCCACAAATTCCTCTGCTCTTCATGGGTGAGGAGTGGGACAGCACATCGCCGTTTCTCTTTTTCACCAGCCATAACGATGCACTGGCCGCGGCCGTGCGCGATGGGCGCCGACGCGAGTTCGCGCGCTTCCCGGCGTTCGCCTCGGCGGAGGGCCAAAGCCGTATTCCAGATCCCAACGACCCGGCGACCTTCCTGGCGTCCCATCCGCTGCCGCCGGGCTCTACGGCGTCGCGCACCTGGCACGATCTTGTACGCTACCTGTTGACCATACGACGCGAAGCCATCGTTCCGCACCTGCCCGGAGCACGGGCCGTCCAGTCACGCGCCATCGGCGCGGCGGCCGTCCACACGACATGGCGTCTCGGCGATCGCTCGACCCTGGCCATCGTGGCCAATATCGGCCCGGAGACGGTTTCTTGTGGCCCGATCGACGGACGCGTGCTGTTCGCCACGGACAAAGCGGTGACACGCCACGTCGCGGCAGGGAATATGCCGCCTCGCAGTCTGATTGCCTTTCTTGACGACACATCGTCATGACCGACCGTGCGCTGACGTCACTTGCGCGGGCTGCCGGCATCCAGGTGCGCTGGCGCGATGCGTTTGGCGACCAGCGAACAGTTTTACCCGAGACGCAGCGCGCATTGCTGGCGGCGCTCGGCCTGCCGGCAGGAACTTCAGGCCAGATCCGCGAGAGCCGGTCCGCGCTCAGGCTCGGCGCAATACGCCCCGGGCTGCCCTCGCTCATCACGACGGACGTCGGCAAGCCGATCCTGCTGCCCACCACGACGGCGGGGTCACGTCGTTACCGGCTCGACTGCGAGGATGGCCACCAGATCGATGGCATCCTTCCGGATGGCCCTGGCATTGTGCTGCCGCCGCTGAATGCATACGGCTATCACCGCCTGAGTCTGGGCGATGAGACCAGCACGCTGGCCGTGGCGCCACGCCAGGGTTTCAGTGTCCGCGATGCGCTGGATCACGCGTCCGCCTGGGGCGTGGCGGCGCAGCTCTATTCGCTGCGCGACGGTCCCGGCGACGACATCGGCGACTACAGCGCACTGGGAACACTCGCCCGAGCGATGTCACCGGGCGCGGATGCCCTTGTGGTCAGTCCCGTGCACGCGCTGTTCACCAACGACCCGTCGCGCTTCAGCCCCTATGCGCCTTCCAACCGATTGTTCCTCAACGTCCTGCATATCGACGTCGATGCGCTGTGCGCGCCGCTCGGCATCGCGGCCAGCGAAGCCCTCGGCCATTCGGCATCGGCCCATGGGCTACCACCCCTGATCGACTGGTCGGCCGTCGCGGCAAGCAGGCTTACCTTGCTGCGCCAAGCATTCGATGTGATGCAGTCGCACGGACTACTCTCGCCCGACACACCGACCGGACAGGACTTCCTGGCGTTCCGCCGCGACAGAGGCCAAGCGCTCGATCGCCATGCCTGCTTCGAGGCGCTGCAGGCCGACATGTTGCGTGCCGACAAGACGCGGTGGTTCTGGCGGACCTGGCCCTCCGGCTTCGTCAACCCGGACAGTCCCGACGTGTCGATCTTCGCGCGCGACGTCGCGCACGAGATTGCGTTCCACGCTTTCCTGCAATGGCGCGCCGACAAGGATCTGGCAGCCGCCCAGGCCGCCGCCAAGGACGCCGGCATGGGGCTGGGACTGATCGCCGATCTCGCCGTGGGCACGGATCCGGCCGGTTCCTACGCCTGGGGACATCAGACGGAGATGCTCCCCGGACTGTCGGTGGGCGCACCACCAGACCTGTTCAACCCCCTTGGCCAGAGTTGGGGGCTGGCGACGTTTTCACCATCTGCCCTGCGTGGCCAGGATTTCGCGCCCTTCGTGAACCTGCTGCGCGCCGTGATGCGCCATGCCGGCGGCGTGCGGATCGACCATGTGCTCGGCCTCAAGCGCTTGTGGCTGGTGCCGGATGGCGCTTCGGCGGGTGATGGTGCGTACCTCAGCTATCCACTCGACGACCTGCTGCGGCTGGTCGCCTTGGAATCGTGGCGGCACCGCACGGTCGTGATCGGCGAGGATCTCGGGACCGTGCCTGCGGGCTTCCGCACGACCTTGCGCGATGCCGGCATCCTGGGCACCCGCGTGCTGTGGTTCGAGCGCCAGGGCGCCGGCTTTGCTGCGCCGCGCAAATGGCCGCTGGCTGCTGTCGCGACCAGTTCGACCCACGATCTGCCCACGATTGCCGGCTGGTGGGCGGGACGCGACATCGACTGGCGCGCCCAGCTGGGTTTGTTGGGTTCGCATGAGACACAGGAAAGCCTGCGCGCCGACAGGTCGGCCGATCGAGCCTCCCTCTGGGAAAGCCTGTGCAAAGCCGGTGTCGCACGAGGCGAACTGCCCGCCACGGACGAGCCATCGCCTGTCCTGGATGCCGTCGCGGCTTTTGTCGGCGCCACGCGCTGTGCTTTGGCCGTACTGCCTCTGGAGGACGTGCTGGGTGTTGTCGAGCAACCCAATTTGCCAGGAACGATCGACAGCCATCCCAACTGGTGCCGCCGCCTGCCGATCGCCATCGAGCACATGATGCAGGACCCGGCCGTCAAGGCGCGCGTCGCTGCCCTGGCCGCGGCGCGCCGGCCGTCATGACGCGTCCGCGCGCCACGGTGCGGCTGCAGTTCCATCGCGGCTTCACCCTCCATGACGCCCTGGACCTGGTCCCCTATTTCGCCGATCTGGGGATCAGCCACCTCTACGCCTCGCCGTTGATGACCGCCCGCAGCGGATCGGCGCACGGCTACGACATCACCGATCATACGCACCTCAACCCGGAACTGGGTGGGCTGGAGGCGCTGCGCCGCCTGGTGGCCGCCTTGCGGCAAAGAGACATGGGCTTGATCCTGGATATCGTGCCCAACCACATGGCCGTGGGCGGCAACGACAACGCCTGGTGGCTCGACGTGCTGGAGTGGGGCCCGCACAGCCGCTATGCCCGCTTCTTCGACATCGATTGGCAGCCTCTTGTCCCCGCCCTGCGTGGCAAGGTGCTGGCCCCATTTCTGGGAGAGCCGTACGGAGTTTGTCTTGAGCGCGCCGCCATCGCACTGCGATTCGACCAGACAGATGGCCGTCTGTTCGCCAGCTACTACCATCACCGATTTCCCATCAAGCTGGCGTCATACGCGGAATTGCTGCGTGACCACGCGCCCTTCCGTGATCTCGCCGAGTCCTTTGCCGCGGCGGCGGCACCAGCGCGAAACGCCGACGCGGCCATGAATGACGGGTCGCACCTGCGACAGGCCTTACGGCAGCGCGTGTCCACCCCTGATGGCAGCGCGGCCATGACCGCGTTGATCGAGAACCATAACGCCGCAAACGCCGATGGGCGCCGTTGCCTGCATGCCTTGCTCGAACAGCAGTACCACCGGCTGTGCTGGTGGCGTCGAGCGGCCGATCGCATCAACTGGCGGCGCTTCTTCGACGTCAACGACCTGGCCGCGCTGCGGGTCGACCGGCCCGACGTCTTCGACGCGACCCATGCCCTGGTCCTGCAGCTTTACGCCGATGGCCTGATCGACGGCGTCCGCGTCGACCATGTCGACGGACTGGCCGATCCCGGTGCCTATTGTCGCCGCCTGCGCCGCTCCCTGGAGGTGCGCGCGCCGCAGCGGCCGCCTGGTGCACCGGCCGGACCGCCTTACATCATCGTCGAAAAGATCCTGGCACCGCAGGAGCGCCTGCGCGCGTCCTGGCGAACCGACGGCACGACCGGGTACGACTTCATGGACGAGGTGTCGGCGGTCCAGCATGACCCTGACGGCGAAGCGCCGCTGACCGCCTTGTGGCGGCAAATCAGTGGTCGCATGACTGATTTCGAGGAAGAGGCACACATCGCCAAGCAAGACGTCCTTGCAACATCATTTCCCGGCGAATTCCAGGCCGCCTTGGCCGTTCTGGACGACATGGCCGCGCACGATCCCGATTGGCGCGACATGCCGCCGGCTGCTCTACGACAGGCCCTGACGCAGCTACTGGTCCATTTGCCGGTCTACCGCCTGTATGGCACTGATCTGGATGCTGCCGACAGAGCCGTGCTGGCCGGGACGCTGAGAAAAGCCCGCCTGAAGCTGCCGCTGTCGCAGCGACGGGCATTCGTCTTCATTGCCCGTGCCTTGCGTCGATTGCGGTCGGCTCCCACACGACCCGACCAGCGGCGCGCCGCCTTGCGCACCCAGCACCTGTCCGCACCGCTGGCGGCCAAGTCCGTCGAGGATACGGCGTTCTACCGTTACGGACGACTGCTATCACGCAACGAAGTCGGCGCCTCGCCGTCGCGGTTCGCGCAGTCGCCGGATCTGTTCCATGAGTCCTGCCGACAGCGCCGCCACGCGTTACCGGCCGCCATGCTGGCGACGGCGACCCATGACCACAAGCGGGGCGAAGACCTGCGGGCTCGCCTCGCGGTCCTCAGCGAAATCCCGCAGGCATGGGCGCAGGCCGTACACGACTGGACCACGATGAACGCCCCGCTTCCCACGCCGCCTGGTGCCGATGGCGGCCCTGATACCGCTGATGCGTTCATGCTCTACCAGATGGCCGTCGGTGGCTGGCCGCTCGATCTGAGCGCCGACGACCAGGCCGGAGTCGTCTCGTTTGCCGAGCGGCTCGCGGCATGGCAGCAGAAAGCGTTGCGCGAGGCCAAACGCCAGACGTCGTGGCGAACACCGAATCTGTCCTATGAGGGGGCCTGTCGCCAGTTCGTGATGCGGGCGCTTGGTGAATCCCTGCCGTTTCGCCACAGCCTGCTGCAGTTCGTGACACGCATCGCGGCAGCCGGTGCGCTCAACGGTCTCGCGCAGGCGCTGTTGCGGATCACAGCCCCCGGTGTGCCTGATCTCTACCAGGGCACCGAGCTGTGGGATTTCAGCATGGTGGATCCCGACAATCGGCTGCCCGTGGATTTCGATATCCGCCAGGCGATGCTGGCGCGCGACGCGACAGGCGCCGACCTGCTTGCGACATGGCGCGATGGTGCCATCAAACAACGTCTGATCGCCGATGTCCTGGGACTGCGGCAGCGCCGACCGAAGGTGTTTGCCGAGGGTGGCTACCATCCCTTGCACGCGACAGGGCCGCATGCCGCCCACATGCTGGGGTTTGCGCGCCGGCACGACACCGACATCGTCCTCGTTCTGGTGACACGGCTGCCCCTGCGCCTGCAGCCCGCGATGGAAAAACCCCTCGTCGAGCCGCTCGCATGGCAGGACACTCATGTCACCCTGCCCGACTCCCTGCGGGCCACCCGGTTGCGCAACGTCCTCGGCAGTGGCAGCCTCCGTCCGGAGGCAAACCGCTTGATGCTGAAGGACGTCTTTGCTGCGTTGCCGGTGGCGGTTCTCGAAGCCGAACGGTCGTGACCGTCAGTACCGGGCGATCACCTTTTCGGCGAAGTCGCGCAGGTTGCGGCGCGCGGTGGCCATGGCCGGCAGCAAAGTGATCTCCGTCAACCCCATCGCCTCGCGTTCGCGCAGCGTGGCGATGATTTCATCGGGTGTGCCGACCAGGCCGCCAGTCGAGCGGATCAGGTCCTCGGTGATGAAGCGCCGCTCTTCGGGCGGCAGAAAGGCACAGTGTCCGCGGTGGATCTGCTGGAAGCGCTTGCGCGCCGGCGTTTCCATCTTCTCGGTGAAATCGAGATACGCCGCCCACAGGTCTTGGCACCGGCCGGCGACGGTGCTGGTGTCGCCGTTCATCTGGTACAGCTCCCACCAGTAATGCAGCGTGGCGGCAGCCATCGGGCCGATCTCGTCGATCACCCGATCCGACGTCATCTTCTCACCAGGCTGCAGGACGCAGGCATACCCCAGTGACGCGGTATGGAAGTCCGCCGGCAACGTGCGGCCGACGGCGGCCGCGCCGGCCTGCATCGCCTCCATGCTCTTCTGCAGCCTCGCCTTGGTCTGGTTGTGCGAGCAGACGCGGCCATCGCCATAGGCACCGGCGGATTTCAGCGCCAGCGGGCCATCGGCGGCGACATAGATGGGCACGGGCTCGGCGACATTGATGAAGCCGTCCTTGGGGTGCAGGAAGCGAATATCGGTGCTCTCATCGCCCAGCGCGTAGTCGACCTCCTCGCCGTGCAATAGCGCGCGCAGGACCCGCAGATAGTCGCGGAACGCCGCGGCCTTCATCGGGTCCTTTCCCATCACGCGCATCGCGGTGTGGCCGGTGCCAATGCCGAGGAACGTGCGACCGGGGGCCAGCTGGTTGATGGTGGCGATCGAATGCGCGGTGACCGGCGCCAGCCGCGTCGGTGCGACCGCGACGCCCGTGCCCAACCGAATGCGTGATGTGTGTTCGGCCGCCAATGCCAGCACGGCATAGGCGTCGGAATAGATCATCTGCGAATCGGCCGCCCAGGCGCAGTCGTAGCCCATCTCCTCGAGTTCGACGAACAGCCGCCAGTCCGATATCCGCGGTACGATCGTGACACCGAATTTCATGCCTCAGTCTCCTTCATTCCCAGGCGCTGTTTTGCATCGGCGCGCAGGTCGGCCTTTCGGATTTTGCCCGATTCGGTCATCGGGAAGCTGTCGAGAAAAACGACGTGCCGCGGCACCTTGAAACTCGCCACCTTGCCGCGGCAATAGGTGATCACGGCGTCCGCTTCGATATGGACACCGGACGCACAGGCGACATACGCCACGGGCACTTCGCCCAGCCGCGCATCCGGTAGCCCCACCACGGCGACCTGATGGATGGCCGGGTGCTCGAGCAGGAGCCCCTCGGTTTCCATCGGATCGACATTCTCGCCGCCGACCTTGAGCATGTCCTTGTAGCGGCCCAGGAAGCGGATGTAGCCGTCCTCGAGCCACATCGCGGCATCGCCGGTGCGCAGCCAGCCATCCTCGGTGAAGGTCGCTGCGGTCTCCACCGGCTTCTTGTAGTACTCCCGCATGACGCTGTCGCCGCGCACCTGCAACTCGCCCGGCACGCCCACGCCCGAGGCGACGCCCGTGTCGCTGTCGATCACGCGCACCTCGTAGCCCAGGCCGGGATAGCCCGATGTTTCGCAGCGGTGCGTCTCATCGTCATCGAGTGCGCACAGCGTGACGCCGAGCCAGGTCTCGGTCATGCCGAAACCGGCCAGATTCTTGAGCGGTGCCAGCACCCGGGCGCCGCGACGGGTGACCGGCGTGGCGCTCAACATGCCGGCCGCGAAGATCCCGGTGCGCAGGCTCGACAGGTCGCGGGCACGCGCTTCCTGCGTGTCGGTCAGGCCCTTCATGTGCGCCTCGAAGCCATGGATGATGCTGACGCGCTCGCGCTCGATCAGGTCGAGGCTCTCATCGGGATCAAACGTGCGGGTGACGATCTGCTTCGCCCCGGTCACCAGCGACATCCAGGCCGCCTCCGACAGACCGAAGGCGTGAAACAGCGGCAGATAGTTCAGGATCACGTCATTGCGCGTGATCGCCATCCGAAAGGCGCGCTCCTCCACATTGCGGATCAGCCGGTGCGTGTGCACCACGCCCTTAGGGAATCCCGTCGTGCCCGACGTGTACATGATGAACGCCGTCGCATCGGGATCGACCGCCCGGGCGCGGGTGGCGAGGTCGTCGTTCGAGACTCGTTTGCCCATTTCGGCGAGCGCTGCCCAATCGGCAGTGCCGCGATGCGGTTCGGCGCCCAGCACGATCACCCGGCGCAGCACCGGATAGCTTGCGTCACGCACCTGCTCACCGTCCTCGGGCAGGCTGACGACCTCGCGCACCATGCCGAGATAGTCGATCGGCCCTGATCGGTCGTGGGTGATCAGCACGCTGCTGTCGGATTGCTTCAGCACGTACGCCAGGTCGCGGGAGCGAAACCGGGTATTGATCGGCACCAGCACGGCGCCGATCTTCAGGATGCCGAAAGAGATGAAAATCCAGTCGTCGCAGTTGTTCAGCCACAGCGCGACATGATCGCCTTGACGGACACCGGCGGCCATCAGTCGCTTGGCGGCATCATCGACGCGGGCGGCCACGGCGCCGAACGTATGGCGCGCCGCATCGAACACCAGGCCTTCCCTGTCCGGGAAGCGTGCCGCGATGTCCCGCGGCAAGTCCCCGAATCGGCGTTTGGGATACCACTCCATCGCCTCTTGTCTCCTCCCTCCCTGCGCGGCGGCAACGACGCGGGCGTCAGGAGTGTGCGTCGATCGCGGAGCGTTACGGAGAGACCAACCTGCATGCAACAACTGCACGTAAAGCATGTCTCGCCAGATGCATGGCGGCACCGCGGAGCCGCCTCTATAGTCGGCCTGCGACCCGTGCAAGGAACCTAGCCATGACAATGCCGCGCCTGTTGCTCTCCGTGATCGACGACGAGATCGGACCAACGCTGGACGAGATGCTGTCGTTCTGCGCCGAGAACGGCGTCAAGCGGCTGGAAATGCGCACGGTAGAAGGCCGCAACCTGCTGGGCATGACGCTCGACGAGGTCGCCGTTATCGCCGCGCGCATCCACAAGGCGCGCATCACGGTACCGACCTTCGTCTCTCCGGTGCTGAAATGGCCGGCGCCGGGTCGGGAGATCAAGGGCGGCAAAATCGACTTCGCCTTCGATCCCGCATCGTGCCCTGCCAAGGATCCGTTCCAACACGCCTTTGATATTGCCCTGATGCTCGGCGCCACGCGGCTGCGCATCTTCAGCTGGCTTACCTACGACGGATTCACGCCTGAAGACCTCGCCGAACCGCTGGGCATCCTCTGTCAGCTTGCCGACACCTATGGCGTCGACCTGCAGATGGAGAACGAGCCGGTGTGCAATGTCGCCACCATCGCCGGCCTCAGCGCCATGCTGGGCGCGTTCTCCCATCGCCGGATCAGGCCGTTGGTGGACATCTGCAACGCCTACAGTATCGGGGCGCCGCCCACGGTCGACGATCTGCGCGCCGTGGCGCCACGCACCGATCACCTGCACCTCAAGGATCGCAGCGCGGCGACCGGTAAGGTCGTCCCGATCGGCCAGGGCGATGTTGATTTCGCCAGCCTGCTGCCGGTGTTGCTCGCCGGCACGCAGGCCCGCGAGGTGCTGGCCTCCATCGAGACGCACGTTCCAATCGACCCGCGGAACGCCACGCGTCGCAACGTGCACGCAGTACGCCACCTGGCGGAGCACATCGGCGCCGACGTGATCTGATCCGCCTCCGCGGTCGCTCGTCGCGCCCCATTGGCGGTCCATTGACACGATATCCAATTTATTGGAAATTATCTCCATCATGATGGATGATTGCGATGGGCACCCCGAATCTCAATGAGCAGATTGCGGCACGTGTGCGCCAGCTCAGGACCGAGCGGTCGATGTCGTTGGACGTGCTGGCGGAGCGCAGCGACGTCAGCCGCTCCATGATCTCGTTGATCGAGCGCGGTGAAACGAGCCCGACGGCCGTTCTGCTGGAAAAGCTCGCGGCCGCGTTGAACATCACCCTGGCCGGCCTGTTCGAGCCCGTGACGGGTCCCGCCGTGCCCGTTTCCCGTCGATCGGACCAGGCGCTGTGGCGTGATCCGGCCTCCGGTTACGTCCGCCGCAACGTGTCGCCCAGCGGCTTTCCCAGCCCCATTCAAATCGTGGACATCGTCTTCCCGCCCGGCGCCCACGTTGCCTACGAGACTGTGACGCGCCAGACGCCGCCGCATCACCAGGTCTGGGTGCTGGAGGGCAAGATCGACGTGATCGTGGGTGAGCAGCAGCATGAGCTGAGCGCCGGCGACTGCCTTGCCTTCGTGCTTGACCGACACACCACCTATCGCAACCGCACCCGCAAGCCGGCACGCTACGCAGTGGTGATGGTCGCCGGTGCCGACGTACCCAGGTGACGTCGCGACCATGCTGCATCACGACGCCATCACCGTTCGTCGCCTGCCCGCGCTCCTCGAGTCCGATGTCACGCAGCTGGCCGACATCCTGATCGACTGTGTCGCCGGTTGTGCGTCGGTCAGTTTCATGCATCCGCTCACCCGTGACAAAGCCCGTGATTTCTGGCGCGGCCTGCGCACCGATGTTGCCGGTGGCGGGCGGCTGCTGTTGGTCGCCGGTGATGCGAGTGGCCTGGTCGGCACTGTTCAGCTGGTTTTCGCCAGCGCCGAGAACCAGCCGCATCGTGCCGATATCGCCAAGATGCTGGTCCATCGGCGGGCGCGCACCCGTGGGGTCGCCACGGCGTTGATGCGCGCGGCGGAAGATGCCGCCCGCGCGGCCGGCAAGACGCTGCTCGTGCTGGACACCGCGACCGGCAGCGATGCCGAGCGGCTCTACGCGCGGCTGGGCTGGAACTTCGTCGGTGTCGTCCCTGACTACGCCCTATGGCCGCAGGGCGGGCTCTGCGCCACCAGCTTCTATTATCGCAGGCTCGCCTGAGCCGATGGACTCCATCCACGTCGCAGCTGCCCTCGTCAGCGCCCTGCTACACGCCGGCTGGAACGCCGCCGTGAAGGCCGGGTCGGGCCCCCGCGAGCTGATGACCGCTCAGATGGCGATGAGTGCCGTGATCGTCCTGCCCGGGCTTCTGTGGACGGGGCTGCCGGCATCCGCGTCGTGGCCCTGGATCGCGGGCTCGACGATGCTGAATCTCGTGACCGTCACGGCCCTGCTGCGCGCCTACGAACTGGTCGGCTTCGGGATCGTCTACCCCGTCGTGCGCGCGCTTTCGGTTCTTCTGGTCGTGCCGCTGGCGGCCAGCCTGTCGGGCGAAAGCCTGAGCGCGGCCGGACTGATCGGCGTCGGCCTGGTGTCGGTGTCCCTGCTGCTGCTCGCCATCGGCAACGCCGGGCACGGCGCAATACCGCGCGCGGCGCTGGGCTGGATCGTGCTCGCCGGCGTCAGCACGGCTGCCTACGTCATGTGTGATGCCCAAGGCGTTCGCCGCGCCGGCTCACCCCTGGCCTATGGCTTTGCCGTCTCCATCACCAACGCTGCCGCGATGTCCTGGCGGCAAAATGTGATCGCCTGGCCATGGCGCGATATCGCCAGCCACGCGGTGGCGGCGCTGCCGATCGCCATCGCCGCCGTTGCGTCCTACCTGCTCATCCTGTGGGTCTGGAGCAACGCCCCGATCGCGCCATCCGCGGCGCTGCGGGACATGAGCGCCGTCTTTGCCATCGTGATCGCCGTCGTCTGGCTCAAGGAACCGATCACGCGGCTGAGGCTGTTCGCACTTGTGCTGGCCGCGGCCGCCATCCCCCTGCTGCGATTCGCCTGACATCATGGCTTGTCGCCGCGAACCGGAGCAGGCAGAGGTGATCGGCCCGCGTTTGGGCGCACCCGGCTCTGACAGTTCACGCAAATGAGCGATGGCATCGTAGTCGATGCGCGATACGGTTCTCATCGACGGCAGCATAGTCCAGCCTCCGTCAACTGCCGGTAAAAAATGCAATGTCATGATGGCGCTTGAACCGGGTGAGAACTACATTGCGTGATGTGCTCCCTTGTTCGGATTTGCCGCGAAGCGACATAGAGCCGATGTCCGAGTTTGACGATCAATCCCTGCTGGAGACGCCGACCGTCGAGGTCCGTGACGTGTGCTGCCAAGGCAGCTGCCGGCACAAGACGCCCGAGGAGTGCGCCAGCGTCACGCAGTTGGTTTTCCCCTATCGCGGCGCCTATGTGCGCCACAGGGGGCGCGACGACGCCGTAGCCGAGGCGAGCCAGGTTCTGTTCTTCAACGCCGACGAAGGGTACCGGGTCAGCCATCCGATCGCGGGCGGCGATGCGAGCGTGGTGCTGGTCGTCGACGAAACGCTGCTGCGAGAGCTGGCTCCGAAGAGCCTGTTGCGGGAGGGCACGCCCCTGGCGTTTCGCCACCAGCGCCTGCGAATCGATCCACGGGCGCAGGTGTTGGTGGCGCTGCTGCGCCACAGCCTGCGCCAGAACATCGCCGAACCGTTGGAAGCGGAAAGCCTGGCCTTGACCCTGGCCCAGCGCGCATTGGGGCCGCGCACCACGCATGCCGCCGGCGCCAGCGCCGGCCGGCAGCGGCTGGTGGATCGTGCCAAGCTGGTGCTGGCGAGCGATCTGGCGCGGCGCTGGACCTTGGCCGAGATCGCAGCCGAAGTGGGCGGCTCTCCGGTCTATCTCACCCAGGTCTTCCGGCAAGTGGAAGGTCTGCCATTGTATCGCTACCAGCTGCGGCTGCGCCTGGCACGCGCGCTGGATCTCCTGGCACAGTACGATGATCTGACGGCGCTGGGCCTGGATCTCGGCTTCTCCAGCCACAGCCATTTCAGCGCCGCGTTCCGCGAGGTCTATGGCCGTTCACCTTCGGAATTCAGGCAGTCAGCGCTACACCGCTAGTACCTCCGCAAGTCGCTAAAGATTCTGACAGCGGCTCCCTCTTCCCGCGTGGCCTATTCGCGCTCCCGGACCCTGGTGTTCATGGAGGCGATGTCATGGCGGACAGAACGTGCGCGGCTTGTGACTGCAAACTGGATGGCGATCCCATCACCGTCAGGATCGGCGGCAAGGCGGTCGAGGTGTGTTGCGATGAGTGCGCGCGGAAACTGCAAGAAGCGCATGTCTCCACGACCTCCGTGAATGAGGGCTGAGCCATGAGCGCCACCATACCAACCCAACACAGTGTCCAGACGGCGTCAGGGCGCATCAGCTACACCGAGCAAGGCAATGGTCCGGTTGCCCTATTCGTGCACGGTGTGTTGTTGAACGGTCATCTCTGGCGCCACCAGTTGGCACATCTGTCCGACATCCGGCGGTGCATTGCGGTGGACCTGCTGACTCATGGCGACACTGAGATCGCACCGGATCAGGACGTCTCCGTGACAGCCAACGCCGCCATGCTCAAGGAATTCCTCGACGCCTTGGGCATCGATCGGGTCGACCTCGTCGGCAACGACAGCGGCGGCGGGATCGCCCAGATCTTCGCCGCCACCCATCCGCAGCGTGTCCGCAGCCTCACGCTGACCGATTGCGACGCCCAGGACAACTGGCCGCCCGACGCCTTCAAGGCGTTTCTGGAGATGGCGGCCGCCGGCGGCCTGCGCGGAACGCTTGATGCGATGTTGGCAGACAAAAGCGTCTATCGCTCGGCGCTGGAGCCGGCGTACGAGCACCCCGATCGCCTCGGCGACGAGAGCATCGAAACCTATCTGCGCCCACTCGTACGCAACGAGCAGCGCACGCGCGACTTCCAGCGCTTCCTGGCTGCTTTCGACAACAAGCACACGCGTGCCATCGAAGCCCGCCTGAAGGCGTTGAAGGCACCAACGCTCATCGTCTGGGGAACCGACGATGTGTACTTCGACGTGAAGTGGTCGACGTGGCTCGCCGACACCATCCCCGGCACCCGGCGCCGGGTCGAGTTCAAGGACGCCCGCCTCTTCTTCCCGGAGGAACGTTGGGCGGACTTCAATAAGGAGCTGCGCGCGCACTGGCTGCAGGCGCAATAGACGAGCTCCACCGCACACTGTCAGTCGACCAGGAAAAAATGATGAGCGATCAGCGACACAAAGCGGAGCGGTTCCGCGAGTTGCATATCCCCGGCAAACCCTTCGTCCTCTTCAACGTCTGGGATGCCGGCAGCGCGAAGGCCGTCACGGCGAGCGGCGCATCGGCAATCGCGACAGGCAGCTGGTCCGTCGCTCACGCGTATGGCTTTGGCGATGGCGAGCGGCTTCCGCTCGCCATCGCCATCGACAACCTGCGCCGGATCGTTGGTGCCACGGACTTGCCGGTGACGATCGACCTGGAGAGCGGCTACGGCTATTCTGCGGAACACGTCGGCGACACGATCGGTCTTGCCATCGAGGCCGGCGCCGTCGGATGCAATCTCGAAGACAGTTTCCCAGCGGACGGAACGCTGCGCGCGACCGTCGATCAGGTCGCCCGCATCCGACGCGCACGACAGGCCGCCGAGACGGCCAAGATCAGTTTCTTCATCAATGCACGCACGGACGTCTTCTTCCAGGGACCGGCCGATCAGCATGATGAAGCACGGGTCGCCGAAGCGGTCGAACGGGCACGCGCCTGCGCAGACGCCGGCGCGGATGGACTCTTCGCACCGGGGCTCAACAACCCCGGGCTCATTGCGCATCTTGCTGAAGCATCGCCGCTGCCGCTCAACATCATGGTCGATGACGCAACACCGCCTCTGCAGGCCTTGGCTGGCCATGGTGTCGCCCGGGTGAGCCACGGCCCTCGCCCCTACCTGTTGGCAATGAAAGCGCTGGAACAGGCAGCACGTACCGCGCTGGCGTAGAAACGACCGGACCTGCATGCGTCATGCTTCATGCAGACGTAGTCTTAACACTAAGGAATTGACCTAAGTATAGCCTTCGCTTATGACTCCCGCCCTGGCGCCGACGGACGTGCGCTATCGAAAGGCGGGAGGCCGTGACACCAAAGGTCAGCAGCCGCGCGCAGCAGCCCCAACAGGCACCGCATCCTGCGGTCGTGGACCGCATCTTTCGCGCCCTGTCCGATCCGACGCGGCGCAGCGTACTGGAGCGCCTCACCGCCCGCCCCGCCTCGGTGAGCGAACTCGCTGCCCCTTACGGCATGGCCCTGCCGTCCTTCGTCGAGCACCTGAAGGTGCTGGAGGGAAGTGGCCTCGTGCGGTCACACAAGGCCGGGCGGGTGAGAACCTACGAACTGGCGGCAGGACAGCTCAAGCTTGCGGAAGACTGGCTTGGCCGCCAGCGCTCGCTGTGGGAACGCCGCCTCGATCAACTCGACAACTACCTGATGAAACTCAAGGCAGAGGAAACCCCATGACATTGCCCAGCATCACGATCGATCCCAAGCTCGATCTCGTGCTCGAACGCGAACTCGACGTGCCGGTAGAGCTCGTCTGGCGTGCCTGGACGACGCCGGAGCATCTGCGTCATTGGTTCGCGCCCAAGCCGTGGACGATCACGGCGTGCGACCTCGATCTGCGCCCCGGCGGCGCCATCAACTTCACCATGCGGTCACCGGATGGCGAGGAGTATCCCAATACCCAGTGCTATCTGGAAGTGAAGCCGTTCGAGCGGCTGGTCCTCACCGACACGCTGCTCGGTGGCTACCGCCCCTCGGCCAATCCTTTCTTCACGGCCATCCTGGACTTCGCCAGGAACGGAAGCGGCACGCGCTACCGGGCTGTCGCCATCCATGGCGACGAAGCCAATCGTAAGAAGCACGAGGAAATGGGGTTCCACGAAGGCTGGGGAACGGTGGTCACGCAGATGGTGGAATACATCAAGACCGCACGCCTGCAGCCCTGACGGAACCCGGGCCCGGGTGATGGCTAAGCGGATTTTGCGCTGAGATCGCGGGCCAGGTGGATGAAAGCCCTGAGGGCAGCAGACGGGTTGCGCCGCCCGGGATAGTAGAGGCTGAGCCCGGGGCGCGGCGGCGTCCAATCCTCGAGCACGCGCATGAGGTGTCCAGCCTCCATGTCGGCACGAACGTCCGGCTCCATGAAGAAGCCGAGCCCGATGCCTTCCAGCACAGCGGTGCGGGCGAGGCTCGCCTCGTCCAGGGTGATCGGCCCGTTGACATCGATCTGCGCCGTCCGCCCGCGTTTCTCGAACTGCCACCGATACAGGGCGCCATTGGGCAGCCGGACACGGACGCACGGGTGATCGAGGAGGTCGGGCGGGACACGCGGCCTCCCATGCTTCTTGAAATATGCCGGCGAGCCGACGACGGCATATCGCTGAGGACGCCCCAGCGGAACGGCGATCATGTCGCTGGGCACGCGGTCGGCCACCCGCACACCGAGGTCAAATCCCTCAGCGACGATGTCGACCAATCGTCCTTCCGTGACGAGATCGACATGAACGTGCGAATGGCGGCGGAGGAACTCCAGTATCAGCGGTGACAGGATCTCGCGCGCCGCCGTGGCAAAGGCATTGATGCGCAGCGTCCCCGACGGTGTGGCCTGCTGTGACCGCACGGCATCCAGGGCACCGTGAATGTCCTGCAATGCCGAGCCAACCTGCTCGACGAACATTCGTCCGGCGTCGGTCAGCGAGACGCTGCGTGTCGTCCGATTGAACAGGCGGACGCCAAGGTCCGCCTCGAGCTTTCCGACTGCGCTGCTGAGAGCGGTCGTCGACATACCGAGATCAAGCGCCGCGGCACGGAACGACGCCCTGCGCGCAATAGCGATGACCGCATCGAGGTCGTTCAAGCCAGGCCGGTACATTGTCCCGATTCTCACAATTCTTCATCCTGATTTATCCTGCTTATCGGAACGATCGTCCACGATTATGTGGGTAGGGAGAAAAGGCGAAACCTTGCAGAGGACGCGTGCGATGAACCTGCCTTCACCGATCCAGGCCTATTTCGATGCTGATAGACGTAGCGACGGCGAAGCGCTGATCCGCGCCTTTGCGCCCGATGCCGTCGTCAAGGACGAGGGCCAGACCTATGTCGGCCGCCAAATCATCGCCAAGTGGTGGCGCGAAACGAAGGAGAAGTACCAAACCGTTGTGGAGCCGCTGGAGATAAGGGACGAGGACGATGTCACGAAGGTCAGCGCCAAGGTGACCGGTCAATTCCCGGGCAGTCCTGCCCTCATCAACTTCGCGTTCCGGCTCAGCGACGACCAGATCGCGAATCTGGACATAACCGCATGAGCGCGTTCGCCGGCAAGGTTGCCCTGGTGACGGGAGCGTCGAAAGGGATCGGTGCAGGCATAG